>Ga0315904_10003439_pt1 | contig 23271 bp, 16 predicted proteins | sample LakEriMetagenome_6_FD_203529 | JGI IMG/M metagenome (GOLD analysis project Ga0315904, IMG submission 203529) | Freshwater fungal communities from buoy surface, Lake Erie, Ohio, United States - Buoy 12 MA120 | ecosystem: Environmental > Aquatic > Freshwater > Lake | place: USA: Lake Erie, Ohio... | reverse complement strand
TGAACCATTCCGAAATCACCAGAGACAGATTGAGCAACACCGGAATGAACACGAGCGTCAACACGGTCGACAACAGTAGACCGCCGAAGACAACCGCCCCGAGGCCCCGGTACAGTTCGCTCCCGGCGCCCGGGAAAAAGACCAGCGGCGCCAGACCAAAGATCGTCGTCATCGTGGTCATCAGGATCGGCCGAATCCGCGAACTGAGGCTCTGCTCGATCGCTTCCCGCCGCCCCAATCCTTCGCGCATCAGCACCAAGGTCTGATGGACCAGCAAAATCGGGTTGTTGACTACTGTCCCGACCAAAATCACAAAGCCCAACATGGTGATCACATCGAGCGTTTGGGGGGGCTCGCCCAAGGCGACCAGATAGCGACTGAGCAACTGCAGACCGACGATTCCCCCGACGAGTCCCAGCGGAACGCTGAGAATAATCACCAACGGATAGGTCCAGGACTCAAATAATCCTGCCATCAGCAGGTAGGTGATCAAGATCGCCAGGAGGAAGTTCCACTTGAGTGCATCCCACGCCAGCTTGAGTTTGTCGGCTGTGCCACTCAAGTTGACTTGATAGATACCGCCCGTGATGCCATCCTCTTCGAGCGGCTTGAGCACCTGCTGCCGAATCGCGGCGATCGCCTCTTCCAGACTCATTCTGGCCGGCGGATTGACTTCGATCGAAATGGCCCGTTGCCGCTCACGATGATTCACCTGCTCCGGGCCACTCGACAGCTCCACGCTCGCAATCGCATCCAGCCGAACGGGTTCGGGAATATTCGCCGTCGCCAGATACTGACCGGTCAAGTCCTGGGTCTGCGAAGTCGAAAGCGGGTCGCCCATGATGACCAAGTCAATCTTCTCCCCACCCTCGAAATAGTCTGTGGCGTAGGCGCCATCAACCAAGGCATTGACCGCATATCCCAATTCGTTGTTACTGATGCCGGCGGCAAAAGCCTGATCCGGCTTGAGTCGCACATGCAATTCAGGGCTGGACAAGTCCAGACTGGGAATCGGCCGGGCCTGGGCGTCAGGAATCGCCTGCTGAACACTCCGCATCACTCGGCCGCCAATCGCTACCAACTGCTCCAGTTCCGGTCCGGTGATTTCGATATCCACGGTCCGACCAGCCGATGAACCGCGGCCAAAGATGCTTGTTTGCGATGCGGTCACAATCGTCCCGGGAAAACGATTGCGGATTTTGTCTTGAACCAGATTCACCAGCTTCCGGGCGTTGAAATCATCGTGCGCCCGCAGTCCCAGAAAGACGCTCCGATCGCGGGCCACGTAAAACAGGTCGGCAATCGTCGGATATTCGAGGTGCGAAGTGTCTTCCGTCTTCGGATCGATATCCCAGTAAGGTTTGAGGATCTCTTCAACTTCCGTGCCGATTTCAGCCAACTGCTGGGCGTTGTAACCAGGTGGGGTGATCACATTGGAGATAATCAGGTTTCGATTGCCGGTCGGCAGGTACTCCAGTTTCGGCATCAGCCACCAGGAAACTGCCCCGCAAACCAGCAATGTGCCCAGCACCAGCCCCCACTGCCGGATCCAATTCGCCTGCAACCACGCATTCAGCCGGACGATCGTATCGAGCGTCCATTGTCCGATATCCTGAATCGCCCTCGCCAGGTGACTGGTGGTCTGACCATCGAACGAGCCCACCGCATGACTTCCTCCGCCTTGCCGGAGCAAGCGGGCCGAGGCCATCGGAATCACCAGCACGCTGACAACCAGCGACAAACCGACCGCGGCGCTGATCGAGAGGGCAATATCACCAAACAACTGGCCGACCTCTCCCGGCAGAAAAATCACGGGAATGAAAACGGCCAGCGTGGTCAGGGTCGATGCCAAAACCGCACCCCAGACCTCCGTGACCGCCCGCCGCGATGCCTCGAGCGGACTGTACCCCATCTGGGAATAGCGAAAAATGTTCTCCAGCACGACAATCGCGTTGTCGACCAGCATGCCGACGGCAAATGACAACCCGCCGAGGCTGATCACGTTCAGATTCCGCCCCAGTGCTTCCATGATCAAAAACGTGCCGATGATGCTGATCGGGATCGCAATCGCGATCACCAGCGTCCCCCGGGCGAACCAAAAACCGGCAGCCACAATCAGGGCCATCGTCAAGACAAAGAACCAGGTCGTCGAGAAGAGCGCGGCAATCGCGGTCGCCAGAATCAGCGGAGCGAAGACCAGGGCCCGGGCTCCCAAATGCAGAAAGAGGATCAGGACGACCACGGTCAACGCACTGCCGAGAATGATATTGGACTGCACCAGATTGACGGCAGCAGTGATGTAGGTCGTTTCATCGTAAATTTGCGTCAGCACGAGGCCGTTCTGCTTGAGAATCCCCTCGTTCAGACGCTGGACCTCCGGGCGAAGCAAACGCATGATTTCCACGACGTTCGCCCCTTGATCGCGATTGACATTGACGGACAGATTCTGCACGCCGAAACGGCGGACGAAGCCCGTCTGCTTTTCATAATCCAGTCGAACCTCGGCCACGTCGCGAATCCGCACCGCCTGGTCCCGATTGGTGGCGATGATTTGATCAGCGACCTGCTCGGGAGAGCGAAACTGGCCGATGGTCCGCACGACGTAACGCCGCTTCCCCTCCCAGAAGTCGCCGGCCGACAGGTCCTGATTGCTCTGGGTCAGGGCCCGCCGCAAGTTATCAATTGTCAACCCCCGCGAGGCGAGCTTTGCCGGGTCAACAATTACCTGCAACTGCCGTCGTCGCCCGCCCCGAATAAACACGTCGGCGACGCCCGGCACTCGCTCCAACTGCGCTTCGACCACGTCTTCGGCAAACTTGCCGTAAGCGCCCACATCAATATCGGGTGGAACGAGTTCGCCGGCGACCGGATACTTGGTTGCCAGTTCTTTCAGTCGATAGACAAGTAAGGCCGGAGTGGTCGCCCGCAAGACGCGCTGCAAATCCGTCTGCATCTCGGGATGTGCGGCCGCGAACTTCTCGATCCGCTCGCGACTCGGCGGGATCGGTCCCAAAATCAGCGTCGCTACCGAACGATCAAATTGATTCGAAGTCCGAATCACCGGCTTGTCGGCGTCCTGAGGATACTCCCGAACCTGCTCCAACTGGGAGTTCACCTTGACCAACGCCTGATTCATGTTGGTCCCGACGCGAAACTCAAGGGTGATCGAGCCGACCGAGTCCAAGCTCTGCGAGGACATCTTCACTACGCCCTCCACGCTCCGCAGACGATCTTCCTGTTCCTTGACGATCTCCTTTTCGATTTCCTGTGGACTCGCTCCGGGCCAGACGGTCTCGATCGTCACTTGCGGACGCTCCACGTCTGGCGAGAGCTGGATCGGCATCTGGAAGATCGCCAGCAAGCCAAACAGGACCAGCAAAATCACGCCGCAGCAGACTTTGACCGGATTCTCGATAAACCAGACGATGGGATGCATGGGGCTCTAAGGGGTTCAGTCTCTAGTCTGCAAAACAATTGGCTCGGGAGAGAGAGGATACGGTGCCTGGAATCCCCAACAGCCAGCAACAATGTGCTGCGTTGAACCGGAAACGAGGGAGCGAACGCTCACAGCGCCGGCGGCGTCTCCTCACTGGTTTTCAACACGCCCACTTCCTGGTCGGGCCGCAAACGCTCATTCCCCTGAATGACCACTTGATCTCCCGCACTCAACTCTCCGGTAACTTCGATCCAGGAGCCGAGACTGGTTCCCGCCTGCACCGAGACTGGAACGACCGTCTTCTTTTCACCGGCTTGGACCAGCTTGAACACTACTGGCTTCGCACCGCCCAGGACCAAGGCGTCTTTTTTCACCAGCAGCACCGCGCGCTTTTTCCCGAAAGCGAGATAGGCACGACCAATCATGCCGGGGCGAAGCAGCGGCAAACCTCCCTGTTCCACATTGCGGATCTTCGCCCGCACGGGCAACGTCCTCGATCGCAAATCGGCCTGCGGGATGATCGTATCAACCTGCCCCTCGATCGATTCACTCAATCCTTCAATCTCGATTCGGGCTCGGAGGCTGCTCGCGCCGGATTCGAAGGAACGTTGAATGTCACCAAGGTATTGCTGGGGGACGGTGAATTCAAATTCGAGGCTGTCGAGATGCACAATCTCGGCGATCGGGTCACCGGGTCGAACCCACGCTCCGACTTCGGTCAGCTTGTTGATTACATAGCCGTTGAAAGGAGCCCGCAATGTGTACTTGGTTTTGAGGTCTTCGAGTCGAATGATCTCCTGTTCGGCCGTCCGAATCCGCGACTCGACTTGCCGCAATCTCAGTTCCCTGGTTGCTCGGAGACGCGCCAGATCGCTGGCTGACTGCGCGGCCAATTGGAGGTTGACCTGATGCTGCGTGACTGCCTGCTCGTATTCGGTTTCGGATACCACCCCGTTTTGTGCCTTGAGGCGATTTTGCCGCTCGAGATCTTTCTCGGAGAAGCTGACTCGAGCCCGGGCCTCCTCCAATTTGGCCTCGGCCAATTCGATTTCCCGCGGCAGGACTTCGCCCAACTCGGCAGCCGCATCCCGCGCCAGTGTCAGCAGGGTCTGGGCCGCATCAATCTGTAAATTCAGAGTCCGAGTTTCCAGCTGCGCCAGAACCTGACCGGGCTCCCGAGTCGGTTTGGCCCCATCAGTCGCCTCCCGATCGACTGGCCCCTGCACCTTGTCTCCTCGGTTGACCAGCATCTCTCCGACGCGTCCCTCCACGGCCGAGCCGACAACAACCTGCCGGAGCGCGCTCACCGAACCGACGAAAGACTGCTGCTCGCTGACCTCCCGACTGACCACGCTCCCCACGATCACAGGCGCTGGCGCCGCGGGAGGCTTGCCCGGCTGAGCCCAAACCGACTCCATGGAGAACCATAACAGCACTGCAAATCCAATTTTGGGCGCGAGTTTCGCAGCCCAATTTGAAGTCCCATTGCGGCGAGAGCGTTTCAACCAGCATGAAGGAAACATGGAAGTCAATTCAATGAAAAACAGGATGTTCACCTGACCCCGGTCCCCAACTCGGAAACCACCCGAAAAAATCACATCCTGGGTGGCCCGAACGGCAGGGGAGCCACCCCATTGGGTGACGCCGCAGTGGCCGGTGGTGAATCTTTCATTGTAATCAGAATGGCTGCAGCCGATCAGCCTGCGGCGGCGATGCCGCTCCCGCTTCTGCCCCTGATTCGGCCTCAAACCGCGGCAACACTCCGCTCGATTCTGGCATAACCCGCATAACCGCGCTGGAGGCAATGCCGCAAGCAACGCTGGACGCCGCCTGAGCTGAAGCGGGCTGACGTCGGCCGGTCAGGGCACTCAGTCAATCGTCTCGGGGTAGACGACGATCTCGATCCGCCGGTTGGGAGCCGGATTGGCAGCGGCTCCAGCGCCATAGCGCGGGCGATTGGCTCCCATTGCCAAAGTGAAGAGCTGCTTTTCGGGAAGTCCCATCCGGACCAGCTCATTGAACACGGCGAGCGACTGCGTGGCGGTAAGCTGCTGCGCGGTAACTCCGACGGGCAGCGGCACAGCGGGATCCCAGTGGCCTTCAATCCCAATAACCTGTCGCGGGAACTCCCGATTGATCACGCCGGCAATTTGCTGCAACAGCTGGTTCGAGGTCAAAGAGAGCTGAAAGGTGCCGGGGGTGAAAACCATGTCAGTCGGCAACTCAACCCGGATCACCTCGCCATCCATCCGCGTCGTGATGCCAGTCAACTGCAACGAGCTGACCTTCTGCATCAGGCTGTTGTTGGCCCGCAACGTCGGTACGCCCCCAGCGGTCGGCAGTTGCGCGGGGGCTCCAGTCGGCCCGGCTGCCAACGAGCCCGCTACGGCCGGATTGCCCGCGGCGACCGCCGGATTGCTGAGGTTCCGCTGCATCGCGAGCATTTGCTGCTCCAGTGACAGCTTTTCATTCTGCACGGTCTGAATTTGGGAGACCGTGTCGGCGAGCTGCTGCTTGAGTTGGTAGTTGTAATCTCCAGCCGCCTGCAGTTTCTGCTTCAGCCCGGCCATTTCCGTTTGCAGCTGCTGGTTGTCCAAGTCGGATTGCCCCAGCCTTGCCGTCAGGTTCTTCATCTGGTCGGAGACGCCGGCGAAAAACTGCTGCTGTGCTTCGGCCGCCTGCCCCCAGGGATTACTGCCACCGGAAAACAGACTCGGCGCAGTGCCGCTGCCGGCGGGTTGCTGACATCCAGCACACCAACCTAACAGTCCCAATAACAGCAGAATTCGCAAGTGGCTCATCTTCCAGCCCAGTCGCTCAACATGTTTTCAACTCGCTCCTCCGACCGACAAGCGGCGGGATGTTAGCGAGCTGGGCAATTCGGGGGAAGAGCAATGAGCAGCCCAAGCCAGCGGCGATCCGGGAGGTCGGCTGCAGCTTTTTCTCTGGCGGAGAATCGCGCTGGCCCGCAGCCCAGCGACCACCTCGCCAAGGCGTTCTCAAGAAAGGAGTTTGGCGACAAAGGGGAAACCGATGGGGGACCCCATTCGCGACGAATTCGCCGGAAAAACGGCGAGCAGACACTTCCCGCGGGCCGGCCGCTGGGGCAACCCGCGCTGCACTCAGCACCGGTCCCGTCCCCACTGCTCAATGCGGCCAGTCCCCTTCCTGCTAGCAGCTGGTCGGCATGCTCAATCCGACTCGGCAGCGACCTGATGATGCCTTTCCGCTTCTGCCTGCCGCACTCCCCCAAACGCTCCGTAGAAGCGTTTGATCCAATGACGACGGGAGCTTTGTTCCAAATGCCGAACCCAACCCTGGCGGCAGAGCAGGCGGTCGCTGATTCGCGGATTGCTGACTTCGCAGAGAATGGCGTCACTTCCTTTAATCTCAGCAATCTGATCAAGGACCCGGAGCGAAGCGACAAACGTTCGGTAGGAAGTTGCCCAGCTGGTGTGGATGTAAGCGAGCGTGAGGTAATTGGAATGCTGCAGGGGCTGGTTGTAGTACAAGCGGCACTCGTCGGGCTGACCGCGCTCGTGCTGCCAACTCCCCCACCAGCGGACTTCCGCCACCGAGATCAGTTTGGGCCAAGGGCGAAATTGGATTGAGTCCAATTCTCCCCGCCGAACCAGAATCATTCCATAACGCCGCCGGCGAACCAGTTCGCGACCGGCCTGCAAATCGCGGATCGAATCAAACCACGCGCCATTCATCGGTCATCCGCCTCTACTTCGCCACCGCGCATCCTGCTCATTGCCCACAGCATCGGACCGATTGCGGCGAGACAGCCAAACAAAATCGACAACGTCATCCAATGGGGCAACTGATAGAAGTTTTCAACTGCGATCGGCCAGAGCCAACGCCAGCCGAGAATGACCAGCACGGCTCCCAATGAAAGGTAGGGACCGAAGGCCAGCACGTTCTTTCCACTGATGAGAAACTGAATCCCAACGATCAACAGGGCGGCAAACGGAGCTGCGACAAATGCCAATAACACCGCCTGCCAGCCGAGAAACGCCCCGATCATCGCCATCAGCGTGACATCGCCAAAGCCCATCGCCTCCTGGCCGTAGGCGTAGGAACCGATCAGCCGAACGCCCCAGGTCAACCCGCCTCCCATCGCCAGGCCGAGGAGCGCTCCAAGCAAACTGTCCCAGCGCTCGCCTTTGAGGAACCAGACGGCTCCGACCAGACCACTGAGCGCGATGGCCAGGAGCGCCAATCCATACAGGTTGGCATGCGGCCTTCGCTGTGCGACGCGAATCGCGCACTTGGTTCTTCGGGCAGGACGCAAGATACTGGCCCACATCAGCCGCCAACCGTTTAACAAGCCACCTCGGAAGTCGACCGTCATGGGCAGCAGAGCCCAGGCCCAAATCCAAACGGTCGCCAGCCCGACGGCCAATCCGCGCCCGTCGAACCGCCATTCGGCATCGTTCAACGAGTGCGGGGTCATGAAATCGACTGTTTGGTAGCTGGCCACTAGAGCATTGGCCTGCTCGGGCAGCCGATAATTGGGCGCGGCGACCGCAAAGGTCAACGCTGCGAGAGTCCCTGGAATCGTGATCCAATCGGGAATGGTCATTTCATCCAAATCGATCAACGACGCTATCGTGACCAAAACAAACAGCAGGCTCAGAGCGGAGTACCAGATTTCCAGATCGCCATCCCGCGGGGTAATCCCCGACAGTCCGCCGCCGGCCAGCCAGTGATAAAACCAAACGGCTCCCGCAGCCAAACCCAACTCAACCAACAGTGGACGAACCCAAAATCCTTTTCCCAAAACCGCGGCATCCCGGCGGAGCGCAAGCCAACCAAAAATCGGCACGAAATCGAGCGTTCGTCGGGGTGAAACCGCGGGATGCTGCGGCCCCCAAGGGCTGTGCAAGACGACCCCGTAATCCCGCAAGTTGCAAATCGCCCAATTGGCGATCGCGCCGACCATCGCTCCGAAGATAAACAGCGGGATGTCGATCTGCAGGTTCATTGCGGTAACAGGGAGTGCAAAGTTTGGAGTGCGGATTGCGGAGCCGATCGCCCGGCGCCCGGAATCGAGGCTCAGGAGAGTCAACAGACGCAAGGCCGGATCACCCGGCGGTCGCTTTGGTTGTATCGACAGCCGGCGGGGTCTGCCACCAACCGACGATTTTTTCGGCCGCTTCTGCCGGACTCAGGCGATCGGTCGCGAGGGTGATTTCCGCACAGGCGGCATAATTTTCCGCTCGCCGCGCGCTCAGAGCCTGCAATTCGGCGAGACTTCCCAGATCCGTCAAGGCAGGACGGCGGCTCTTGGACTTAACGTCTTGTTCCAACCGCCGAAACAGGACTTCGGCGGGCGCCTGCAGCCAAACGCCGCGTCCCGACCGACGAATCAGTTCCCGATTGGCGTTGCGTTCGCATGCACCCCCGCCCAGAGCCACGACCCCCGGCGCTGCCTGTCCCGAAAGGGCTGCCTCGGCGACAACCTCCAGCGTGCGAGCTTCGAGCTCGCGAAAGAAGGGCTCTCCGCGCCCGCGAAATATCTCGCTGATCGACTGGCCAGCTGTTTGCTCGATCAAGTCGTCGAGGTCGAGAAACGGGCGTTCCAATTTTGTCGCCACCAATCTTCCAATGGTCGACTTTCCTGTCCCCCGGAGACCGAGCAGATAGAGATGCATTCCTGTTGGCTCCTCGCAGCGGATTTCTCCGGATCGAAAAAACCCTCCCGGGAGACCGAGAGGGTTTGATTCTTGAAGGCCCGCGAGCCGACCCCTGTTCGAGCGATACCGCCTCGCAGGGGCTACCTCGCAGGGGCTACCTCGCAGGGTTATCGTGTCGACTTCAGCCTAGGCACTCTTGGTTTCTGGCATCGTGAACTGAAACTTGTTTCCGTTCACAATTTCCTCGGTAATCACAAACTTGCTTCCCTTGGGCTGGTCGGGAAGTTCATACATGATGTCGAGCATGACTCTTTCGACGATAGAACGCAGGCCCCGGGCCCCGGTTCCCTTTTCCAAAGCCCGCTTGGCCACCAGCTTCAACGCCCCCTCGGTGAACTCGATGTCGCAGTGTTCCATCTGGAAGAGCGTCTGATACTGCCGAACCAACGCGTTCTTCGGCTCGGTCAGCACGGACATCAACCCTGCCTCGTCCAGTGGAGCGAGGCTGGAGACAACCGGCAAGCGGCCGATCAGTTCGGGAATCAGGCCAAACTCCAGAATGTCATCACTGGTTACCTGGGCGAGGATCTCGGCCCGTTCACCGTCCGCCTTGAAACCGGCTTGTTGGCCAAAGCCGATCGTGCGGCGACCGAGGCGGCGTCGGATGATGTCCTCCACGCCGACAAAGGTCCCACCACAAATGAAGAGGATGTTCTTGGTGTCAATCTGGATGTACTGCTGCTCGGGATGCTTTCTTCCACCTTGAGGCGGGACGTTGGCGACCGTCCCTTCGAGCATCTTGAGCAGGGCTTGCTGCACGCCTTCACCCGACACATCGCGGGTGATCGAGACATTGTTGGAGGTCTTGCCAATCTTGTCGATTTCGTCGATGTAGATCACGCCCCGCTGCGCCGCTTCGATGTCAAAGTCAGCAGCGTGCAGCAGTTTCAGCAACAGGTTCTCGACGTCTTCACCGACGTAGCCGGCTTCGGTCAAGGTAGTCGCATCGCCAATCGCGAAGGGCACGTTGAGAATTCGAGCAAGCGTTCGGGCGAGCAAGGTCTTGCCGCTTCCGGTCGGGCCCACGAGCAGAATATTGGATTTCTCCACTTCCACATCGCTTCCCTCCCAGTCGATCGTCAACCGTTTGTAGTGGTTGTGAACCGCGACCGCGAGAACCTTTTTCGATTCCTCCTGGCCAATCACGTACTCATTCAGCTTGCCGACAATTTCCCGGGGAGTCGGGATTTTGGAGAACAACTGCTTGGTCGGACCACGTCGACGCTGCTCCTGGTCGAGAATCGACTGGCAGAGTTCGATGCACTCACCGCAGATATAGACGTCGCCGGGGCCTTCCACGAGCGGTCCGATTTCACGGTAGCTCTTGCGACAAAACGAACAGTGAGCGTTCTTTTTGGCAGTCCCGGTACGGCGACTGCCTGTGTTATCGTTGCCAGCGGGCATGGTCACTCCTAATTCAAGTCCAATTGCGAAAACCGGAGTCTCCGCAATCCTGTGTGGCTCGAATCACGATTGCCTGGCACTGTGCCAGACATCGAAGGTGCTTCCCTGCCCGCATCTTCGAGCAAATGTATTTTCAGACCGCGAGCCCCCAAAATATGAACGAGACTTCCGACGGCTGTTTTATCGAAATCAAACCAAAAACCGAAATAACCGCGACATCAGCTAACCGCGAGCGGGTCGACTCGGAAAACCTGCCGGACAACCGGCACTTTCCCAGCCAGCCCCTCCGTCTTGCCAACTTTTCAGGTGCCAGCGAGCAGCGATCGCCAGAACAACCGGCCACCTCACATCGGCTAGTCACCTAAGCTCCTCAACCGGGAACACCGGCTGAGTGTTATGGATTTCTCGCCTCGCCAACTTCACTCGCTCCCTCGCGGTCGACGACTTCGCGAAAGGCAATGCTCGGGGCGACTCCTGGCTGACCATCAGGTTCCTTGGAACCATTCGGTCCTTTCGAATCGATGACACCTTGAGAGAGCGCCTCCCGAGCTCGCCGGTACTCGGCCTCGCTCAGGGCGCCAATCTCTTTCAGGTTCCGCAAGTCGTTGATCCGGTCAGCCTCGCTGGGCCGCAGTCCAAACGCGAAATCCCGAAACAACTTCACCAAGTAAACTCCCGTTACCACCAGAACCAGCAGCAATGTCAACCACACCACCCAGCGGGCTTCGGTGATTTGCATTGTCTCGTTCCAGGACTTTTGCAGGGATTCGAACATCACAACCGTCGGACTCGGAACCAAGTGCTGGGCCAGTTCGACCCAAGGTCGAGCCAACAGACTCCTTGGGTGAGGACGTCGGCGTCATTATATCCCGCCAACTCCTCCCGGTTTAGCTCAAATTCCTCGTCGCAACGGATAACTGCACCAGCCCTTTCCCGACCGAAAATACGGCCATTACCGTGGAACTCGCGGCGGAAACGCCTATCACTCCACCGGGGAAGCCTGTCACTACCCCGAGTAAGCCTGCGCCGTGCGGGTTTCGCCCGCCTCGTCGAAGCCGTTCCCGGTTGGCTCATCCGACCCTCGCCCGGTTGACCGCAATCGAACCCAGCGGGGTCGGCTCATACTACGCCCGGGCTGGAAAAAGGGTTCAGCAAAACCTGAGTTTTTTTCCGCGCTCTTTCGCACAATCCGCACAACAGGGCGCGGCAGCGAATTACTGCTGCACCGTTCCGCACTTGGCCGAATTCCTTCGATGACGGTGACGTGGAGAAAGAGTCTCCACTGCGTCACCTCGCGACAGGGTGCTCTCTCCCGCGGACAGCCCTCTCGTCGTGGACCCCGATCGCGCCGCCCGGCACGGAAGCTGAAACTTGACTCCTTGGATTGCCGCCTGACGAGAGGTAATTTTCCCGCAGGACAACGCCTGTTGGCTTCGGAATCCAAGGCAACGACTCCAGTCCATCAGCCTCACCTGTTCCAAGCCCGGGTTGCCAAACATGTTCCGCACGCTTGCCTTTGCTGTCTGTTGCACAAGCTCTCTCCCTCGCGGCCGCGAATTTCCGCTGCGTCCCAAGTCGCCACAAAAGATGGCAGGCCCCAAGCTGCGACGGCGCCCGACTCGCCTGCTGTTCCTGACGCTGACCTTACTGGTGGCCTGCTCAGTCGCTGCCGAGCCGGCCTGGTCCCAGCTGAATTTATTTGGACGGCGTCCGGACTCGGCTCCGGCCACCAACGTTCCGGCGAACGTCAAACGCGTTGGCACGCGACTGACCGGATTTGGCATTCCGTTTTCGATTGACAATTCGAATGACAAGTTTGTCGAAGTGCAGCTCTTCATGTCAAAGAACCGGGGGCTGACTTGGCAGTTTTACGGGCGGCAAAATCTGGATGCCCGCGAAATCCCGTTCGAAGCCAGCGGCGATGGCGAATACTGGTTCTGTCTGAAGACGCTCGACCGCAATCGCCAACTCCAACCTCCGGGCAATGCGACGGTCGAATTGATTGTGGTCGTCGACACGCTGCGGCCGGAAGTCGATTTCCGCGTCCAGACCGACGCGGCCGGCAGGGTGGTTTGCCGCTGGAAGGCCGATGACCAGAACATTGACCCCACGACCGTTCAGCTCGCATACCGCTCGCTGCTCTCGGGAAACGATTCCGAAAACGTCTGGGTGGATGTCCCCTACAAAGCGGTTGAGACTGCCAAGAATGGTACCTTCTCCGACCAGTATGCCTTTTGGGGCGATGCGTCAGCCAGGGAAATGGTCGTGCGATTGAAGATTGCAGACCTGGGTGGGAACGAAGTGGTTCTGGAACGGCAAATTGTCTCTCCGCGCATGACTCTCAACCGCGCCCCACTGGCCGGAGCAGCTAATCGATCTGGTTTGCCGGCGAATTTGGCGAGCACGAATGTGCAGCGTCCGGTGTTGCCTCCTGCCGACATGCCAATGCCGGCTGTTCGACCCGGTTCGGCTCCAACCGCGCCCCCAGCGACGCGCGGTCAAGTTCCGAACGGAAAGTCCAACGGGGCCGACCCAAACTGTCCCGATGGCAATTGTCCGCCGCAAAAACCGAGCCTGTTGGGAAATTGGAATCCGTGGAAAAAGAACGACGCACCGGAACCGCCGCCGGCCTCGCTGCCGGCCACCGCCTTTCCGAATCCTCCGGACGGTCGCACTCCCGCCGCGCAACTTGCGGCCGCGACAACGGCCGCACCACCAGCGCAACTCCCTGCGGCAGGGCAGGGGGGAATCGGGGCGCGCTATGCGATGAGCAATCAAACCAGTGGCAATCCAGGCGGTGTCAATCCGAGCGCCGGCTACAACCAGGACCCGGTGCCTACGCATCCAACCAACCAACCCGGCCTGAACTCCGCCCAGCGCCCCGCTGGAAATCTGCCGGGACCGATTCAATCGAATCTGCATCAGCCCATCAAAGCCCAGGGGGGCGATTTGTACGGCTTGGCTGGTGACGGTCGTTCAACTCCAACAGCGAGTGCTTCGCCCGCTGCTGGAGCGAATCCAGCCACAGGCACGCCCTGGCCGAGCCGGTCCCTGGCGGTAGATGGGCGCTCGACCAGCCAAGGGACGGCCTTGCCGTTTAACGAAAGCGCAACCCCGCGGATGTCGATCGGATTGGGGAGCACCGTCGACCTGCCGCAAGTGGTGCCGGGCTCCGGAATGGGAACCGCTGAACAAGCGGTCGCACCGGCCTCGACCACTCCCAGCAGCCCGCCTTCCATACCGAACGCCATCGAGTGGCCTGGCAGCAACGGGGAGTCTGCGCAAGTTCCCTCCGCGCCCTCCAATTTGAGCTCGGTCAACCCGGCACCACTCCTTCCGCCAGCGGACGTGGCCAATGCCGCGCCTCAACGCGATTCACTCACTGCCGGATCGACTCCGATGAACGTGATCCCCGCGTCCGCCGCCCTGGGCGCGACAGGTCGGCCGGAAGAAATGGCCAGCCCGAGCGTGCTTGCCCCCGCCGGAACCACACCCAATCCGAATAACCCGTTGCCGATCGCTCCAGCATTAAATAACGCCGCCGCGCTGAGTGTGCAGGGCGTCGGTAGTCAACGATTCAAGTTGAATTATGAGAACACCTATCTCGACCCCACCGTGATCAAGAGCGTCGTTCTCTGGATGACAACCGATGGCGGACAAAGCTGGACTTCGTACGGGGAGGACAGTGACTGCGAGAGTCCTTTTCCTGTCCAAGTGCAAAGCGAAGGCGTTTACGGTTTTCGGATTGTTTACGAAACCAAGGATGGAGTCATGGGTCGAGCACCCGCCAGAGGTGACCAACCCGACATGCTGATTCGCGTCGATACCACACCGCCGGAGATCCAGCTGATTTCAGCTCCCTTTGGTCGCGGGTCGGAGGCCGGAGCTCTGGTGGTCAATTGGAAAGCGACGGATATCGACTTGGGTGAACGGCCCGTCGCCCTGTCGTGGAGCCCGACGGCCGAGGGGCCCTGGACGACTATCGTCAACGGGCATCCGAATACTGGCACGTACGCCTGGCGGGCCGGCAACACGGCTCCCGACCGAATCTTCCTCCAGCTGGAAGTCACCGATGCCGCCGGCAATCGCACGATCAGCAAGACCACCCGGCCGATTGAGTTAAACGGCCTCGCACCCCGGGGCCGCATCCTCAGCGTTGACCCGGTGAAATAGGTCACGGGGAAAGGAACCGCGAGGTCACCTCCCCGAACTCCGCAAGTCCAGCCGCGTTGCAATCAGGACTCGGAGGCTCTGCGTCAGGCTGGCTGGACCAACTGGGACAGTTCCAGCCTGACAGCGCCGGACCGCCAACTCCCTCTCCGCTTCTGCAGAGACGACGCTAGAATCGGAGGCATGGCAAACCCGCAACACGCTTTCGATATCCTGCAGACGACGCCGCAACTCCCCGCCGGAGGTGTCTGCGTCCTGTTCGGAGAACAGCGGTTTCTGATGGTCGAAACTCTTCACCACCTGCAAAGAGGCGGGGGAGACTCGGACGAACTGCAAGTGGTCCGCTTTCAATCCGGCGAAGCTCGCTGGGCCGATTTGATTGATGAACTCGACACCCAATCCCTGTTTGGTGGTGGCGGGCCCAAGCTCGTCGTCCTCGACGAGGCTGATCAATTCATTACTCACCACCGCGAGAAACTCGAGGAGCTCACCCAGCGGAGCGGGCTGAGCGGCCTGTTGATCCTGCTGGTCAGCAAATGGCTTGGCACTACCCGACTTTACAAGCTGGTCAATCAACATGGCCTGGCGATTGACTGCAACCTCCCCAGCTCGGGTAGCGGACAACAAAAAAAATTCGACGAGACCCGCATCAGCAAATGGATCAGCGCTCGCGCCAAACAACACCACGGACTCAACTTGACTCCGGCTGCCGTCACATTGCTCAAAGAACTCACCGGCACCGAACTGGGGCGTGTCGAACAGGAGTTGTGCAAGCTGGCCTTGCACGCCAAACCCGGCGACTCGATCGCGCCGGACCTGGTCCAGACCGTCGTCGGTGGCTGGAGGACCGAAACGATGTGGCACGCCATTGATGCCGCAATCGACGGAGACGCCGCGGCCAGTTTGCGAATGCTCGACAAGCTGTTTCGCAATGAAGAAGTTCCGCTCGCTTTATTCGGTCAGATTGGCTGGTCGCTGCGCCGCTATGTTCAGGTTTTCCACGCCGTCGAAGCCGCGCGACTCGACGGCCAAAAGCCCAATCTCCGAGGAGCCATCTCCGCCGCCGGCTTTCGGGATTGGGAAGCACCCAAAGTCGAGGCGAGAATGCAGCAGATCGGTCGAACCAAGCTGTTGCTCCTGGCTGATTGGCTGCTGACTGCCGACCAACAGCTCAAACGGTCCCATTCTCACGAGTCTCGTGGCAGACTCGTTCTGGAGAAACTGGTGCTGCTGCTGGCGGAACGGCGAACGCTGGCCACAACAGCAAATTAAGCCGTGGCAGCGAATTAAGCCGTGGCAGCGAATTGAGCCGCGACTGGCCGCGACTGGCGGTTCGGCTGCAAACCGAAAACTCCCCAGGCCGCTAACCTCGCGTTCATTCTGGGGCGAGCAACTCGCGTTCATTCTGGGGCGAGCAACTCGCCTTGCATCCGCTAGCATCGCATCCGCTAGCATCGCATCCGCTAGCATCCACTTTTCCGCAGCCCTTGCCGCCGGGCGACAGTTTCTCTACCATCCGCCGCGCTGGTGACGACCAACTTGATTGCAAGGGTCGTCTCGTGCAGGATGCTTCAGCCCACCCCGGATGGTGAATTTCCGATGTCTTTAACACTTCGCGTTGCGATCTGCCTGCTGCTGTTCTCCCTGTTGGGTGCGAGTGGCTGCAAACCATTTCAGCCCGGCTCCCTGAGTCGCATGCGGCAACCCCTGCCGACCAGCGAGGTTCTAGCGCAGGGAAACGGAGCCGTTGCATCCCGAAGCGACCGTGAGCGGCAAGCCAGACCGTCAGCGAAAAACTCAGCGAACAACTCGGCGAACAACTCGGCGAACAACTCGGTGAGCCGAGGCGCAGGAGCGGTGCGGCAGCAATTCGCCGATTCAGCTCCTCAAAGCCAGCTCGAAGGGCAACAAACCGAACACACCAGCGACGGTTACTGCGCCAGCTGCGGCGTGACGCATGGAGCAAATAATGGACCTTCTGGCTTCAAGTTCTCTCAACCGCTGCCCGAATTTCAACCTCAACCGCAACCTCAACTCACGCAGCCCGAACCGACCAGTCTGCCCGACCAGTTGAAGACTGAAGACAAACATTCGACCGCAACCTACTCGAGTGCCGTGCGTGTGCGGCCGCTTCAACCGGAGGAATCGCGACTGGCCCCGGCAGCGACTCCGCGGCCGGCCCCCCAGCCTCAACCTGACGACGAACCGGTTGCGGAAGTATCGACAACTCCCCAGCCCCCCGCAGGCAAAACGATCATCGTCACGCCTGTTGACTCATGCGCCTCAGCTACCGCAACCACAGGACCTGCTTCGCGCGGGGCCACGGGTTCTGCTGACCCGGGCGATTCTGCGCGGAAGCCTGACGGCGATCTCTGCGATTCCACCGTGAAACTCGCCGCCAAAGCAGAGCCGGGCGAAGACGATGTATCCACTGGCAATCTGACTTCCGCCGAAGAGTCGCTCGAAGAGACCAGCAGCGCGTCAGCTGACTCCCCGATGATGGTCGGCGAAGAAGCAGCTTCCAGCCTCAATCTGGCGGGTTTGCAGCTGACCTTACAGACTCTCCGCAGTCAGGCGGATCTCGTCGTCGCGACTGAATTGGGGACGAAGCTGGCAAGTGAGTTGACCGCATTGGAACTGCTGGCGCAGCGCGTCGAGCAACTGGCTGCGGGAGAAGCGGATGCGACCCAGGCTCAAAAGTCCTGCCAACACCAAATCGCTGCCTTGGTGGCAACGCTTCGCCCTGACGCGCTCGATATCTCCCGCCCCGAGGGGCGCACGGCGGCGTCGGCCACACTCGATCATCTCCGCGCTGCGATTGTTCAACTGGAGTCTCTGGTCAGCCTGAAAGTGACCCGCGGCGCCCTGTGCAGCGAAATCCGCGGATTCGGCCAGTACAAGCCATTCCCTGGAACCGAGTTGCGGACGGGTCAGGAAGTTCTGCTTTACTGCGAGCTGGAAAACTTCTGCTCGACCGCCACTCCGGAAGCGAACCACTCCGGCTTTTGCACCCGGCTGAAAAGCAGCTTGGTGATCTGTCGCGAAGATGGTTCGGTGGCTCAGCAAGCGGAGTTTCCGATCGTCGAAGATGTCGCTCGCAATCGCCGCCGCGACTTCTATCTTTATGTTCCGTTTACGGTTGGCGAACTTCCCGCAGGAAAGTACCGCGTGCACCTGCTGGTCGACGACCTGCTCGGCTGTAAACAGGCAGTTCTCGACCCGCCCGTCGAATTCACTGTCCGCTGATTTGGGCCTGAATCTAATCGGGCTGAGCCCTCGCTGGGGCGAGGCATCCCGAAGAGAGCCCTCTCTGACAAACCTCTGGCAGGCAGACACCTGCCGAGCACCTAGCGGCTCCGCCCGCGAGGCGCCGGTTCAGGCGGGATCCGCTCCGCCAAAGTCAGCCTAACCGGTGCGATCGATTCGACAACGAGACTCACCCGGCAGCTCCCGCTCAAGTTGCCGATGTATTCAGGGCAGGGGAGTGGACTCGGTTCAAGGCGCGGCGGGGCAGTTTGAAAGCGAATGACACTACTCGCACTCATCTTTGCCCTGGCCCTGCTGACTTGGGGAATCGTCTTGCTGCGAACGCGTCCGGTGCTCCCGGCCGCAGTTCCAGCCTGGCTCGTGATCACTTCGTTTATTACGAGCATCGTGGCTGGATACTTTTTCTGGCATCGCGACATCGGGCCCCTCCCGATCTCGATTGATCGGGCTACACTCGGAATTGCCGGATGCGTCTGGGCCTACGGCTGGTTGCTTGGCCGTTATCACCTCCCCCGGCTTGTCCCGCTGGATGGTCTGGTCGCCCTCTGGCTGGCGGTGATCATCTTCAGCACGGCCTTGACCGACTACCGCTTTCGGGAAAATCTCCCGATTACTCGCTTGCTGTTCTTTAACCTGGTACCAGTCGCGACTTACGTGCTCCTGCGGATCAGCCCGCTGAGTCGCCAGCATTACCGCGGGTTGCTCTGGGTCCTGGTGTTCCTGGGCTTGTACCTTGGATTGACGGGGGTTGCCGAGTGGCGGCGTTGGAATGCGCTGATCTTCCCGCGTTACATTGCCTCTCCGGCCTTCGAGGAATTTTACGGCCGCGGCCGTGGCCCGCTGCTCAATCCAGTCATCAACGGAATGATTCTCAGCCTCTGCGGCACGGCCTGCCTGTTGCTGCTCCCGACGGCGCGAGTCCGCCACAGGCTCGTTCTGCTCGTTGCGTTCGGAGTGATCGGACTGGGAGTGCTCAGCACGCTGACGCGGAGTTGCTGGATTGGTTTCGCCGGGAGCACCTTTCTGGTTTGCCTCGCTCCGCTCAATTGGCGACAGCGGTTTGTTGTCACGCTGGCAACCGGTCTCGTCGGCGTGGCGGGGCTGGCGGCGCTGAGTTCACAGTTGAATCGTTTTAAGCGGGATGAATTCGTGACCGCAGCTGAAATGTCTCAATCCGCCGCACTCCGTCCAGTGCTGGCGGCGGTTGCCTGGGAGATGATTAAAGAGCATCCGCTGTCGGGTGTCGGCTTCGCACAATACAACAAGTACAAGAAGCCCTACCACCAAGTCGAACAGTACGAGCTGCCGCTGCAGGCTGGTTTACCCTACATGCAGCACAACGTGATGCTGTCCTATGCGACTGAAATGGGACTGCTTGGACTGCTGGCTGCCACGGCCATGTGGGCCGGTATGGCTTGGCGGGTCTACCAGCTTTGGAACTCTCCCGAGCCAGCGTTCGATCAGCTCTGTGTAGCGTTGCTCCTGATGACCGCTCTGCTCAATTACCTGGTCAACGGGCTGTTTCACGACGTTTCGATTATCACGGGGGCCAACCTGAGCCTGCTCGTCGCGGCAGCAATGACCGGCAGATTCACTCCCCAAACAGCAGCTCTTCCCCGCGCCACTCCGCAGCGTTCCTTCGCGGTACCGCCTCAGTTAAGAACTGAATCCTGAGCAGTCGGCTCAGCGCGGATTCTTGCCGCTCATCGCTTGCTGGCCGGTAGCAGCCATGGCCTGCCTTGCGACCAGTGCCTCGACTCACCACAATCGCCACTGCCCCGAGTAGAGGATCCAGACACCCAGCAATCCGTTAGTCACAGCGTGGACCAGAACGCAGTCCCAGATATTCCCGGTCCGCTTCATCCACCAATTGACCATTCCAAACCAAACAACGGCGGCGATCGCCTCCTGCGGATGCGTCAGGACAGCATAGGCAATTACACCGAGTTGGGCAGTCCAGCCGACGCTGGCCAGCGATTGCACGTCCCAGTTTTCCTGAGCTTCGAGATAACGCACCAACCAACCGCGGATAAACAGTTCTTCAGCAAGCGGAACAATCAGAGCCAAGACAGCGAACCGGAGCAGCAGAAACCAGGCGATGGCTTGTGAGCTGAAGCTGTCAAAAGGATTGACCGCAGGGCGTTCGGGAAGCAACCCGCCCAGCCCGATCAAACCGAGTATCCGAGATTCCCACTGCGGCTCGCAAAGTGCGACCCAGAGGACGACGCCCACAAGTCCCCAGAGCAAGGACCAGGGACTGAACCTCCAGGGGAAGATGGCAAGGTAGTGTCGTCGAAACTTCCAAAGGATCGAACCGACTACCGAGACTTGAACCAAAGCAGTCAAAAAGGCTCGCCAGTCAAACGCTGAGGGTGTCCCTTGACCATTGGCTACCGTTTCCGACTCCGGGATCAACCAACCGACGAGGGCTGGTATCGCCAGCAATGCCAGCAGCGGCCCGATAAAAGGCCAGCTGCTGTCCGCGGCGATGCCGGATGGTTTTTTTGGGCTTGTCAGCTCGGTCAAGATTTTCACTCCTGCGATCAGATTCCGTTCGGGTGCGCTCGACTCACCCTGGTCGCAGCGAATCCCGATAGTGACTACCGCCATGGCTCAGCGACCGAGTTCATCTTCGCTGCCAGAGACAAGCTCGGCAATCCTGATGAACATTCAAACTGAACTTGGCCATTGGCCGGCACAAAGTGGCTTATTCGGGGCGACGAAAGGTCGACGTCGCCTTATAATTCTGACAGGGCCTGGCGTGGCCGTTCGACTTTGGCGGTGCCCGCACCATTTCCGCCTCGGATCTTCGGGCTCGGTTTCCACAGCCCGCGCCCTGAGCGGAAGCCACCAGGGATCGAATGGACAGCAACAGGCTGACAAGCTGGGGCAAACGGCTTAAGGATTTGACCAATGAACACGAACTTGCAACAGACCAGCGACAGCTGTCCCAAACCTCGTTCGGCAACTGCCTCCATGGCAGCGGCAGTTGCCTGCGCCGCGGCATGGTTGCTGGTGTTCTTGCTGCCGGGCTGGTCGGCAGCTCAAGACGAGCCCTCGGCCGCCGAGTATCAGTCTCGCCGCGAGGAAATGGTGCGACTCTACATTACCGGTGCGGGAATCAAGGACCAGCGGGTTGTGGAAGCAATGCGCAACACGCCGCGACACGAGTTCGTCCCGAAAAAGGAACGCCCGCAAGCGTATCTCGATGCCGGCCTGCCGATTGGCGACAAGCAAACCATTTCGTCTCCGTTCATCGTCGCCTTCATGACGGAATCACTGGATCCCCAACCGACCGACAAAGTGCTCGAAATCGGTACAGGGAGCGGGTTTCAAGCCGCCGTGCTCAGCCCGCTGGTCAAAGAGGTTTATTCCATCGAAATCGTCGAGACGCTTGGCAAGAACGCCGAACGGGTCTTGAAGCGATTGAACTACGAGAATGTATTCGTCAAAGTCGGAGACGGCTATCAAGGCTGGCCGGAGCATGCTCCATTCGACAAGATTATCGTCACCTGCTCTCCGGAAGAGGTGCCGATTCCACTGCAGGAGCAATTGGCTGAGGGAGGCATGATGGTCGTACCGGTCGGCAAACGCCATCAACAGACACTCTACCTCTTTCGGAAAAAAGACGGGAAACTCGTTCCGGAATCGCTGCGACCAACCCTCTTTGTGCCGATGACCGGACAGGCGGAAGACGAGCGCAAGGTGCTGCCCGACCCCGCCAACCCCGCGCTGTTGAATGCCGGTTTTGAAGAAGGAACGGACAAGCTCGGCTTCGTCAAAGGCTGGTACTACGACCGCCAAGTCAAGTGGCGGAGCGACGAGGCGGAGGGCGTTGAGGAGGCAAACAAGTCTGCCGAGGGAACGGCTCACATCGAAATGGTCAACGATGTTCCGGGACAAGTTGCCCACTTGCTGCAAGGCATCGCGATCGATGGCCGGTTCGTCACCAAAATGCGGTTTGGGGGGAGGGTTCGATATCGCAATGTAAAACCCGGCTTGGACGATGATGACTTGCCCTACCTGGCGCTCTCGTTTTACGACAAGAACCGCAAAGAGATCTCAACCGAGTACTTCGGTCCATTTACCGGGAGTCAGGAATCCTGGAAAGATTTGGAAAAAGAGATTCGCGTCCCCGTGGGTGCTCGCGAGGCGATTCTCCGGATCGGTCTCTTCGGAGCGACTGGCTCGATCTCTTTCGACGACATGGTTTTGAAGAAGGTCGAATGAGGCACGCGGTAAAGCGGGCTCGCCGCGGACGTCGGATTGCCAGCCGAACTGATCCCTCCGCGTCGCAATGAATGGAAAATACAGTCAACCCGGCGAGCAATCGAATTCGTCGGCGAGAAGTCCATTCTGTTTCGCACCGCTCCAGATTCGGTGAGCCTCCGCGACCGCAATGCCCGGCAAGGCAACGAGTCCCGCGCGGGGCGGGCGGGTACCAGCCAAGTCAACGCCCCGATTCGGCCAGGACTCCGGTTCATGCTCAAAGCTGGGTAACTGGTCCATTTCACTGCCTGAACTTCGCTGGGCCAGGGGCGAAATTCCTCAGATTTCCCCCGGCGAAACGTGGTCGCCGAGTTTCGGGCGGGTTGGCGTTTCGACCGCGCGGCGGTGGGCTGCGAGTCACTTGAATCAGGCCCGAATCGGGCGGGAAGGTGGCTCGGTCCGAGCATCGGAATATCTCCCCAAACCGCCCAATCGGCAAGTTTGCTCCACTTTCACCTTTCTCCTTGCAGCAGGGATTTCAGGTGATATCCTAGAAAAGAGGCTTTATTTTGCCTGTTTTGCCCAGGCAGCACCTCTTAACACATGCACGTTTGTGGTCTGAAAGGGAATCTATGCGTAAGGTCAACCTGAGCGCAGCCATCTGGTCGATTGTGGCTGCCGGTATCTTTTGCTTGGGCGGGTCCGCCTCAGCAGGAGATTCGTTTGGGTCTTGGGGCTCCAGTGGGGGTTCCAGCGGTGGATACGTCAGCTACGGCTCCAGCGGCGGCCAGTATGGGCTGTTCCGCGGTACGGGACCGGTTCGCAATTTGCTCGGTCGAATTCACGACCATATCCACCATCATCATCACCGCGGCTGGGGGTCCAGTGGCGGCAGCAGTGGCGGTTACGCCAGCTCAGGTGGTTGGGGCTCCAGCGGTGGCTCTAGCGGTGGCTCCAGCGGTGGCTCCAGCGGTGGCAGCAGCTACGTTTCGTATGGCAGCTCCGGAGGCAGCAGCGGCGGCTGGGGATCGAGCGGCGGCAGCAGCGGCGGCAGCAGCGGCGGCTATCACTCTTCCTACTCGG
>Ga0315904_10003437_pt1 | contig 23277 bp, 29 predicted proteins | sample LakEriMetagenome_6_FD_203529 | JGI IMG/M metagenome (GOLD analysis project Ga0315904, IMG submission 203529) | Freshwater fungal communities from buoy surface, Lake Erie, Ohio, United States - Buoy 12 MA120 | ecosystem: Environmental > Aquatic > Freshwater > Lake | place: USA: Lake Erie, Ohio... | reverse complement strand
CGATAGCGACCTTCTACAGCGGTAGGCGCAGCTCATGGTTTCCATCGCCCCGATGAGCGATCACGACCATAAGAGACACAGCTGACAAAATGAGCCCGAGGCGATAGTAGCCGAGTTCGTTCGACGTGCAAAAAATCGGCTAGCGCCTCAGGCTCATGGAGCCAAAAATTGACTTTCGTCGACTGTGTCATAAGAGCATTTCGCGACCAGTCGAAACGCAATGCCTGTCCTTGTTTTCCTGGTTCCGTTCGCAAAAGTGTCGACAAGCGATTAAAAATGAGTGCTCTACCTGAAAGATTCTGAATATGGTTGTGTCTTCCTGATAGCCATACACACTTGCAGCAAATAGAGAAAGGACAGAACATGAACCGTATGCGAAGGTATTTGTCGTTGGTGCTCGGCACAGGCAGGATTGGGATTGCATGCAGCGCGATCTGGGGGGCGACAGCGTCGGCGCAAAATCCCTCGCCACTCCATTCACCGGTCGACGTGGCTCCGTCCGCTTCACTAGCTCCCGACTCCCTACCTCCCAACTCACCTGTCCCCCCGTGCGACATCGATTTGTCAAAGCCCGGACAAATGGCGGATATCATATCGAACGTGCTGTTGCGCGAGAAAAACAAGCGGGAAGTCCGAACATTTCTTGATCGTGCGAAAGGGAAATTTGCAACGGGGGATGAATTGTTGAAGGCCGCTGCAGACTATTTCCAGATCGACCCAAAGGAACTAACGCAATCGGTCGAACATTGGAGGCATATCAATTGCAAGCATGCGGCGATCCCCGGCTATGCGGTACCGGATGCATTGCGCGAACGCAATGATGCTGGCGAGCCATCGACGGGGGGTTCGAGCCCCCTGCCTGTGTCGGCGTTTGCCGCTGATGTAACGCTGCATGTTGTGTTTCACGAAATCGGCCATGCGGTCATTCGCGAATTCGATCTAATGGTCTTGGGGAATGAGGAAACCATGGCCGATGCTTTTGCAACGCACCTGCTGATCGAGCATTTTCCGGATCGCGCCGTCGGCGCGATTTCGGCCAGGGTCAAGTCCTTGATGATCGAGGCCGAGGAGGTGCCAAGAGATCGTTGGTCAATTCGCGGAGAACACGATAACGATGCGCGGCGGGCATTTCAAATTGCAGCCTTAGCCGTCGCCGCAGACAAGAGGAAATACATCGCCGTGGCAGAACTCGTCGGTATGACGGAGCGAGATGTACAAAAAGCATGCGATTATGGTGCCGATATCCATCGGGCATGGCGACGCACGCTCGCCCCCCTGATGATGCCTGCGGGGAAAATCTCGAACGAAGCGCGCTTCCGGGCCGACGAGTCGATGCGGGCGTTTGTCGATGCTGGGGAGACGGGACTTGCGTCGACGATCGAATCGGCGCTTCAGGGGTTCGACTGGCATTCGCAAGTGACCGTTGAGTTTGTGCAGGGATCGGGTGGAGCCAATTGGGTCCGCTCGAAACGGACCATCTCTGTAAATAGTGAATATCTCCAGAGATTCATCGACCAGGGTAAAAAGGCTGACGCCCAAGCAGTAGCCAAGGACTTGATACAGCCTTGAGCATGCGGCAAACAGAAGGAATCCAGAAGTCGATCGCTCGCCGAAGGTTCAGGTGAGCGGTGCTCTTGATCGATGTAATCCTCGGGAAAACGAGCGGGACAACTGGGACATTCATTGTGTCACATCCCGGTGCGTGGTAATGCTAACCACCTGCACCTGCTGGCCCGGATCGATCCCGATCTGGCCGATTCCTGGACTCCCATCCATGTCGCCCATCGCTGGTTGACACTCTAAGAGCGGCGGACAGTTGCTTTGATCTGCCCCGAATGTGCTACCAACGCGAGGAAACCATTTCGCGACCAGACGAACCGCGATTCCCGTCCTTGTTTTCCTTGTTTTTGCTTTCGATTTGCGGGAATTCCCTCGGCATGTACCATCTAACGTCTTTCTCTCGTAGGCATGATATCGACGCGGAACAAAAATATATCCTGACACGGGCACGAGATCCACCGTTATAATGTGATGTACTACAGAGGAAATCACTTTGTGTGACACTCACTGATTGTGCAGTTCAATCAAACACTTGAGCTTTCACGAGGAGAAAAACATGGGACTAAAGCCGTGTGATGTTTGCAAGGTCCTTAGGATCTGCCAAACTGCAAGAGTACGCGTCCGCTACGGAGTTCTCGGTGCGGCGATCATAAGACGGGCAGGAAGGCCCAACGCACAAGCCCGGCATTATGGCCAGGCCACTGCGACTATAATTGATGCTCACTTTGACGGAAAAGGGCCGATTGCCTCTTGGGCTGTTGGTCGTGATGGTCATCCGACGGATTATGGTGCGCTAACCAGCCCCCCATACGATCCCAATTGGACTGCGAAAACGATACTATACAATGATGTTCCAACCTTTCTTAAGTGGCTAGACCAAGCAGTCCCAGGCTGGGATCGCGATCTCCAAAGCACCTAGCATGTAGATCGGTTGGTCGACATTATCGGACTTGGATCTTAGGATCGGATGTTTTCGGACAGGTACCACGTTAATCTTGCCACCATTCTTTGGTGACGCTGAAAATAGGAGTACTTAATGGCCTCTCGCGTTGCACTAAATTCAGGTTCAAGTTATTGCCGTGACTGCGGCGGTCGCCTTACGAATAAAGGCAATTTTGTTTGGTGTGAGAATACTACGAATATGGGAAATGCGATCGAACCGAAAGATCTGTGCGAACCACTATCTCGGATCAGGAGAAAGTTTTGCGAGCATTGTGGGAAGCAAGTTCCAGGACCGGTCGCCTGTTCAAACGGACATGTTCCCAACAATCCATAAAACTAGATTTCCGGGTTTGTTACGAGATGCCCACTACTCTTTGATCGTCCGCTACGTTGGAATTCAACTCGCGAACCTGGCCGAGCGATATCGAGTACTGGCCGTTTGAAGGTAACTTCTTTCCCGTGAAGGTATCCCAAATTGTTCGTCCAGGACCGTTATAACACGTCTCAAAGGTTCCATTCTTATTGATACGGATGATTATCGTGTAATCCGGACAACTCCGAAAGGCAACACGATCGGATTGAGTAGCCTTGATTTCAACTCGTTTTCCGGTGGCGTCCAGTGCATCAAATCCCTCGTTGGATGGCTGCATCAGTAGTAGATCAAATGCGTCAGCAACAAGACATTCGCCGATACTACCCACCATGTGACCGTCGGGGGTGAAGTGCCGCCCCGGAAACATCTCCTCAAGTTCCGTGACGACTCTATAGAGCCGTTCAATCAGGGCTGCGAATTTCTTGTGATCGATCTTGGGCATAACATCCTCGATGTAGGAAATGGTTGCGGTTGACTCTTCTCATGAATACTCACGAGGCGGACAGAACTAAGATTGTACTTTAAGATGATGGTGCTCAGCTTGTGTGCAATCAATGGGGCGATATCTCATCCCCAAACTAACCATTGCCGCCGCAATCGAATTCAAGTAATAATTGACGAACCTCTTACAATGATTTCTCCCCTCGATGGACGAAATCCCTCACGCGGGAGATCCCCTCCTGACGCGTACGGTGGTAGGTTTCCACCCGGTGCCGAATAGCAGGAATAGATTCACCTGTCCAAACCGCATCCTTGCGCGGTGTCCGTGGGTGTCGGGTATTGACAGCGCTCCTGTCGATGAAGATGTAGGCATCGAATAACGTCATCCTCAAGGACTCCTTTGAAATAGACACCCCCTCTCTGAGGAGGGACCGCGTTTTTTGGACCAAGGGCGCCGAAGTGTTGGAAGATGATCGTCCCGACTTCGACCTTGGTACAGCCAGAACTCTATCCCGCCTGACTTCGCTGTACAATACCTGACAAGTTTTCTGGCAAGATCGCCACGCCAAGAACCCAGCCTCGGAGAACTTCAGACCATCATGACTCGATATCGATTTCGGGAAGGTATCCCGTACGCAGGTCGTCTGCTGCGGGTCACATCACGGCCCATCGAGAATAGCGCCGCGTCTAAACTGGCTCTCCTCCGATTGGAATTCGAGATCTTCACTCTCGATACTCCCAGCAGTACCCTGAAATCCACCGGCGCGATCGCTTGCCGAGATCTCGTCGTCGGCCCAAGCGTCCCGCTCACCCAAGACTCTTCCCTCATCGCGTATGCCAACGCACTCGAAATCGGAAAACCGCATGATTCGAGAGAGTGGCTACAACTCAAGCCGCGAAGTCACTGGCTCAAAATCACGTTCGGCGCAGTCGATCCCATCGACCTCCGCAACGCTTTCCGTTTGATTGAGGAATTTACCCTCCAAGGCTGGTCCATCGATGAATACCAATATGACCTGGATCGAAATTGGGTTCGGGTGGCCCAAGCCGCCCGCGCCTTGAAAACCAGCGAGTCCTCCGTCCGGCGCCGGGTCGAGCTATTGCAACCTAACTGGGGGGCTCAACTGGTATCTCTCACCACTGGCAAACACCGCAGGATCAATCTGCGCCTGCTCCGCAACTTGTGGAAGGATTGAAAGCCTATCCGAGAAAACAAAAAACCGCGGCTAACGCCAGAGCGGCTCATTGTTTTCGGAAAGGCTCCAAGCACCCCCCCATCGAGGTTCGAAACGGCCGAAATTTGTCAGAAACCTGCCAAAATGAGACCGACTGGCCCGCACGTGCATTAAATAGTCTGTGGCGCGTCAACCAACACGATGGATCCGAAGCCTAGAACGGTTCTGAACCTTCGGCCCATGCGCTTTGTCATGACAGCACGCGATATTCCCTTACCCGCGAAAGAGAGTTTCCCTTTGAGCAAAGAGATACAACGTTCCATGGATCCGCCTACTGCCGAGTCCGCCGAGATTCTCGAAGAAGTGCTTTCTCAATCGATGCCCGCCTTGGGAATCGATATCGATGGCTGTGTTGACGAGGCCCCGGTTTTCTTCCAGTTGTTGACCAAACATTGGCCCGGAAAAGTCTTTGTCATCTCCTACCGAAGCAATCGCGAGAAAGCGGTCGCCGATTTGGCCAAGCACCAAATCCACTACCACGAATTGATTCTCGTCAGCTCGATGCAAGCCAAAGCGGAAGTGATCCGGCTCAACGGCATCTTGGTCTTCTTCGATGATCAACCCGAGGTTCTCAAAGGGATCTCGCCATCGACCCAAGTCATGCTCGTGAGAAACGGCGGCAACTTCGATTTCACAGACTGTCGATGGATGTTCTCCGAGGAAACGGGCAAGCTCGTGTAGGTCGTGACTCCGGGATCGAGCTTGTAGCGGTACAGCGCAAGTCGTTTAGTTTCGCCGGATGACGAGAGACCTAACGGATAGCTTGTGCTGTGCCGCTACCGATATCCACCGGCACCTCGCGATCGGATCGATTTATCTTTTGTTGGGCTTTGTCAGCGTGACAGTAGCCTTTTCAGTAAGTACCAAAGAAGAAGGAGAAGACGATGCGTGACCAATACGCTGGAGACATTTCGGACTATTTGAAGTTTGCTTTTTTGCGGGCCGTAGCCGGTGGATATGAGAAGCTGGGTATGGCTTGGTATTACTTGCCCGGCCATGATGGCCGCCCGGATGGTCAACACAGAGAATATCTGGAACAGCCCGTCTGGGCTGCTCTCGACGATCCGCTGCATCTTGCCCTGCAAAACTTGCCTCAGCGCACGGTCGCAAGCCTCGAAAGCCTAAAAATCTGGCCAAAAGCGACCAGCTTTCATCGCGCTCCGGTCGGCGCGCCAACTCGCCCGGAGTGGGTGGAGTCAATGGTCGCAGACTTGGATGAATCGGACCTCATTTTTCTCGACCCCGACAATGGCCTCGGACAGCACCGCAATAAACACGCCCACGTCGCTGATCTTATGGCTCTGCAAAGACCGCGACGCGCGATGGCGATCATCAAATTCCCCGGTAGGCATATGTCCCATGCCATGCAGATTTCAAGTTTGCATCAGCAACTGTTTGATGCAGGCTTTCGGGAACCGATCACGCTCAGCACCTGCGTGAGTATTGTCGGACAAAACGGGCGGACGGTACCTCGGCACCGGTTCTTCACGCTGGTTGACGGTACCAACCAAGCTCGCCAACGCGTCAGTGCCTTTGCCGCTCGATTGAATTCGCTGCCGCCAGCCGCCCGTGTTTCCGCTCACTGCGTGATCTAAAAGTCAGCTGAAAAACGGAAACGGCACCGCATGAGCCACGTGTACTTTGGTCATGCGTATTTACCGAGCACGGATGCTGCAGCGTCGCGGTAAGAGCACCATGGACATTCAGACGAGGCGATCGGAACCGTATTTGATCGCAAGCAGTTCCACGCCTCTCGGATTGCAGGTTCGACCCAGCCGCCGTCGCCGTCATAGGGGAGCAGCAGCATCTCAAACTCCAGTCGATTGTCAAAGCAGGGACGCGCGGTTATCCCATTCACGTACACGAAGTAGCATCGATTCTGTACCGCGACATTGTGTTTGCGAAGTAGCCATTGGTACACCTCCATCTGCCGTTTGTAGGCCTCTTTCCATGGATCATCGAGTGTGACTTCTCCCGCCTTGCTAGTCGATTTGTAGTCAACCACATAGATCCCCTGGGTCTCTTGATCCACCCACAAATCATCGATTGCCCCGACAATCAGCAAGCTCGTTCCGGCAAACGGGTGCTGAATCCCTTTGCTGTTCGTTCGCCAGTCCTCCAAGCGTCGGTCGGCGTACGGCACCAGAGTCAGTCCGTTTTGAATCGCGATCGGATGCGGAGTCTGCTGCTCGCGATACGTATCAAACTCTTTTTTCAAGAGGGTATCGGTCGCGGAGTTGAGAGTGAACCCCGGTCCTTTGACCTGCGACACCCCCAACCGACGATCGAGATAGAAGCACCTCGGACATTTCACGAACGATTCCAACTGAGAGCGGCTCAATTTGTAGGGAGTATCGCTACCAGGATCGAAGAGGTTTCTTGACCGTATGCTCATCGTGGGGCTCCGAAGGCGAGGGTATAGGGTTGGTGGCATTACTAGCGTATCCGAGAACCATGAGCCGCAATGGAACTAGCTGCGGTTTCCCGGATTAATCAAATAGGCTCTAAGCGTTGGGAGATTGCATGTCTACCAACAGGGACGAGTCGAGCTACGAAGGCTGAACGTCTCGCTGATTGTCTGCCTGATCACCCCGATTGGGGGAATCGATCGGTTTGTATGTTCATGTTTCATCGCTCGGCTCACGATGCCTCTTTGTCGGGTTGGATACGAACATGGGCGATTAAATGCGAGTAAGTGCTTATGAAAACAGATATGGGCTACTCTGGTATCCCTCTGCTTGGTCCAACTTAAAGTCGCTATCGATGCAATCCTCAAGCTTATCAAGGACCGATAGTAGCTTTTCTAGTCTTTTTTCCGTACTTCGTAGATCATGCTTACGTGAATAGTGCCATGACCGCAACCATTCGATCCGATTGAGATAAAATGCGATGAGATCACGCAGCGGAGATTTTCCATAGAGCTTAGTGAACTCATCCAAGAGAATCTGGTGCAGTTCCTCCATTCGTCCAGCCTGCGTGCCAAAGGAATCGTGTACAACCTGGATGCTCATCAATCCGCTGCTTCGTGCTGCGTTTACAACGCGATGGAGAAGGGTTGCGTCTAGCGAATGTATATAACTCGCTAACAAACTGTTGGCGATGCGACGCTTGTCGATCTGCTCTCGCAGTGGCGAATCTTCCCAAACGATGAGCCGTAATCGATTGCTGATTTTTTCCTTGCCTAACTTTTCATCCCCGCTTTCGTGATGTCTATACTTTTGCGTTATATTGGGATTCTCTAGCGACTTGATAAACTTGTTCTTCCCCGCTCCATAACCATAAGGGACCATGATATCCTTGACGAAATTGCGGAGATCTACTTCTGCAACGATGTTGCAATCATTCCCTTTGGATTCGACAATGGTCTCGTCGCGTATCTTAGGTGGATTGAAGAGTTTTACGTCAATTCCCTCGAACTCACTAAAATTTGTGCTCTTCTTTACCCGTTTTTCTCCGTAAGAACGGATCAACCAACCATCTTGACTTTGCCAATATATGACCGACTTAAGGGCAGAAACAGACTTTGCAAGATCAAGCAAGTTTTTCCGGAACGCCTTCAAAGGGTCTTGGATTGCCTTGATAGCTTGTTCATAGACATCCGAGACGTTTTCGTTAGTAACTGCAGATTTGTCCCCTAGATTAATCTTTGATGCTATGTCGTCATAGTAATCTTGTGGCTCATTTTCGGTCGACAGGACATTTGTGAGTTTCGCGGTCACTGTATCTCGGATGAGTGCTGACATGTGCTGGTATCCATTACAAACACCATCTACGTTTACTGGCAGATCGGACTCAAAGCTTTCGAACGTATGATGCTGTTCAAAGTGCCGCCACGCCTCGCAGGCTTCTTGGCACGCAGCAAGGAATTGCCAGCGTTTCTTTTTTTTCGAGGTCTTTTCCCAGAAGCCAAAGCCATTGCCTAATGGATCGTTTACGAATGCCTCTATTTCGTCGCGTTTATCCTCCACCCATTTCTGTCTTGCGTCGAACTTGATACCTCTAGCTGGCTCTTGGGATAGACTGTAAAGGTGGTTGCAGAACCATTTCCAACCGTGTTCGCCTAGTGACGCTTTCTCCGAAAAGCGCAAGAGTGCTTTCTCCCAGTCACGGCCTTGAGGACTTATTTGAGTCCAGCTTACTTTGGCATAAACACGTCCTCTAAAATCCAGGTAGTGGGCTATATGGAAACTACCTTTTTCTAGCATCGACTTTCCGAAATCGATTATAGATTCGAACCGTTTGTTCTCCAAATCGGAATTGGGAGCGCCGGGTTCAGGAAATTTTTTGCCTAGATGGCGATGACGCTCTTCTTTCGGGATTTTAAGAAGCAGATCGAGGATGGCTTGATTGACTTTCCACCCAGTTTCCTGAACTGAATTTACCGCCTGAATGATTTTTTCAGGTGGAGGAACTTGATCTCTTCGCTCATTTACGATCGCTTCGCCTTTACTATCGGAGTTTCGTCGTACCGATCGCACGGCACTCCAACGATCACCGTTATCAATTAGAGACCATTTCAGGTCACAGTCAGAATCATCTTGTTTTTGATCTATTGATTCATCAGTTACTTTCAGCAATTCCATGCTAGGCTCTACAAAATATCCACGTGTGGCTTTTTGCCAGATGATCACTGGTTTTGAATCAAGTTTGCAGGTTTCAGCGACGAGAAAAGCTCCTCGCTTCAAAGCCGACGTTGGATTGTTTTGGCCCACGATGTCGCTCGAGCTGATATTATCTAAGTTTTTTCGCGTGAATATAAGAATCCTCTTTCCAACGAAGTAAATGGCGTTGAGTAATGGCTTCTTTTCACTGGATGATCGACGCGTTTTCTGTTTTTCTCTTTCGGCAAAAAATGCCCTCAGAAGTGCAATGACTTGTGTGGCAATTTGCAGGTGCACATCGTACTCTGGACAAGCAAGGACTACTTCTGTCTGGCTCGCGTTCAGAAGGTCGTCCACGAGTTTGCGGTACTCCGATTTCCCATCGGATTCCTTTGCATTCTTGGACTGCAATGCCTGTCGCAGACGTTCCGCAAGTTGCTGTTCCAAACTGAGAGTTTGCAGACTATTGGGCATTCCTGTACACTCCTGTGATTATGGATCCAATCACAAAAAGACGATTTACCGTAGCAATCAGTTGTACAGGGCGGTTTCTGGAAAACAAGCCGTTGCATATCCATGCAATCGATCATGGTTGCAATTCTGGCGAAGGAGGGAAGTTTCTTTTTGACACCGTTGCTTGGCCACCGGCTACGGTTGCCATAACACCTCGTTTGGCAGCAGAATTTCTTAGGTATGGCCTCGCCAAGCTTTCGCGCGATCTTGCGGAGTCACCTAAGCTTGCAAATTTCTTCGTTGGGGTTCCACTGAGTTTGGCGAAATCCCTCGTTCGTAAGGCCGAGCGTGAGTATCCAGACCTGGATCCATTCAATCATTTTGTGGTTGAACAACTCCCCTATTTACCGACGACGAGACTCATGGGATTTAACCAGATTATCGCACGCGATCGAATGCGTTCGTCCCTGGAATTGTTTCACGGTTTACTTTGGCGACCCGATTGGGTCGAGGATCCTGAATTTGATCCATGGCGTCGGATGTTTCGGCTTGAACGTGACGATTCTCATGACCGCAATCTGTTCGAGGTCCATCTTGGACAAACCGCACAGCGATATCTTCAAGTCCGTAAATCCAGAGGGGATCCGCAGCGAAGCAGAAGGCGTGAGAGATTGCGCAAGCGGTTTGGAGAAGAACATCAAGTTCAGGTTATCGACGAGTGTCGCGATCTTCGAGTGGACGAGGATTTGTTTGATCGGGGGTTAATGCTATTGCTCGCAGGGCTGGAAACGCAATCGAAGATCTACGCGAATGAGTGGAATCCGTCTGGCGAGCCTGTTGAGAATGATCACGGAGTTTGGCGAGAGGGTAAGGTGATCGTGAAATCCAACCACAAGACCGCCGAAATGGTTCAACCGAAGTGGGTTTGTTGCCTGGATAAATTTAATCTTCAGTCAATTGTTCGGGAGGGCGTTTTGCCGACTAAGGACTTGTGGAAACCCGGTAACGCGGTACGGAAAACGAAGGTCGAGGCCGACAGGGCGAAGGCAAAGGCCGAAAATGTAAAGTCCAGTGGCAGCGGAAAGAAAAAAGCATCAGAAAAGGCGCACGAAGCGGCCCGAAAAGCAGAGGCAGAGGCGAAACAGGTGGAGGCATTTCGACAACGCTCGCGTCGGTCTGAAAAATGGTCCGAAGTGAACCAGGAGGATGTGGTTCTCCTTGTTCAGCACTCTTCCTGGAAAGCTGCGGCGCAGCCACCCAAAACGGTCAGGCGGTTCGTCATGATTAAGGTAAAAGTCAAAAAAGACGATGTTCCTGAAGCGTCGAAATCGCAGTTTGTAGATCCTTGGTATTTGCGATCAGGATCTGAGACATCCGCTGGAGTGCCAGGGTGTTTTGAGATTGAGTTTCTAGGGTTTGGCAACGGGGATAAGTTGAAGTTTCCATCGGCGCTTCTCAAAGAGGGACCAATCATTGCAGCCGACCGTTTTGAGGAATTGGTCAAGGGCGGTGAATAGGGCGATTCGCAGGTAAAAAAGAGGGCAATTGTATGGATCGGTTGGGTGTCAGGTTAGACCCTCGGAAGTCGCGATTTTCGGGCTTGAAGGTCTTCACAACCAATGTTAGGCCCAATGGGCCCCCCCGGTTGACTCCGTTGCCTAACCAAGCTCTGAAGGAGCGAACCAACTCGCCTTGTGTCGTGCCTTCGGAGCTAAGGAGCTCGCACATGCCAGCCCCAACCGCCGCCGCACAGGCTGTGGCGAGCGCTTCGGCAGAATGGAACGCCACTTCAAGGTCTACGCCTCGATTTGAGGTAGTGACTGTCTGGCTTTCCAATAGATTCATTGGTCGAATCAAAAATTAGGCCGATGCCACCTTAAGGCGCGTGGCACAAAGATTCCTCCAGGCTGATGCCACCTAGAGCCGCTCGGCACGAAGCTTGCATTCGGAGGTGTTGGCTCAGTCGACCAAAATCCGGAGTTCCCAAGTCGCGCAGAACTCCTGATCGATCCTCGACAGCGAAGGGACCGTCTGGCTTTTCGGTGTCCCCACCAAAGTCTCGGAATCCGAACTCGCGTCTGCTCTGCTGCGGAGGCTGGAAAAAGTTGATCCACCTGACGGCATGGAGTATGTGGGATCATAGCCCCCGAGCCATTGCTGATATCTACCTCCGCACGTCCGTTTTCTCAAGCGTTTCATTGTTCGAAGCAAAAATTAGGCTGATGCCACCTTAAGGTGCTTGGGACGAAGATGCCCTGCCGTTTGTTTGTCCAAGGACGGAAGTCGCTACTCACGTGCTCTCGAAAAACACGTATGCATGATGGGTTGAACCATGTGGTTTAACCAAATTCTTTCATGGTTTTCTGGTAGGAAGGTAACGAATGAAAAGCAACAGATCCGTTGGTGTGGATGGATGTCGACGAGGTTGGCTTTGCGTTTTTCGTGAAGGCCAGGGGCTTAACTATCGTATAGCCGAATCGATTGATGAGCTTACTGCCTTGTATCCAAGCGAGACAATAGCCATTGATGTTCCAATCGGTTTACCCGACGCTGGCCCACGTTCCGTTGATGTACTTGCCCGACGCCGACTACAGGGTCGACGGTCGAGCGTCTTTCCTGCACCGATTCGCCCGATTCTGAGGGCGACAGACCGCGCAACTGCGTCTGACATCAGCGAAGCAGTTGATGGGAGGCGCATCTCTGCACAGGCTTGGGCGATAGTCCCAAAAATCGTCGAGGTGGATTTGGTTTTACAGAGAACCCCCGCTTTGCGGCATCGAGTTCATGAGTGTCATCCTGAAGTCTGCTGGGCGGGGATGAACGATGATACTCCGATGCAGTTCGGGAAAAAAAGACAATCCGGTCGCCGGGAACGCTTGGCTCTTGTAGAGCGGTATTTCGGACGGCCGGGTTGCAACTTGTACGAAGAGATTGGTGCGCAACATCGTCGTTGTGATGTCGCACTTGACGATGTGCTTGATGCCTTGGCCTGCCTGTGGACCGCAGAAAGGATCGCTTCGGGCCAGGCAATTCATTTACTTCCAGAGCAAGAGATGGACTCCTTAGGCATCCCAATGCAGATGGCCTGCTAGTGCGATGCTCAAGCAATCAGGAGCAGGATTATTTTTGGTCAGTGGCTACTGTTGGCCACGGACCGTTTCACTTGTAGTTTTGCTTTCGAGAATTCGGATCTCAGTAATGGGACGCTCGGACAAGCAAACTCTATCTAGAAATGTCTTGTAGCTTCAGTCATGGTACGCCTCCCCCCTCCGCGATGGTCTCGGCTGGAGAGCGGATTCGTCGAGTTGACTTCTGTTGTTGGAACGTTAGTGCGATTACCCGAAGTCCGTTAAGGCACATTTTCGGGCTGATACCGCACGTGATTCGATGATTGACGTTTTCTCGTTTTTCAACTTTCTTTGAGGAGATGGGCGAATGGCTAATTTCAGCGAGCTGAAGACGGTGATTGCGATTTGTCGCGAGGCACGGGTCCCCCTGATGATCTGGGGAACCCACGGGCAAGGAAAATCGACCGCCGTGAAGGATGCGGCCGTCGACATGGAGATCAAGGTGGTCGATTTCCGACTCAGCACCTGCGAGGCCATCGATTTACGAGGGTTTCCGGACAAGTCCCCGGATGGTCTTTCAACCCGATTCCTACCCCCTGACGAGCTGCCTCGGAGTGGAGAGGGAATCCTGTTCCTGGACGAGATCAACCGCGTTCCCGACCCGAGCGTTCTCAATGCCGCCATGACCCTGATTCTGGATCGGCAGTTGGGCACGTATCGACTCCCCGATGGCTACAGCATCGTGGCCGCAGGGAACTTTGAAGATCAGGATTATGCCGTGACGGAGCTCGACCCCGCCTTTCTCTCCCGGTTCTGCCAAATCAGCATGAAGAATGCAAGAGGCTCCTTTCAACAATGGAAGGAGTGGTGCACGGCGAACCATCCAGATGTGGGTGGCCTGATCAGTGCATTTTGCGCGTCGAATTTGCACTACTTCGGTCCCAAGCTCACCGCGCCAAAACTCAAGATTTATCCTTGCCCTCGTTCGTGGGAGCTCGCTGCGAGACTTCTGTCTGCGTGCCGGAGGATGAAGCCCTCGAAGAACGTGTCGATCGATGTTCTGGCGGGTGTGATCGGCCGTGAGGCAGCGATGAGTCTCTGGGAGTTCAAACCTGTGATCGATCCGACAGTGTTGCTGAGGGAGGGAGTCGCGTCTCAGAAAAGTCTTCTCGATCTAATGACTCGCGAAGAACTGTGCAACCTGGTTTGGGGTGTTGCGGCGTACTCCGAGCATCACCTCGAAGAGACTTCGATCGTCGATGCCGTTTGCGACTTTCTGAAGTATCTGACACGACGCAATCGCGAATTCGCATTGGCGTTTGCCAATGAGATGCTTTCGCAAATGGAGAGCAAACGAAATGGTCTGTCGGTGTATCGCCGAGCGGCCCTTCTATGCAATCCAACGCTCGCAAAGTTGTTCCTCAAGGCGGCAGCAGCCCAAGGAGAGAAGCACGAATTCCTCGCCAAGCTTCAGTCCGAGCAACAGCTCGCGACCGAACTCGCAAAGTCCGCTTCGTTCGAACAACTCGCATCCTAACCCTCCAAGGAGATAACAACATGAACCCGGAAATCGAAAGCCACGAAAAAATCTCCAATGCGATCTGAATGCTGTTGTCGCATCAACCGGAGGTAGGATTCATCCTGTTGCAGTTCGACTTCGCACCATCCCATGACGTACCAATCATGGGCGTGTGCCTGAAGGAATACTCGACGCGAATCAACTGTGTCTACAACCCCAACGAGATTGCCAATCTCACGGTCGAGGAAATTGTCGCTGTCCTGCAGCATGAGGTTGCTCATGCGATGCAATGCCATTGCCAACGCAGAGCGGATCGCGATCCCGAACTTTGGAACATCGCCTGCGACATGGTGGTCAACGGCAAGAAATCGAAACCGCGGATTGGCTTAAAAACCGCTTCGCAAGTTTTTCCGATCATCCCCTACCGGGAATCCTTGATCTGGATCCCCGAGGAAATGAACGAGAATCAGACTGCCGAGGAATACTACATGTGGTTGGACGTGCAGCGAGCTTTCAACCCATCGATCGTATTCCAAATGGGAAGAACGCTGGACGACCACTCGGCGTGGAACATCGATGAACCCGATGAATGCAATGCGGAGTTCGTTGCCTCTGCGCTCCGTCATAGGCAAGAGCGGTTCGTTCAGCCCGGTTCAAACACAGGCACTGGCAGTGATGAATTCAACGAGGTGCTAACAATCAGCGAAGTCAATAGCAGCGAAGTTCCATGGAACGTCGTGCTTCGGCGAGCGTTGGCTCGGACGCTCAATTCCGCGTCGCGTCGCGCAAGCTATGTTCGCAGGAATCGAAGGTGTCCCATGCTAGGAGTGCCTGGGCATCAACGATTCCGAAAACCAGTCGTAAACATCGTGCTCGATGTGTCGGGTTCGGTGAACAGCTACATGCTCGGTCAATTTTTTTCAGAGATCAAGCGGGTCGGTTCGCGGATTCGAATCAATCTTCTTCTTTGGGACATCCGTCATCGCGGCTTCTACAAGGATTTCAATGCAAATCTCTGGAAATCGATCCCTTTCCATGGCGGAGGCGGCACCGATATGGTGGCGCCGCTGTGTTGGCTCGAAGAGAACAATCACGTTCGCGATCTGGTCGTCTTATTCACGGACGGCTTTGTCTTCGAATGGAAGAAAAAGTCACCGTGGCCATTGGTCACGGTCATCGTCGGTTCGCAAGCTGGACCCGACTGGGGTACTACGATTCATATCCAACCAGAAGCTTTAAAGGGAGTCTTTTAGCATGTTGTACCAAATGAATCTGTTTTCCGAGGCCATTGTGGACTGTCTGGTTGAGCAACTGAAAAGGAAGCTGCAACCTGCAAGAGTGAGCTTCACGAAATTCGAGGATACCTGCCAGTTCGATGTCCAGAGGGGCGGAAGAAGGGTCCTTAAGGGAATCACTATTCAATCGAATGCGCAGGTCACGCTGCGCACTCATTATCGCGAGCTAACGTTTTCGCTCAATCATCCAGACGCTATCCGTCGAATTGCCGAGCAGTTGATTCGCATCATTCAACTATCACTCGACCCGTTTGACGACGAATCGATCGAGCCAGAGCTGATTCGACGATTGGTGGTCTGGAAGGCAATCAAAACGGTCGAGGGACGAGATGACCTGGAGAAGAAGCGGATTCATGCCGTTGTCTCTCAAGCATTGAGTGATCTCGGGCTGAGACCGATGCGGTTTCCAAACTCTCGGAGAGATCAGATTCGTCGATCGTTTCTCTTGTTGGTTGGTACGGAATCGGCTCACAAATCACGCAAGGGATCTTGGATGCAGGCGTTTCAGACTGCTTCGTGCGAGTTGGGGGCCATGCAAATTGATGGAGCACAGGTTGCATTCAACCCCTATCTGCTCTATCGAAAACTCAAAGTCGAAAAGAATCTGCGAATGGAAGTTGACCAATCATGCAGGCATTTCCAGTCGTTCGTCGAAAGGGAGTCGATCGATGTAGTGGTCGAGGATTGGACTCGATGAATGGTGTCCAAAACAACGAAGTATCAACCTGGCCGAAATTAAGCAATGAACCGAAAAGGAGATTATTCATGATTCAGACGATTCACCCGTACAAGCATTCCGATCTCGGTTGGGTCTTTGATGACCCAGCCAAGGGCTTGGACAAAGAAGGGTTGGTGTTGGGAATCGACACCCTGCTCGATCAAATATGCGAGCGATTCCAACTCAACCCAGTCGCAGGTTTTGATGTGGAGTTCAGCGATGAACCGATCGATAACCCGGCGGTGGTCCTGCAAAAGCTTGAGGAGATCGAAGGGCAACCCGAGGTACACGGGACGAACTACCTCGACGAGGCTAGCCGAACCCAAGGTTGGCTCTGCCCGAACTTGCTGAAATATTTCGAATCGCCACCTAATAGGATCTACTGCCGCATTCGCATTTGAAATCACCAAAGTCTCCGGCAACGGCGATTTCAACGACAGTCGGAAGTTCTGGCATAGGGCCTGCGGGGTCCAACCCCTTCTCAAGGATCGCTTGCGAAGGGGAATCTGTCAGGAACTTGTCAGAACCAGAACTTTTGCCACGGATCGCGTCTAATAGATAAGGGCCCGCATCGATGACCCATCGTCTGGGTTTTCATGAACGGTTTTAGAACTATCCCATTCATAAGGAACACATGTATGTACAGCTTCGAAGTAAAGATTCGTCTCGACGGCCGAGTTTCGTATGTCCAGGTCAACGCCAGCGACTCCGCACACGCGAGAAAACTAGTCCAAGCCCAGTACGGCGGTGCCGTGACGATCTTGGAAACCAAGCGGGTCGGCTAACGACCGCATCCCTGCTCTTTTGCGAAAATCAGCGCCCGCTGCAAGTGCTCTTCTGTTCGATCCGTTTGCGAGGTTTTTTGGGTTCCACCTTTCACCAAGGAGTTTGTTTATGAAGCTGCGTTCCACCGTGAACGTCCATATGACCGCAACCCCATCCTGCAATGAACTTCATTTTGATCGTCGCCTCCCTTGGCTGCGATTGCCCCCCGCGCGTTCCATGGCTCTCAACGAGCCGAGCTTGATTGTCCGCTCTCCTGCCAATCGGCGAGCGGCGTCCGCATACCTCGCCCGGTGCAATGCCGGGCAGAACCACTCAGAGCTCGGCAATCCGGTGGAGACGTTTCAAAGAATTCTCGAAGCTTTGAATCGAATGGACGGCCTGATTTCGCTGCACCAGGAAAACCCCTACACCATCGAATTTCAGGCTGCAAAACTCTTCAATGCCATCGAGATCGGCCGATCGCTCGCCGAACTTTTCACGGTGTCGATTTTTGAATGCCCTCCGCGATTGACCGTCGCCGTGGAGCTGACGACGGGAGCCGTTGGCCGGCATGGGGCGAATGTTCGGTTCGCAGCTTCGCCAAACAATCGCATTTCATAGACGACTCGCAGGCGACCTTGCCCGCCACTGAACGACTACTGCGTTCAATGACCAACACAGATCGGCCCGCTGACGATCCAGCGGGCCGATCATGTCTCTTCAATTTTTATTCCTTATGAGGATGCAAAATGACATTAGAAAAACATCTCTCAAGCGTTCGTTCGTTTCATGAGTTGATCGGCGAAAGGATTGCTTCGCAACCGTCGCTCTTGCCTGGCGATCGTGACGAAGCAGGCCAGATGGCGAAAGAGCTTCGGACGATATCCAACAAGTTCTCGGAATTCTCGCAGAATAATCTCGTCAGCCGCGCGGCGATGGCGGTCGAGGAACTCGCCGAATGGCTCGAGGCTCACGTTCAAGAGAATCTGGTCGAGGCAGCGGACGCTTTAGCGGATCGATTGTTTGTCTTGCTCGGGGATGCTGTAGCCACCGGGCTTCCCGTCGAGGCTGCATTCGAATTCGTTTCGCAATCCAATCACACCAAAATGGCCAGCAAGCGGAGCGGCGCTGGCAAGGGAGTGAAAGGTTCCGGATTCGAATGTCCCAAGGAGAAGCTTGCGCTGCTCCTAAAGAGCTCGCAATAACAACCGCTTTGCTGCGGAGATACTCAACTTTGATGGCTCGATCGCTTTTGATTGAGCCGTCTTCATCAATTCACCTATTCCAAGAGAGAAAAAACCATGAATCGATATGAATTCGCGAGCAAATACCCCACGCTTTATCATGTTTCCAAGTCAGACTTGCCGACGCTGCTTGAAACGGGACTGAGGAGCACGCATCGGTTGGTCACGGACTTCCAATCCGAAGCCGGAAAAGTACTGGTTTCGAAAGACGACGGCTCGAGTTTTAACCTCGAGTTCGTTGAGAGTGTCTTGGGATCCCATCGCCCAAATGATTGGATCATCCGCCATCCACACGCTCAGCAAAAAGAGGTTCGGCTTCGCAACCAACGGCCGCTGAAACCGAATCGCTTGAAGTATGCTCTGGCGGATGGCCTACAGCCCTGCGATTGGATCCGAACTCTTAACGAGTATGTCTTTCTTTTCCCAGTGAATCCCTTGGAAAAGCCTTTCGTCAAAAACGAACCAGGGAAACAAACGGTCCTCGCGTTGAACACATCGAAACTGCTCGAGTCCTTCGGCAAAGAGTTCTGGACGCAATGGAGGTTTGCCAAGATCAATCTTGGCTCGACCATCCATAAACCAGTGCCCAGAGGTCGCGGATCGATGAAATCTTCGTTCGGCGACGCCCGTCGAAATCCAATACAGGAAGTCCTAGTCGAGAGCGGTATTCAAGCCTCTGCGCTCAGCCGATCCTTGGAGGATAGATTTATCGTTCGAGACGGAAGTTACAACCGAATCAAACGATAATTCGTTGATCTCGTGTCAGGCACACTCAGTCCTTGGGTTAAAGCCTGTCCGAAAATTCACACAACGACGGCTGGTGGTTTTCGGGTAGGCCTTGGCGACCGGTACGAACCAATCTTCATTTCAAGGAGCGCTATTTCATGGCGATGGGTATAGGGCTTTGGTACAATCCAAACACCGACAGGGTTTTCGAGCTTCGTTTCATCACGCACGATCAATGGTTGAAGAATCCCGCCAATGCAGATGAGCTCGGGATCCGTTCATGCACGCAGAGGTTGATCGCCGACTCCCAGGATATCGACTTGATCCGCTTGGCGGCAACCATGGAAGGCATGGTTCGAATCCGCGACTACTATCGCCGGATTTCGGTGCAATTTTACGCGGACCGAGGCCTGACGGCGTTACTGTGCAAGATTCACCATGTCTTGGAACAACAACCGTTTGATCACAGTGTACCTCTCGACATCGACAATCTGAGAACACATGAATCGATACAACTCACGGTCCGGGAATTAGGGAAACGGCTCCACGAAAATATTCCGATTCTGGTCAAGGAGGTGGATGTAAGCAATCCGACGGGCGTCCCAGACCATAAGTTGGCTGGGAAGGTTCGGGAACACACGGTGAATGACTCGCCGTCTTCTGCAAGTACCGGTTGCAAGTAACGGTCCTTAGGCTCGCATCTTCCTAACAAATCCTAGTTTGAAAACAGACATTGAACCCAAGCGAAAGCAAATTCATGTACAGCAAAATTGTTCTAGCGATTCCCCATGCGACGCGAGTGATCACTACGGCATGGAGCGATCCCGAAAAAATCCAGCAGGATGCCGATCGCTGGACCGATTGGGATACGGACGTCATGTTCTTTGTCGAGCATCCTTGCATCGAAGCCGTGATTGGATCGATCTCTCGTTTCGATTGCGATCTCGAAAGGTTGATGGATGATCCGCTCGAGACGGAGGGACGCGGGATCTTGTACACCAGGTCGCATTCTGGGGCAGTGCGAGAGCTAGATCCCAAGACCCGCGAGCGACTCACGGCCGAATGGTTTGCCTACCGAGCGAAGCTATCGCAGGCGATTGCGGAAAGTACTTTGCTGATCGATTGCCACTCTTTTCCATCAGACATCGCAAGCGATATCGATATCTGCATCGGAGTCAATGACGATGAAAGCAGACCGATGGAAGACACCATTACGATAGTCGTTGATCACTTCACGAGCCTCGAATATCGAACCCGAGTCAACGAGCCCTATTCGAACTCAATTACGCCCGAATCGAATACTCCCTACCACAGTTTGATGATCGAATTGAACAAGCAACTCTACTGGAACGAGGTTGCTTTGCGGCGGATTGACCGAGCAGCGGACGTTCGCGAAGATCTCAAGCTTCTGTACGAGAGACTGTTGTGAATGATTTCCTCCCGGTTGGGGTACGAAACGGCCTCACACTGGAGGATTTCCTCGACAATCCGACCAGCGAGCGCAGCTGGTATTTGCGAGCGATGCTTCGACCGCTTTGACTTACTTATTCCCGGATGATCATCTCAATAAAGGAATCGAACTATGTTTAATATACGATCCGAAAAGGTTCCGGATGACGATGATCTGGGTCGCTTGTTTAAGGGAGCTCAGCGTTTTGATTACGGCGCGATAACAGCGAGTAAAGCTTGCTACACGGATTATCAAAATGAACAGCGTTTCACGAGCCTACTGGCCAAATTGCGCGTAGTCAGATATAGCGTTACTTCTTTCAAGGGTGCAACCATCGCGAACTACCAATCTCCAGTAGCTTTGGAGATGCCAGCACGCATTTTCTTTGTTTTGGATATCCAGGGCAAAAAGAATCTGGAACATCATCTCAGGGAATTGGGCGAGTACTTCGAACAAGACTCGGTTCTGTATGGAAAGGCTGGTGAACCGAGCGTCTTGATCGGGACAAGCAATCAACCGAATGCGTTTCCGGGGTTGGGTGTGGTCGATCCCCAAGGAGGGGCGATCTTCGACAGCGAGGGAAAAATCATCAGCCGAATCCATGGTCGCCCGTTTGTATTTGATGAAGCTTTATACACGTACAGCCCGCCCAAATACCCGACAGAGTTTCGGGGGCCAGTGGTTTGGTCTGAGATGAATTGGTGGGATATTCATCAGTAATTGCAGGTAATCCCAGCCCTCCTCTTCCAGATACGAAGAACCACTATGCTAGTCGTCATCCTCGAAGAGTCGATCCGCCGCCGAACCCATGGAATAGTGGAGATCGCTTTCGGCTCGCCACTTGTTGAGTCGAAACAGATTCGCGATCTTCTCGAGTCGTGCTCTGTTCGTTTCGTTTCCGTGAAGGATGATTCCGGTCTGGGTTTGGAGATCGAAGACGACTCGCCCTCGCGGAACTAAGTAGTACTCTCTCATAGGGTCGATTTTCATTTTCAAGGCGGCCTCGATCCAAAGGTCAGCGTGTGCGTGATTCGAGTCGACACGCCCCGCTATCTGACTGGAGTTCACCGTGTACGGATGAGAGAACTCAGCGATGGTTTTGCCATCGTCCCACCAAATACCGATCAGTGGATTTTCTTCAACGATCCGAACTTTTTTCTTCATCGGTAGACGTTCTTTATTCGCAAACTGCCATCAAGAAGGAACATCGAGCGACGACATCATCGCATGCATGCCACGGAGTAGCAATTATTTCGCTGCAAGTTTCCCGGTTGGGCAAATGCATACACGGGTGACTCTTTGTTCCCGAGCCCATGCCTCAAGAGATCCAGATGTCTTTTTCGACGATGTGTCCCTCTCTTCAAGAACGAGACTGCGACATGGTCACTATCCTTTTCTTCGTCGTACCATCAGTCCCCAATAAACGAAGTATGAAGCCCCTTGCCGGAGACCAATCCCAATGCGTCGAACATCCCAGCATTGGGATTGGTGGATGTGCGGTAAATCGAAGGTCGTCCGTGGTCCTAGTGCTTCTCCCTAAAAGTACTCATCGCGGTTGGATCCATCAAAAGCAGCCTGTATGGAGGCAGCATCGCTTGAATCGCTTGCCACTCCCACATGGGCACGGATCATTGCGTCCGAGTTTTTCCTCGAGCAGTTTGTCCCCGTGTACGATACGGACGCCGCGTTTGACATTAGTTTCCGAGGGGAAACCGCGCCTGCGCTTACTCATTGGTTCGAAAGCAGGAATCTTCGAAAGTGTGGTCGTGCATGATAGGTCTCCTTCTTCGTTAGTCGGTTAGAGCACGAGCGGATCGTAGCAGTCTGCGATCCGAATATAGACAGCTGAACGAAGAAAATTGTTCAGATACCTTTCAAGGTTCAATTGATGTAATCCAAACAGGCAGTTCAGTTGTCAGAGCCGATGACTGGATTCGCACCAGCATGGACCTACTCTGTCTTAGCAATCAATACGGCAAGACAGGTGCCTTTCTCAGTCGAGCCACATCGGCATTTTCAGCAGGAACGCAGTGATTCGAACACTGTCCATCGGCTTTGGAGACCGAGTCCGCACACGAGTAAGGTTTGAGGGGTGAGCTTTGAGGTTTGAGGTCAAGAGTCGGAATCGTTTTGTCGAAGCGACTTAATCAGACCACTCAAGACCTTCATCAACTCATTGACGATTGCATCCAGTTGCTGGCTTTCACCTGGGTCGATGTACCCGAGACGAGTTGCAAGCGACAGTTGATACTCAAGTTCACGTCCCGATCCAAATGCGATATCCAAAAATCTCAGAAAGTCAGCATTCGAATTCCGGGCGCAGCCCTCCACAATGTTGGAAGGAACCGAGATTGCTGCCCGTCTCATTTGTGCAGTCATTCCGAAAATCTCGTCCTTTGGAAAAGTCTTGGTAGTTTGATAAACCGCTAAGGCAAGTTGATCGGCAAGTTCGAATGCCCGAAGTTTTCGATGGTCACGCATTTTCGGAGTCCTGAAGGGCGAGAATTGAGGAGTGAGTTTTTTGCACCGTTCTCACGATTTTACCTCACAACTCAACCCTCAATCCTCAATGCTTACTATCCAGTAGGCTTCGCTAATGAACTTGGACCAGCTCTTAACGCGATTCATTCGATCGGCGTAGATCGGCTTCCATGCTGGTCGCACCGGTTCCTTGCGGAGTTTCATGCGAGCCTGAGCCGGAGTACGGTCGGCCTTTCGCGAATTGCAGTCGATGCAAGCCAAGACGCAGTTCGTCCAGGTTGACTGCCCACCTTGAGCACGCGGTACCACGTGGTCAATTGTGAGCTCTTCGCTGCCAGGCTGCTTTCCACAGTATTGGCAGGTCATCTTGTCACGCTTGAATACGTTGCGGCGGCTGAAGGTAACC
>Ga0315904_10003434_pt1 | contig 23298 bp, 15 predicted proteins | sample LakEriMetagenome_6_FD_203529 | JGI IMG/M metagenome (GOLD analysis project Ga0315904, IMG submission 203529) | Freshwater fungal communities from buoy surface, Lake Erie, Ohio, United States - Buoy 12 MA120 | ecosystem: Environmental > Aquatic > Freshwater > Lake | place: USA: Lake Erie, Ohio... | reverse complement strand
GAAGCAATTGCCGATGCTAAAGCCGTAAAAGAAACCGCATTAGCAAACGCAAAACTCGCTCTTGAAGAAGCATTCACTCCAAGACTTCAATCTATCTTATCTCAAAAATTGAGAGCAGAAGCTGAAGCAGAAGAGAAAGATGCAGAAAAAGTAGACGAGGAATTGGATTCTACAGGCATTGGTTCTTCTACTTCTAATCCTAAATTAGATGCTCATACTGAATTTGAGGCTGGCTCTACTGAAACATCTTCCGCTGCACCAGGTGCAGAAGTTGATGATTACAAAAAGGTAGCAGACATCAACGAAGAAGAAGGTATGGAAATGGGTGATGACGAAGCTGAAAAGCAAAACGAAATCGCACAATTAAAAGCTAGATTAGCAGAATTAGAAGCTGGAGAAGGTGATGATGAAGAAAATCCAATGGGAATGGATGATATGGGTTCAGAAGATGAATTCAATTTCGATTCCGAAGAAGGTGGTGGTGAAGAATTCGATGCATTGGGTTCCGAAGAAGGTTCGGATGAAGATGACTTGGATTTGGAAGCTATTATCAGAGAACTTGAAGCACAATTAGGTGATGAAGAAGGTTCTGAAGAAGTACCTGCAGAAGAAGATCCAATGGCTGAGAATTTAGCAGATGGTTCAGAAGCTGGTACTGATAAAGGTGAAGATCCTAAAGTGGTTGTAACCAACGAAGAAGAAATGAAAGATGACGAAGAGAAAAACGAAGTTATCGATTTAGAAGAAATTCTTCGTGAAATGGAAGCAGATATGAAAGGTGATGAAGAAGAAATGAAAGATGAAGCTATTAAAGCTGAATTGAATGAAGCTTACAAAACCATCAAATCTCTTCAAAAAACAATCAACGAAGTGAACTTATTGAACGCTAAGTTGTTGTTTGCAAACAAATTATTCAGAGCTCATAACATGACCAACGAACAGAAGGTTAAGGTTATCGAAACTTTGGATAGAACAAAATCAGTTAGAGAAGTTAAATTGGTATACTCTACATTAGCAGAGAATTTCAAATACTCTACTTCTAACAAATCTACTAAAAAATCTATTTCCGAAGGAATCGCTAGTAAAGTGGTTAAATCAACCGCTCCTAAAGCAGCTAAGCAAGTAATTGCAGAATCTGCAGATTTCGCAGACAGATTTAGAAAGTTGGCAGGTATTATTAAGTAATTAACAAAATAATTAAAAATTAATTAAAATGGATTTAAAACAAATTATGCAAGGGAAAAACCCACAAAACATAATGCTTGAGCAAACCAGAGGTTTGAAAAGCAAGTGGGAAAAAACAGGATTACTCGAAGGAGTTGGTTCTGAAACGCAAAAGCATGGTATGGCAGTAATGCTTGAAAACCAGGCAAAGCAATTACTTGATGAAGCTACTAGAACAGGTACTTCAGCAGGTTCAGAAGAGTGGGCAGGTGTAGCTCTTCCATTGGTTAGACGTATCTTTGGTTCAATCGCAGCTAAAGAGTTCGTTTCTGTACAACCAATGAACTTACCATCAGGTCTTATTTTCTATATGGATTTCAAATATGGTACTAACACTACATTAGGTAGACCAGCTTCTGGTTCTTCTATGTTCGGTAACGGTGGCGGATTTGGTAAAGATAATTTAGCTCCTTCTGGAAACAAACTTGGTTCTACTCAAGAAACTGAAGGTGGTCTTTACGGTGCAGGTAGATTCGGATATACAATCAACGATACTACTGCAACAGTAACCGCAACTGTAACTACAGCTTCTTGGTCTGATGTAAATTTTGATAATGATTTATCAGCATCTATTGCATCTGCTAATTCAAGAGTAATGAAAGTTAAAGTTGGTTTACCAGCTGATGCTGATTGGCAAGGTGTTAGAGCATTCAAAATTTCAGGTTCTGCAACTACAACGTTGTTCCCAGAATATACTATCGTTGATAGTTATGGTTCTGCATCATTCGTACTTTCTGGATCTGCAGTTACCGATACAAACGTTGCAACGCAAGTATTGACTTATCATTTACAACCAACAGATTACAACAGAGGTGATTTCGAAGATAAAGGTTCTGACCTTCCAATTCCTGAAATCGAACTTGAATTGAAATCTGAACCAATCGTTGCAAAAACTCGTAAGTTAAAGGCTATCTGGACTCCAGAATTGGCACAAGACTTGAACGCATACCATTCAGTAGATGCGGAAGCTGAATTAACTCAAATGCTTTCTGAATATATCTCTCTTGAGATTGATTTGGAAATCCTTGAAATGCTTCAGCAAAATGCATTCACTACTGATTACTGGTCTGCAAGAGTTGGATATGATTGGAACGGTTCTGGTTTCGCAATCGATGCAAACGCAGCAGCAGCATCTGCTTACACAAAGAGCACTTGGTATCAAACTTTGGGTATCAAATTGCAGAAAGTTTCTAACAAAATTCACCAATTGACTATGAGAGGTGGTGCAAACTTCTTGGTTGTATCTCCAAACGTAGCAACAATTCTTGAATCTATGAACGGATTCTCTGCAAACCCAGGTAAAGATGCTTTACAGTTCGCAGCAGGTGTTACTAACATTGGTTCAATCTCTAACAGATATGATGTGTATAAGAATCCTTATATGACTGAAAACGTAATCTTGTTAGGTTTCAAAGGTTCTAACTTCTTCGAAACAGGAGCAGTTTACGCACCTTATGTACCATTGATTATGACTCCGTTAGTTTATGACCCAACCAACTTCACTCCAAGAAGAGGTGTGATGACTAGATACGCTAAGAAAATCGTAAGACCAGAGTTTTACGGTAAGATTATCGTTGAAGGTTTACACTCTCTCTAATCTTTGAGAAGATTGGATAAGTAATAAACTTACAATAAACTAAAAGGGGGAAGTATTTACTTCCCCTTTTTATTTTATATTGATATTTATTTAAAAAGATAGAATGCCAAATCCCGGAGATATTATAATATTTAAAGCGTGGGAACTTAATAAATCAACTGTATTAGATAGTTCCGATGTACTTGTCAAAAAAAATGACGGGGATTTTGGTTATGTAAATATGTTGGATGTTGTAAATACAACTGCAACAACAGGTTCAATCTATATGACAGGAAGTATAGAAACCGTTGACCACATTGATTTTTCTTTAACAGCAACACCACCACACAAAGAGGGTAGAATACATTGGGATGCTGATAGAAAAACTTTAGAAATTGATACGGAGATAAATAATTTTATGATTTCCGCAGGACACGTTAATGTTGTTCGTGGAAAAAATACTACAACAGGAACGTTAACAAAAGGAACGGTTGTTTATATAACAGGCAATTCCGGTCAATTCGCAACATTTGGAACTGCAAGTTGGGATAGTGAAACAAGGTCTGCAATTACATTTGGAATACTTCCACAAGATATAGCACAAAATAATAGTGGGTATGCTGTAACTTTAGGAGAAGTAACGGGCATAAACACAAATGGGTTTACACCGGGTACTTTATTATATTTAGGAGCAAACGGTACATATACGGCAACAAAACCACAAGCACCTTTACACCAAGTTCGTTTAGGGCAAGTTGTTGTAGCATCTACAAATGGTATCCTACAAGTAAAAATCGATAACGGCTGGGAATTGGATGAATTGCACGACGTTAGAATTAATACAGGTTCACTAAAAGATGCCGAAACAAATAATGGTGGAAGTACCTTATATCGCACAGGTTCATTGTGGAAAAATAACGATGAAGTCCGATTAGTACAATCTACTATGATACTTGCAACGGTTTCCCAATCATTAAATTTTGCAGATGATAATTCCGCAGCATTAGGAGGTGTTCCAGCCGGAGGATTGTATCATACAAATGGTACAATCAAAATTAGATTAGTTTAGTAAAAAATTTACCCCTATTTTTTATTCTTATATTTATAGTAGTATAACTCTATAAAATAAAATAATAATGTCTGTAAATACGTATTGGTCAGGCTCAACCGCAAGTGCATTTTTAATAGCATCGGCATCCGGTGAGGCAACTCCATTTGGAATATATGATAATGATTCCGATTTTAAATCCGATGCACCGAAAACAGCAGTTTGGGTTGCAAAAAGATTAGGATATCCAATTATTAATATAGAATTGGATAATCCACAAATATGGGCATGTTTTGAAGAAGCAACCTCTGAATATTCTGCACAAATAAATCAATTCAATTTAAGAAATAACCTCGATATATTGAGAGGTCAACCGAAAGGAAAAGTTTCAAGTTATTCACAAACATTGGTTGATGGTTCATTTTTACCAACTGCAATCCGTATGTCACAACAATACGGAACACTTGCAGGAGTTGGAGGAACGACTAGAATAAAGAGGGCATATGTAAATTTAACATCTTCGGTACAAACTTATGGTTTGATGCAAGCGGCCATCGATGTTGAAAGTTCACAATCATTTCAAAGTTTATATACGGGCAGCTCAACTATTGATGTTGTTCGTGTTTATCACGAAGCAGTTCCGGCAATTACAAGATTTTTTGACCCATATTCGGTGGGTGCACAGGGAACTTTGAATTTAATGAGCGAATTGGGATTTGGTAATTATTCACCGGCCGCACAATTTTTAATGATGCCTATATATGAGGATTTATTAAGAATGCAGCATATTGAATTTAATGATACTATTAGAAAATCTGCGCACACATTTAACATTGTAGATAATCATTTAGAAATATTTCCTGTTCCAACGGCAAGGGGCCCGCAAAAAATATACTTTGATTATATGAGTAGGGATGAATTTGAGCATGATTCGCAAACGATTCAGGCAGATTCCCTTTCCGATTATTCTGATATACCATATGATTTTATCCAATATTCAAACATAAATGATGTTGGTAAGCAATGGATAAGGAAATATACTTTAGCATTGGCAAAAGAACTATTGGGAGCAATTAGAGAAAAATATAATTCAGTTCCAATTCCAGATGGTGAGGTAACATTGGATGGTGCAGCATTAAGAGCAGAGGCACAAGTTGAAAAAGATGCATTGATAACTCAATTGAGAGAAAATTTGGAAGAATTGAGTAGAAAAAATGTAATGGAAAATAAAGCACATGAGGCGGATCACCATCAACAAATGTTACAAAAAGTACCTTTAAAAATATATGTAGGATAATATGCCAAAGTTTATGCTAGATAGGGACTTGCAACTTTTTAGAAGTGTAGCAAGAGAGTTGGTAGATACGGTGATACAAAATACTTGCGTTTTATTTAAAATAAATTTAAATGAAACAAAAGTAAATATCTATGGTGAATCTGTAAATAAAACTTGGTATCCTGGAGTTGAGTTATATGTTTTAATTGATAAGGAGCCTGAAACTGCCGTATATGAGGGGTTTGGTTCTGACAACCAACAGAATATAACTTTTAAATTTGATAGATTATTATGTGAAGAACGAAATGTTTATCCTGAAATAGGCGATGTTATTTATTTCGATAATTCTTATTATGAAATAGATAATACAAATGAGGTACAATTTATTGGTGGATTACCTGGAGAAAATAGTGATAGAAATTGGAGTATTGTATGTTCTACTTTTATGGTAAACAAAGCAACATTAAATATAGAAGAAAGAATTAATTAAAAAAGATGTCTACAAATCCATTAAGAAATAATACAAGAATAAATCAAATCAAAGTAAATAAGCAAGATTTGAAACAAAGTGTAACTCTATTTGATATAGATTATGCAATGATGTCTTATTTGGAAGATACAGTTTTACCTAATTTGGATGAAAACGGAACGGTTTTAAAAATACCTGTAATATATGGTAACTCGGAAAGATGGAATGGTGCAAGGAGACAGGGCGTATATAGGGATGCAAAAGGAAAAATACAACTTCCTTTAATGATGATTAGGAGAACAAGTGTTGCTAAAAACGAAGCAATGTCTATGTTAAATAGGCATGTTTCATATGCAACAATACGAAAATATTCACCTGAAAACAGATATGATAGATTTAGTTTATTAGGATCAAATACGAAACCGAAATACGAATTATATAACGTAACTATGCCGGATTATGTAGAAATAAACTATGATTGCATGGTTTGGACAAACTTTACAGAACACTTAAATACGGTTATTGAGCAACTACAATTTGCAGGATCATATTGGGGTGATAAAGATAAGTTCAAATTTAACACATCGGTTGGGGAATTCAATGTTGTTAATGAGGTTGGAGAAGGAACGGAGAGAATTAATAGAGTTGAGTTTTCATTAAATGTAAAGGCATATTTACTTCCTGAAACATTTGATGGAGAAGCAACTACTAAAAAATCAATATCAGTAAATAGATTTGTAGTATCAACGGAAACCGATATGACCGGAAATGGTAGACTTGAAGGATTACTCACAACACCTTCACCATACTATGATAACAAAGACCTTATAGATTTCTTATCATTGAATAATAGTAGAGTTGAGACTCCCGTAGCAAATAATACAATAACATTTGCAGGCATCAAACCAATAAAGGCCCCACCACTATTATCATCGGTAATATCGGGTACAATAACATTAAGTGGTGAACCGTATGATATTAAAGTTTATATAAATGGTGTTAGATACTATTATGGTACTCACTTTGGAGTATCCTATGCAACTGCGCCGGGAAACTTAACTATAACATTTTTACCATTGATTTTAGGATTCGATGTTGATACGGAAGATGAAATAACTATAACAGGTAAATTTATTGATATATAATGAAAAGAACTTTACTTGATATAACTCAAAAAATATCTAGAAAAATAACGGGAGTATATTTAACACCCAAAAATTTAAATGATTCAAACTATTATATATTTGAAGCCAAAAATTATAGATTTGTAGAAATTTTAAGAGAAGTTGAATATAGAAAGGTGCAAGATAGAGTTACCATTCGTATAAATACACAAAATATTTCTAATAGAGATTTTTTGATAGAAGATGGTGTAGATGGGATTGTTGTGAAGTTTATAAAAAATAATTTCCAATATGAGTTGGATACAAATGATGAAATTTATTTAAAAGGAGATATAGAACAATATGCTTAATAGATTTAATTCAAATGCCAGAAAACTCAATAGAGTTTTACCGAAAATAAATACAAATAATTTAAATGATGATTTGTATTTAACGGGTAGTTTATTGAATATAGATATACCATCCACACAATCATATCAATCAAACGTAAGAGTACAAACTACTACAACAAAAATAACAAATAATAAAAATACTATAAATGAATTTCATAATGAAATTTTACAATATAGTGGTAGGTTGATTAAAAAATCGGTTGATTCGTATAGTAATGATGGATTTGGAAAACTTATTTTAAATAATACTGTACTTGATTACGGCACAGAGGGTGCATCTCCTGATAATTTCGAAATAATAGTTGGCGGATTGCATATTCCTGGAAACTATACAATTAAAGAAGTTGGAACAGATGTTGTTATAACATTGAACGATTCGTATATAGATTTTGATTCACAACACATAAATGATATTTATGTTATAGGTAAATTTAAATAAATGGCAACACTAATACAAATAAAACAAATAGAGAGTAGTTCGTTCTTAATACAGGCAGCAGTACTTGCACAAACATTTACCGAATCTGTAACGGCTGTAGTTGATTATATTGGAGTGGTATCCGCATCATCGCAATTGACCGGTGCATATGATTTAAGATATGCGCTTAGTGGAACAGTTGGAGGTGGGGCATCCGATTGGAATAATCTAACAGGAATACCACAAGGATTGATATCATCATCAGCTCAATTGGATGGAACAACTCTTAAAAATATCACAATATCTACTGCTGATGCTGATTCTTACTCATTAATAGTGAGTGGTGCTATGGGTGTCGTGGATGCAAATAACTTACCAGAAGGACCTAATGCGGATGATACAAATGTTCCTGCACAGATTTATTTAGCAGGAGGAACTGTTCTTCCGGCAGACCCATCGGCTAGTGGAAGTGCGGATGCAAATATTATAGATCAAGGAGAGTGGTAATCAAAAAAAAAATGATATTTATATATTGAATAACCATAATTAATTAATTTTAACGGATAATAACTAAAATATGGCACAAATAATTAAGCACAGGCGTGGTAGTTTAGAAGCACTATCAAACGTAACCGCATCACTATCAAAGGGTGAAATAGTAATAGCATCGGGTTCATCCAATATATCACCTACTAATGGATCATCCATTGTATTTGCAGCAGTTGAAAATGGACAAGTACAGGCTGTAAACAGAGTATTGCGTGGAACAACCGTACCCAATACATTTTCAAACGCAGCTTATAATGGATTAGTTAATGGTGTTCCATATTATGTTAGTGCATCAAACGTTACACCAACTTTATATTTGTTGGGAACCGATGCAAATGAAGCCATAAATTTAATAGGTAACATACAACCATTCTCCCAATCGGTTGATACAAGATTGGATGCATTGGAACAATCAATTGGAGCAGGCGATGTTGGAACAAGTATAAATTTCTTAAACGCATATACTGGATCTAATAATGCTAGACTTAATGCAATTGAAGTATCTACAGGATCTATAAACAATTTTACCGCATCGACTGCAGCAAGCTTAACTAACTTAAACGTATCATCCGCATCACAGCAGACCAGTATTAACGCAATAAATGTTAGTACGGGTTCATTAAATACATTTACCGCATCCGCTGCAAGTAGATTAACTAATTTAGAATTAGATTCGGCAAGTAACGATGCAAGTGTTGCAAGTTTAAATTCATACACTGCATCGGTGAGCGCCAGCTTGTGGAATTTGAATACATATACTAACTCCGTAAGTGCGAGTATATTGAATTTAAACATCAGTTCGGGTTCACAACAGGCATCTCTAAACGCATTGAGTGTAAGTACCGGATCGTTAAACACATATACGGCATCCGCAACTAGCAGATTTAATAATTTAGAATTAACTTCAGCAAGCGTAAATGCAAGTGTTGCGGCATTAAATATCAGTACATCATCTTTGAATGGTTTTACTGCATCAACTGCTGCAAGTTTGACTAACTTAAACGTATCATCCGCATCGCAGCAGGCTTCAATAAATGCGATAAATGTTAGTACAAGCTCATTAAATACATTCACAGGATCTGCAGCAAATAGATTGAGCAGTTTGGAATCCAAAACTGGATCATACGCAACTACCGGATCAAATACATTTAACGGTACACAGGTCATTAGTGGATCTGTATATATAACGCAAGATTTAATAGTAATAGGTTCATCATCTATTTCAAATATTAGTGCTAGTGTTCTTAACATTGGTGATAATCAAATAACATTAAATACATTCACACCTGCAATTAGGTTTGGTGGTATAAGTGTTATTGATTCGGGATCAACGGGTGGAACGGGTTCATTGTGGTGGGATAGTGTGAATAATCACTGGATATATGAACATCCAGCTGATTCGGAAGATCCTTATAATTCTGCAATGCTTATCTCCGGCCCTAAAAACACCGGAACATTAGGAAATGAAGTTGGATTGACAAGTGGTTCGTTCCCAATGGCAATTGGTGATGACCATATATCAAGTTCAATAATGTCACAGGCTACTGATAATACAAAAGTTATTATAGCAGGTGGTTTGGATGTTCTGGCTGAATTAAGTGCATCCACTATTACGGGTATTGGAAATGTTACATCATTCTCCCAATCAGTTGATAGTAGGTTGGATGCAGTTGAGGCATCAATTGGTGGTGGTTCTGTAACATCTGCAATCAATGCATTGAATGCAAGTACCGCATCATTAAATGCATCCAGCGCATCCCAACAGACTAGCATAAACGCATTAAATGCAAGTTCCGCATCGCTCAATACATTTACAGCATCTGCAGCGAGTAGATTAAGTAATCTTGAAACAAAATCGGGAAGTGTAGATAGTAGTGTAAGTAATTTAAACTTATACACTGCATCTGTAAGTGCTAGTTTGTGGAATATTAATACCTACACAAATTCAGTTAGTGCAAGTGTATTAAACCTCAACATCAGTTCTGGTTCACAACAAGCTTCAATTACTGCATTGAGTGTGAGTACGGGATCCATAAACACATTCACATCATCCACAACTAGTAGATTAAACAATTTAGAATCTACATCTGCAAGTTCAACTGCGGGATTAACGGCAATAAACGCATCGACAGCATCACTAAACTCATATACAGCATCTGTAAGTGCTAGTTTGTGGAATATAAACACTTATACCAACTCTGTAAGTGCAAGTGTATTAAACCTCAATATAAGTTCTGGTTCACAACAGGCAAGTATTAGTGCATTGAGTGTGAGTACAGGTTCTTTAAATACATTTAGTGCATCAACCGCTGCATCATTAACAAACTTAAACACATATACGGCGGCGGTAAGTGTAAGTGTATTGAATTTAAATATCAGTTCGGGTTCGCAACAGACAAGCATTAATGCATTGAATGTCAGTACAGGATCTATTAATACATTTACTGCATCGGCATCTAGTAGATTAAATAATTTGGAATTAGATTCCGCAAGTGCAGATGCAAGTATCGCTGCTTTAAACGTATCTACGAGTTCAATAAACTCATATACATCATCATTAAAATCTGCAATATCTGTAAATGGAACCAACCTTACAGTTATAGGAGATTTGACTGTACAAGGTAGTACCGTAACATTAAATACAACCGAACTTGTTGTAGAAGATAAGTTAATAGTATTGGCATCGGGATCAACGACATCATTGCAATCCGATGGTGCAGGTATATACATATCTGGATCTGGAGCAACATTTACCTACGCAAATACAGGCGACGCGTGGACAGCAAATAGACCTTTTAGCGGTTCAGCATTTACCGGATCATTCAATTTACCAACGGGTGGTTCAAGTAAAAGAATTGTTTTTAGAGAAACAACGGGTAATTTGGATTTGGTCATTGCACCTACCGTTGATGGTGATTTCTTACAATGGAACGGAAGTGCATTTACAATGAGTAATGTTATAGATGGTGGTTCGTTTTAATCAATAAATAATATAAAAATAAAAACCCTTCTTCGGATGGGTTTTTTTATTTAAATAAATTATATTTATTCTGGTAGTATATACTACTCTGTTGTTATATAACTTTTAAAGGATACCATAGATATGGCTCAAAGTATTATTCTGAAACGCTCGGCGTTGTCGGGCAAAGTTCCTACTACATCTTCTCTTGCTATTGGTGAAATTGCAATCAATACATTTGATGGTAGGGTATTTTTGCACGTCTCTTCATCAACAACGCAATCCATTCAACACATTGTAACAACAAATAGTATAACAACGGGATCAATTACGTTGACAAGAACGGGATCCTTTGGAGAAATAGTAGTAACACAGGATGGTAATTTCCAACGAGATATTTTTGTAACAAGAGATATAGTTGGAAACGGTGATTTGGATATTGGTGGGTCAATAACGGCATCTTTACAAAATGGATATATTTGGGTAGGAAACGCATCGAATGTAACCAAATTATTAGCAACATCATCTCTTGTACCTGGAAACATATACATAACATCATCAGCAAATGCACCATCTACCACATATGATAATATGATATGGTATGATAGTGATACTGGAAAATCATATATAAGATATAATGATGGGATATCCACACAATGGATACTACAATCTGATCCAACGGTAAATACAGGCCCAACTCTATTATCACTACAAGATGTAACGGATATTGGATATACAACCGATAATCCAATTATAATAACAAATACTACAAACGCAACCTCATCGGGTTCAGGTGCACTCATCATAAGTGGTGGTGCAGGATTTATGATGGATGTGTGGGCTAGAAAGTTCTATGGTGACGGTAGCGGACTTACGGGAGTAGTGGCAAGTTATACGGAAACTGATACTTTAGATTCTGTATTGGGAAGAGGAAATTCATCTGCAAATTCGATAGTATTAACGGGTACTACAAACGCAACATCAAAAGCAACGGGAGTAATCAGAGTTGCGGGTGGTATTGGAGTACAAAAAGATATATGGGCAGAAAATTTAATATTAGTCGGTACTTTAACTGCATCCTTACAGAGTGGATATGCTTGGGTTGGTAACTCCGTTGGTAGTGCTAGTGCGGTTGCAACATCAAGTTTCTCCACACTATTACCATCCGGAATACTATCTTCATCAAACGCAACATTTAGTAGTTATACATCATCAATAAACACATTTACAGCATCTACTACAAGTAGGCTTAATAATATAGAATTAGAAACTGCGAGTGCGGATGTGAGTATTTTTGCATTGAATGTTAGTACGGGATCGTTAAATACATTCACAGGATCAACAAATAATAGATTAAATAATATAGAACTTACATCCGCAAGTTTAAATGCAAGTAGGTTGGCTATAAATGCAAGTACGGGTGCACTTAATACGTACACTGCATCTGTTAGTGCAAGTTTATGGAATTTGAACACTTACACTAATTCTGTAAGTGCTAGTATATTCAATCACAATATAAGTTCTGGTTCACAACAGGCAGCAATTGCAGCATTAAGTGTAAGTACGGGATCAATAAACACATTTACAGCATCTACAAATAGTAGATTAAATAATTTAGAATTAACATCGGCAAGTACTAATGTTAGTTTGGTAGCACTAAATACTTCAAGTGGTTCATTAAATACGTATACTTCATCGGTTAGCGCTAGTTTATGGAACTTAAATACATACACAAATTCTGTTAGCGCTAGTATATTGAATCATAATATTAGCTCTGGTTCACAACAGGCAGCAATTGCGGCATTAAGTGTAAGTACGGGATCACTAAATACCTTCAGTGCATCAGCAACTAGCAGATTTAATAATTTAGAATTAACATCGGCAAGTACAAACGCAAGTTTGGCAGCACTAAATGCAAGTACAGGGGCACTTAATACATATACTGCATCTACAAATAGTAGGTTAAATAATTTAGAATTAACTTCAGCAAGCGTAAATGCAAGTTTAACAAACCACAATATATCATCAGCATCACAACAAGTCAGTATAACTGCTATTAATGTATCTACAAATTCATTAAATAGTTTTACATCATCCGTAAATAACGCAGTAATATTTAATGGTTCTGATTTGGTAGTTAAAGGTAATTTTTATGTTAGTGGATCAACTACATATATAAGTTCATCCGTTTTAAATATTGGTGATAACATAATTGAATTGAATTATGGTGGTACGCAGACAATTGCCGGTATATATGTTAAAGATGCAACGGTATCATCCTTAATTTCAGGATCACTTTTATGGGATGGAACAAACGATTATTGGATAGCTGGAAAATCCGGATCAGAAAGTAGGATATTATTAGCAAATTCTGATAATGTTTTATCAAGTTCAATAAGTTTCAACACATATACAGGATCAGTTGATTCTAGGCTAAATAATTTAGAACTAACATCTGCTAGTGTAAATGTTAGTAGATTGGCATTAAACGTTAGTACATCTTCTATAAATGTAAGTACATCATCGCTTAATACCTATACCGCATCGGCAACAAGTAGGTTTAATAATTTAGAATTAAATTCAGCTAGTGTAAATGTAAGCGTATCTGCATTGAATGTTAGTACAGGATCACTTAATATATTTACCGCATCAACAACGAGTAGATTAAATAATATAGAACTTACATCAGCAAGTACAAACGCAAGTTTATCAACACTCAATGCAAGTACAGCATCACTAAATTCTAAAACGGGGTCATACGCAACAACGGGATCAAATACTTTTGTTGCAAATCAAATAGTATCAGGTAATTTGGATTTATCTGGATCATTTACTGCATCTCTACAAAAAGGATATGTGTGGGTAGGTGATGCAAATAATAGAACAATACTTACTGCAACATCATCTTTTGGTGGTGGAGGTGCAATTTCTTATGAAAATACATTTGATTTTAATTTAGATCCATCGGTTGGTGTAATTGGATATATAGAAAGCGCTAATTTACAAAATAGAGTATACGCAAATAATACGAATATAGTATTCCAAAGTACTAATACAGATTTTGCAACATTTACAACACAATCATCATATATATCATCATCATTCACTGCATCGTTGCAACAAGGATACGTTTGGGTGGGAGATGGAGTAGGAAAATCAATAGCATTCTCCACGTCATCATTAGTTGCGGGGGGTAATTCATTTGGAACAATTGCAGTATCGGGTCAATCGAACGTGATTGCAAACGGAGCGGGTTCTACCTTAACTTTAGTGGCGGGATCTAATATATCAATAACAACGGATGCTACGGGAGATACGGTAACGATAAATTCAACGGCAGGAGGTTCAGGAGATACATCGGCATTGAATGTAAGTACGGCATCCTTGAACACATTTACGGCATCTGCAAACAGTAGATTAAATAATTTAGAACTGACAAGTGGGAGTACAAATAATAGTATTTCCGCACTAAATGTGAGTACGGGTTCATTGAATAGTTACACCGCATCGGTGAGTGCAAGTTTATGGAACATTAATACATATACAAACTCCGTAAGTGCAAGTGTACTTAATCTAAATATTAGTTCTGGTTCGCAGCAGGTAGCAATTGTAGCATTGAGTGTGAGTACGGGATCAATAAACACATACACCGCATCGGCAACAAGTAGATTAAACAATTTAGAATTAGATAGTGCAAGTGCCGATGTGAGTATTGCTGCATTAAATGTTAGTACATCATCTTTAAATTCATATACAGCATCAGCAACAAGTAGGTTAAACAATTTGGAACTCACATCTGCGAGTGTAAATGCAAGTGTTGTGGCATTAAATAATTATACCACATCCACAAGTGCAAGTTTATGGAACATCAATACTTATACCAATTCTGTTAGCGCAAGTGTACTAAACTTAAATGTTAGTTCGGGATCTCAACAGGCATCCATTGTAGCATTAAGTGTAAGTACAGGATCACTTAATACATTTACGGCATCTGCAACAAGTAGACTCAATAATTTAGAATTAGATAGTGCAAGTACCGATGTGAGTATTGTGGCAATTAATGTGAGTACAGGTTCATTGAATACGTATACTGCATCGGCAACAAGTAGATTTAATAATTTGGAATTAACTTCGGCGAGTGTAAATGTGGGATTATCGGCATTAAATGCAAGTACTGCATCATTAAATTCCAAAACAGGATCTTACGCAACTACCGGATCAAATATATTCTTTGGGCTACAAACCATATCAGGAGCATTAGATGTTTCACAATCAATAAGCTCATCTATACCACAAGGACACGTATTGGTTGGTAATGGTATTAATAGAACCGTAGTTGTAGCAACATCATCTTTCGGAGGTGGACAAACCACAGATATAGGTGCATTAAATGCAAGTACTGCATCATTGAATACGTTCACATCATCAACCGCAGTTAGTTTAACTAACTTAAACTTATCATCGGCATCGCAACAAACCGCTATTAATGCAATAAACATCGGTACGGGTTCATTAAATGCCTATACTGCATCTGCAAATAGTAGATTTGGTAATTTAGAACTAGAAAGTGCAAGTATTGATGTGAGTATTGCGGCAATCAATGCAAGTACTGCATCATTAAATTCTAAAACAGGATCATATGCTATAACGGCATCCAATACGTTTGTTGGATTACAAACTATTTCTGGTTCATTAGATGTTTCACAATCGATAAGTTCATCTATACCGCAAGGACATGTATTGGTCGGTAATGGTATTAATAGAACGGTGGTTGTGGCTACATCATCTTTTGGCGGAGGACAAACGACAGATATAAGTGCATTAAATGCAAGTACTGCATCATTGAATACTTTTACGGCATCTGCTGGAATTAGATTAAATCATTTAGAAATAGATTCCGCAAGCCAAGATGCATCGGTTTTGGCAATCAATGTTAGTACAGGATCACTTAATACATTCACCGCATCCGCTGCAAGTAGATTAACTAATTTAGAAACAACATCAGCATCGGTAAATGTTAGTATAGATAATTTAGAATTATTCAGTTCATCGGTAAATACCAAATTTGCAACTATAGGAACGCAATCTGGATCTTGGGGTGGCGGAGGAGGTAGTTCTAATCCAAATAACTATATAAAGGGAATATCAATATACGATCCAACCAACGCAGAAGATGTTACTATTATGTATACATCCGCAAGTTTGGAAATACAAGGAGTACAGGCGGTTTTAAGGGGTACTGCCGGACAATCGGTAACCGTAACATTAAGATATAATGCCGATAGAAGTGCAGCAGGAACGACAATAGTGAGTGCACAGGCAGTAACATCCACAACTACTGCAACTGCGGTAACATTGGCGGGAAATAATTCTGTACCTGCAAACAACTTTATATGGTTAGAAACAACTGCAACCGCAGGAACGGTAAACGAATTATACATACAATTTGAATACGCATAAAAATAATTAAAATGCCAGAATTGACATACATAGAAGATGAAACAATATACTGGGTAGATCCAATTAATGGTGATATATGGGAAAGAACAGGGGGATGTTCACAATGTGGTGATTGTTGTGATGATGATCCAGTAGATCATTTATTTAAAAACCAAGATGGTAACTGGGTACAAGGTCAAGGATTAAATCCTGTTGTACATGGTAAATGTGCATATTTTAGATTGACGGAAGATGGTAAGGGATTATGCACAGGTAGAGATACCACATATTATTTAACAGGTTGTAAATTTCAACCATCAAAACCCAATCATATTACTAATTGGCCAAATTGTACATATAAGTTTACGAAGATTAATTAAGTATGGCGGTAAAAACATGGTCATTAAGACAAGTAACAACAAATGGAACACCTGCGAGTGTTTTGTGGTGGGATGAAGCTGCAGCCGCAACCGCCGCAACATCCGTAACGGGATGGACAGTCGCAAAAACTGCAGCCGGTAACTATCGTGATTTATCTAATGGAAGTGAGGTTGCGGGCTTTTCTGCAACAATATCTCCCGCAGCTGCAGTACCAACATCGGATGCAAACTATCCATCGGCAACAACTTATGCACCACCAACGTTAATTAACAGTACCGATAGTATTTCTACTCTATATGAATATAATGGTGTATTTCCTGCTGGTACATGGACATTTAGCTTTCCTGTTATTGCAGTAGGTGCAGGTGGTACGCAGGATGGAAGGATTGGTATACGTGTTTATAGAGGATTAAGAAGTGGTACTGCATTTGCGAGTGTAACGCAAATAACCTCTGCACGTTTGGTTGGTACTACTGTAACAAACCTAGCAACCGCAACTGCACAAACAAGTACGGTAACATGGGCAGCACCCGCATTTGATTTACAAAATGAATTCCTAATTGTTAAAATTGGTTGGGAAATAACAGGTGCAACTAATAATAATGCTAGTGACGTATTGTTGAGATGGGGAGCAGGTGCAACTATTGTATCACCAACTTTTAAAAAATTCAGACATATAATTACATAATTTATATTTATACATATGGCATTGAATTTTCCAACATCACCGACAAATGGACAACAATACACAGATGGAAATGGTATTGTATGGGAATACTCGTCTACAAAAGGAGTATGGAATAAAAAAAGTGATGTTAACATTAAAGAATTTTCAGGAGCAAAACTATCATTATCTGCAAATTTGGGATTAACTTCAACTACTACTCAAGTAGCATTTGATACGGTTGATTTTGATACGGATTCATATTCAAATATAGGAACGAATTCATCGAGACTCACAATATCTATAAATGGATATTATCGAATAAGTGCATTGTTTGAATCCGGCCCATTAGGTGCAGGTTCCACTTATAATTTTATTATAAAAAAGAATGGTATAACTGAACTTGCAAATTCAACGGCATCACCAAATCAATTCATAGCATATGATGAGGTATTACAATTGGTTTCTGGAGACTACATAGAATGTTATATCCACGAAGATGATGGTATAGGTACTATATTGACAACTTCATTTTTTGAAATATATAGAGTAGGATATTCAATAGGTTCATCATTTTTACCATTAGATTCTTTTAGTGGAGTAAAACTGAATTTATCTGCAAACGAAAGTATGACATCCACTCCAACTGCAATTCCATGGGATTCCGCAGATTATAATATAAATGCTGATATAAATGGTAATGTTTATTGGTCGGCAGGAACTGCACAAAAGGTATCCATATATACTGATGGGTATTATAGATTAAAATCATCTTTTGTTGCAAATACCATAGGTGGTGCAAATTCGTATAATATTAATATAAAAGCAACCGGAAGTGCAACAATAGAAAGTGCATCTTTTGGTGCATTGGAAAATATAGAATTGGATGAAACGTATTATTTCGCATCTGGAACCTATTTGGAAGCATATGCAAGTAATACAGGAAGTGTTGGACAATTAACAACGGATACGTATTTACAATTAATAAGAATAGGAGTATAAAATATAAAATTATGGCATTTATAAAATCTACAAGTATAGTAACTGATACTGCAATCACAGTACCTGGATTATCGGGAGGAACCGATGGAAGGGTGGTTAGAATTAGTGGAATAAATACTGCAACGGATGCAAGTAGTGCGGATACGACTACGGAATTAAACTGTGTATTGTTTAAACAAAATGGTGTATATTATGCAAGTGGTGTTATAGGAGGATTAACATCTCTATCAGCTGGATCACCATATTTTTTAACGACAGCTGGTAATATAACATCCACTCCACCAACACCAACAACAACTACGAGGTGTTTGTATTTGGGATTTGCATTAAATACAACGGATTTATTATTTAGACCAGGAATACCAATATCAGGATAATATGAAATTATATACTTGGGATTTAAACGGATTCGAAAATGCATATAGTAAGTATTATTATATGCCCCATCTAAATAGTTGTGTAGATGGTGTAGATGATGATGGACATTTTCATGCAACAATGGGAGAATGTGGAAGAGCATCGTGTATTTGTGCATTTGAAGATGAACACATTACATACTCAAGACTTTTTTTTGAAGGTGATGATATTTTTAAAATAAGAGCAGAAAATATAGTTGCTGGATTAAATATGCCAATTGGTAGTAAGGTATTGGTAATAGGATGTGCATTTGGTTACTTGATGGAAGAGTTGGGAAATAAAAGAATGAATGTTTGGGGATGTGATACATCGCCATATATACATTTAAATACGGATACGGAATCTACATACCCAATATACAATGTGGATGTTACATCGGAAACCTTTGTTCAAGAAATAAGAGAGCAAACCGGAATACAATATTTTGATTATATAATAACAGAGGATGTATTAACATCATATGATTATTACAATGATATATTTTCAAACGTAGAATCCGTTTTGAATGTAAATAAATCTTTAAAAAATATCATACATATAGTCGATACAAAGTGTGGTTCACCATTTATAGGACAATCTTTAGTTGAATGGAATACTGTAAATGAAAATCATAGTTGGTTAGATGGTAATGGTAAAAAATAAAATATAATATGTGTCCAATTTGTATAATATCAACAATCTTTTATTTTTTAATCTGGGTAGTTGGTTTGTTCGGGTTTAAAAGATTTGTGAAATGGGCAAAATTTAAATATTATAGTTGGTCTAAATGTAAATGCGAAAAGTGCAAAAACAGAGAAATAAATGGCGATAAGTAGTATAGTTAGAGAGTATAATTTATCAGGTTCAACCGCAAACCTATATCTGAACCATCCTGCAAATGCGGGTATGAGTGATGGATATTGGTATTACTATTCTTCTAGTACTACAAACAATACATTAACTGCCAAAATAAAACCGTTTAGATGGGGAGCTCCCCTTTCAATAGTAAACGGTGGGAATCATTTGAATTTGGATGGTACATCCGCATTAATATCGGAGAGTATTGGAAATAGGTCTAAAGTATTCCATGGTGGTACAATCGTTAGGATAGGGCAGGGCTCAAATGATGTAACATCTCTTGCAGAAGATGATGCTTTTTTCTTTTATCATATTGGTTCGTTAAATGCATCCGATACGATTGGGTATTGGGATAGAGCATTTTTGGAAGCAGGTACGGCGGATTGGGATTATTACCAATATCATCAACATAATCCCAACGTATATCCTGATTATGAAAATGGTAGATTAACATTCGTTGCACCCGATTATATAAACCCTACGGATAAAAAGTATGGATATGTACAACCGGTCACATTGACTAGTATGGGTAGTAGATATCAAAATATATTATCAAGAATACATCAACCATCGATAGGTGGTGCACATTCATCACATACCGATTTAAATTTAGGAGGAAGTAATACATCTGATTATTTTAATGGAGGAATAATAACAGGAACATCGGATAGATTTCATGCTTTTTATTTAAGAGCAAGTGGTTCTCAATGGGAAGTATATAGTAAAACTTACAATTTAGCAAGTAATAACTGGACTGCAGAAAATATGCACGGTGTATATGATTTAGCAGATCCTAATTTTAACCCTGTAGCGGTTACAGGAACATATAATTCCTATCCATTGAGGGCAAGTGCGGGAGCTCTATCTGGATCTTCTATAAACATTCCTGTTATTTATAATGGGACGGGTGGTACATATGATTTGAGAGTTTGGAAATTTCCATCCGCAAATACATTATTGACTGCGGATTTAAACGTTAGTACGATAGTTACAAGTTCAATAGAAAGACCCGATTGTCATATTAAATATATAAATGGATATTTAACTGCAGTTGTATCAAACGCAATAAGTGGTGGAGTTAATTATTATAAATATTCTGGAAGTAGTTGGGTAAATGAAGGACAAATAGTTACAAATGGTAAGAATGAAGTAATCAGAATACATGGATACGATTATAATACGACAGATTCTAAATATTATTTACTATTATCAGGTGATATAACTGGATCGGGTCCTGGACCATATAGTGGTAGTTATAGTGGAAGTGGTGTATATAGTTTTTCTGATACACAACCATTTGATGGATATAAACATTTATCCTTCCAAACAGGAAGTTATGGATTTATAACAAGAAATGCATTACAAACGGGGTATTTAAAAGTAATAGAAACCGATGGTAGTTTAGAGTACAAATCAGGATCAGAACCACAAAGTATATCTGATACGGAACAAATACTTCAATATGAAATCGCTTCCCCACAATTTATAGATAGAAAAGAAACTACCGTAGGTGGTGATAGTTATTTTTATGATGGAACACAATTAAGTGATGGTAGAATTGTTTTTGTTGGAAATATAGAAAATAACGAAGGTAATATTGGTGGAAAAGACCTATTTATGGCAATATACCCTGAATCGGAAGGGGAACGAGATGAGTTTTATGCAGTAGGAACAACAGGTGATGAATATTTCACATCGGTAGTCGAAGATACTACAAATAAAAGATTGTGGATGACCGGATATACTAAAGGATATTTGGCAGAAAAAAGAGATATAAAGGTGCATGGATTTGGTAGAGGTATTATAGATGGAGATAATTCATTACAATGGGATGATATTAAAATAGATTCAAATGGTAATCAATATTTGGTTGGATATCATAATACTAATGATAATATAATAGCAGCAAAATACGATTACAATTTTGATTTAGTTTGGCAAAAAAATATAAATACATCAGGATCAGCAAATACAGGATCAGCAATAACTTTAGATTCCTCCGGAAGTATTTATATTGCAGCTTCTACAAGAGATACAGGATCCGGTGGTGTTGATGCATTTGTTGCAAAATTAAATGATAGTGGAAGTATGGTTTGGTCCAGAGCATATGGATCATCTGCAAATCAATATGCATCATCTATTGAATTAGTTACGAAATCCTCAACGGAATATCTAGTTGTTCCTGTTGTTAGTGGTTCATCAACTACGGTATTGGTATTGAATCAGAATGGTGGAATAGTTGAACAAAATACATATTCCGATTTTGTTGTAAATAGGGTTAGAAAATCGGATAGTGAAACTAATGGATTTTTTTTATTGGCGGGTAGAGATGGAGCAACGCCATCCAAAGCAAAGTTTGCAAAGGGCCAGATACAACCTACAGGAAATATGATAAAATGGTTACAAACATATTCTACGGGTATAACTGCAAGTATTGCATACGATATAAAAAATACAGAAAGTGCATCGGCCGCAGGTGGATTAGGATCGCTAACCGGACCTAGATATGTGGTTGTTGGTAAGGATGGTGACAATGCTTTTGCATTAAAATTTGTAGTAGATGAAGATTCTGGTACATTCCAATCTACGAAAATTTGGGGTAGAAATCTAACATCATCTTCTTTCAATGGGGTTGAAATAGAACCATACACCGAATCTGGAAGTAGATATGTTTATGCTGTTGGATTTACAAGTGCATCATCGGAAGGACAGGGTGGAAACGAAGGATTTATTGTTAAATTTGATAACAATGGAAATAGATTATGGTCAAATACATTGGGACATACTAATGATGAAAAAATGTTAGCAATAACAAATGATGTTACTAATAATAATATAATCACCGCAGGGTGGAGTGAATCGCATTCAAACGGAAGAAGAACATTTATATTCAGAAGTGATAAGAGTGGATTTGGAACTGGAAATTATCATTTAGAAGGATTTCCTGGAATGCAAATGTGGTACGCATCCAGTTCAATATCTACGAACTTGATTACAGGATCATTGGGAACAATATCATCACCATCTAACAATGTAGCTACATTAACTTTAGTTTCAGGTACATTTGAATCAACAGATGCGGTATATAGTCAAGAAATATATGATGGTGGTACTATATGGGATATGTTCATAGCAAAACTTGATTTGGAAAGTTTACAAGAACATAAAAATACAGAAGAACATAAATTGGATTTGCAGGATCAATATGTAAGTGCAGAGTATGTAGATAATTTATTCACTTTTTACCAATTTGGTGCTGCAGGTGATGGAGTTGCGGATGATGGTAATTTCTTTGGATATGATATATTGATAATGAGTGGTAGTGGTGAGTTATTTGTGACGGGGCAAACATCAGGAGAAATAGCAAAAATCAATACAGGAGGATCTGGTGTTTATGATTATATTCTTACTAGATTTAATCCAAATACACATGAGTGGGAATTTTATCAAAATGGTACATCCGCAGACGAAGAAGTATATGGAGCGACTGTAATAAACGATGGAAGTGGTAGTATTGCTTTTG
>Ga0315904_10003433_pt1 | contig 23298 bp, 19 predicted proteins | sample LakEriMetagenome_6_FD_203529 | JGI IMG/M metagenome (GOLD analysis project Ga0315904, IMG submission 203529) | Freshwater fungal communities from buoy surface, Lake Erie, Ohio, United States - Buoy 12 MA120 | ecosystem: Environmental > Aquatic > Freshwater > Lake | place: USA: Lake Erie, Ohio... | reverse complement strand
TTTGTTTATTGATTTTGGGAATTATAGGCATTTATAAAATTCGTATTTCCGGCAGTATTATTGAAGACATGCCAAAAAAGACAGCATTCTTTGATGATATACGCTTTTTTGAGAAAGAATTTGACGGGGTAATGCCTTTGGAAATAATGATTGACACCAAAAGAAAAAATGGCGCCTTGAAATTATCCAATCTCAGAAGAATGGAAGATTTGGAACAAACAATAGTTGATGTTCCTGAACTTTCAAAGCCTCTATCAATTGTTAATATCGCTAAAAGTTTTAATCAAGCATATTACAACGGCAACCCTGATTTTTATACTTTACCATCCAATCAGGAGGAAATTTTCTTATTGCCTTATATTAAAAATTCGCTAAAAAAAACAAATAACAATCAATTAAAAAGCTACATCTCTTCTGATGGCAGTATCGCTAGGATGACCACTTTTATCAAAGATGAAAATGGCGAAAAAATGGAAGCAATAGAAGCTCATTTACGTAATAAGGTTGACAAACTATTCCCTTCGCCAAGGTATGAGGTCATTATTACTGGTAAAGCCTCTGTCTTCCAAAAAGGCACCAAATATTTATTAGACAATTTATTATCCTCATTACTCTTTGCTTTTTTAATCACTGGCGGATTGGTTGCCATCATGTTTAGATCCTTCAAAATGGTTTTGGTTTCGATTATTCCAAATTTATTGCCTTTATTAATGACGGCCGGATTAATGGGCTTTTTGGGAATCCCTTTAAAACCATCTACCATTTTAGTCTTTGGTATAGCTTTCGGAATGTCTGTTGATGATACTTTACGATTTTTGGCACAATATCGATTAGAACTTTCCCGAAATGACTGGAAAATAAAAAAATCTGTTTTTGCAACATTTGACGATGCTGGAATTAGCATGTTTTACACCTCAATTGTATTGTTCTTTGGATTCTCAGTTTTCATGCTATCCAGTTTTGGCGGAACAATCGCTCTTGGTGGTCTGGTTGCGCTTACACTATTCTTCGGAATGCTATCCAATTTAGTGTTACTCCCTTCATTAGTATTATCATTAAACAGAACATTAGCCAACGAGCAAGAATTCTTAGAACCGACCATTGACATCTTAGAACACACCGATGAAGAGATTGACGAGCTAGAAAACAAAAATAATTGATTTATATTTGTATCTGTTTTGGATGGATAAATCCTAAATATTAAATCCTATTTCTACAATGAAACACACAAAAGTTAAAGACTTACTGAACAGTTCAAGAGCAAACTATGAAGTAAATGCAAAAGGTTGGGTTAGAACGTTTAGAAACAATCAATTTATTGCGCTAAACGATGGTTCAACCATAAATAATATTCAGTGTGTTGTTGATTTTGAAAACACACCAGAAACCACTCTAAAAAGAATAACCACAGGAGCAGCCGTTTCTGTAACTGGTGAATTAGTAGAAAGTAAAGGTGCTGGTCAGAAATATGAAATTCAAGTTTCTAAATTAGACATTTTGGGAGATTCTGATGCAGAAAAATTCCCTATGCAACCCAAGAAACATTCGTTGGAATTCTTGCGTGAAAATGCACATTTAAGAGTTAGAACTAATGCATTTGGGGCGATTATGAGAGTACGGTCAGTTTTGGCTCATGCGGTTCACACGTATTTTCAAGAAAAAGGATTTGTTTATGTAAACACGCCTATCATTACTGGTGCCGATGCCGAAGGAGCTGGAGAAATGTTTCAAGTTACCTCGTTACCACTGGATAATTTGCCAAGAACAGAAGAAGGGAATATCGATTACAAAAAAGATTTTTTCGGAAAACATACTAACTTAACGGTTTCTGGACAATTAGAGGGCGAAACATTTGCTATGGCTTTAGGTCAGATTTATACTTTCGGACCTACATTTCGTGCAGAGAATTCCAATACTTCACGACACTTGGCAGAGTTTTGGATGATTGAGCCAGAAGTAGCATTCAATGATTTGAATGATAATATGGATTTAGCAGAAGACTTTATTCAATTTGTAATCAAGTATACAAAAGATAAATGTTATGATGATTTAAAATTTCTAGAAGGCCGTTTGTTAGACGAAGAAAAATCAAAACCACAAGCGGAACGCAGTGAAATGACGCTGTTAGAAAAACTAGATTTTGTACTAGAAAACAATTTTAAACGCGTTTCTTACACCGAAGCAATTGATATTTTGAGGGATTCAACACCAAATAAAAAGAAAAAATTTCAATTTATCATCAACGAATGGGGTGCTGATTTACAAAGTGAACACGAACGCTATTTGGTTGAAAAACACTTCAAATGTCCTGTAATTTTATTTGATTACCCGGCAAATATCAAAGCTTTTTATATGCGTCTAAACGAAGACGGGAAAACTGTTCGTGCCATGGACATCCTATTCCCAGGTATTGGAGAAATCGTTGGTGGCTCGCAAAGAGAGGAACGCTACGACGTATTGGTAGAAAAAATGAAAGCCCTAGGGATTGACGAAGAAGAATTGTGGTGGTACTTAGACACTAGAAAGTTCGGTTCGGCTGTTCACTCAGGATTTGGATTAGGTTTTGAAAGATTGGTACTTTTTGTAACAGGAATGAGTAATATTCGCGACGTAATTCCGTTTCCAAGAACACCTATGAATGCTGAATTTTAAAAATGTTTATAGTTTATGGTTTGTAGTTTAGAGTTAACTACAAACCCTGAACAACAAACCACAAACAATTATGCTAAAGCAATTCTTAAATCTCAAATTATCTCAAAAATTATCTCCACAACAAATTCAGTTGATGAAGTTAATTCAATTGCCTACGCAAGCTTTTGAGCAAAGATTAAAAGAAGAGATGAATGAAAATCCTGCTCTAGAAGCTGGAAAAGAAGAGGAAGAATTATATGAAAAAGACGATTTTGACGCTAATGACGACTATGATGATTATGATGATACCGACGAAATAGGTTCAGAAGAAATCAACATTGATGAATATCTAAATGACGATACTCCAGATTATAAAACCCAAGCCAACAACTACAGTGATGACGATGAGGAGCGAGAATCACCACTAACAGCTCCTATCAGCTTTCATCAAGATTTAATTAATCAGTTAAACACATTTATCCTCAACGAAGATGAGCGTGAGATTGCTGAATTTCTAGTTGGAAGCATAGACGACATGGGATACATTCGAAGAAGTATTCCAGACATTGTGGACGATTTAGCATTTACTCAAGGTATTTATACCGATGAAAAAACAGTAGAAAAAATGCTACATGTTATTCACGAATTAGAACCTTCTGGTGTTGGTGCGCGTGATTTACAAGAATGTCTTTTACTGCAATTAAAGCACAAAACACCTACTGAATATATTGCTCTAGCAACTGATATTATCGAAAATCAATTTGATGCCTTTACCAAAAAACATTACGATAAATTACTTCAAAAATATAGCGTTTCTAACGAACAGCTTAAAAAAGCAATTCACGAAATAGAAAAATTAAATCCAAAACCCGGAGGTTCGTTTACAGGTAATAATAAAATTACTGAAAATATTGTTCCTGATTTTGCTATTCGTATTGTTGATGGAGAACTAGAATTGACTTTAAACGGTAGAAATGCCCCTTCCTTGCATGTTTCGAAAGAGTATCAGGAAATGATGCAAACCTATAAAGATTCTCGAGACAAATCGGCATCACAAAAAGATGCGGTTCAGTTCATCAAACAAAAATTAGATTCGGCAAAATGGTTTATAGACGCAATTAGACAACGCCAGGAAACCTTGTTTGTTACTATGAATGCCATTATGCATTTTCAACAAGAATTTTTCCTTGAAGGTGATGAAACTAAGATGAAACCTATGATTCTTAAAGACATTGCGGATAGAGTTGGTTTAGACATTTCGACAGTTTCTAGAGTTGCCAACAGTAAGTATGTAGAAACTCCTTATGGAACAAAGCTCATCAAAGAATTTTTCTCAGAGGCCATGAAGAATGATCAAGGCGAAGATGTTTCTACCCTAGAAATTAAAAAAATTCTCAAAAACACCATCGAAGAAGAGGACAAACACAAACCGCTACCCGACGACCAGTTGGCAGAAATACTAAAAGAAAAAGGCTACCCTATAGCGAGACGAACTATTGCAAAATACCGAGAGCAATTAGACATTCCAGTAGCGAGGCTAAGGAAGAAAATGTAATTTTTTGATGAATTTTAAGCACTAAAACCGTTTTGAAAAAAATTCTACCCCTCTTTTCCTATCTCTTTCATCCTCTATTTATTCCGGTATTTGGAACCCTTTTCTATCTGTATTGTACGCCCAATTATTTTGAAATTTACCAAAAGTATTTGCTGTTACTTCAAGTTACAATACTCTTTATTTTTATTCCTATTACATTCTACTCCCTTTTAAAAACTCTTGGAAGGGTAGACAACATCATGCTTTCGGATATTTCACAACGAAAAATCCCGTTGCTTTTTCAAGTGTTTTTACTTGTCATTGTAATTCAAAAAAGTATTACTGCTGACAAAATACCTGAATTGTTCTTCTTTCTTAATGGAGGATTAATTAGTACCATTCTAGCATTTCTTTTCTTATTTGTTAAAAGAAAAGCAAGTATTCATATGCTCGGAATAAGCGCTTTAACAATGTTTGTGATTGGATTAAGTATCCACACTCAAATCAACTTTATTTACAGTATTGCATTTTTAGTTTTAATAAATGGACTTGTTGCTTCCTCTCGGCTAGAAATGAAAGCACACGACAACACCGAACTGATTATTGGCTTTCTAATTGGTAGTATCCCTCAGGTTGCATTGTGGTTTTTTTGGCTATAAAATATAGAACATTAGTCCTAAATTCAAGGTGTTTAATCCTACATTAGTATTGCCAATCTTAGCATCACTATTGAAAAAAGGCGTCAACCCATAATAGGCATAAAAATTCCAAGTATTGTAGCCACAAGCTAGATAAGCTCCCATCTGAAAGGCATTCAAATCTTTATTATTTGCTATTCTAAAATTAGATTCTGAATCAACATAAGTATACCTATCCCAAAGGACATAACTAAATTTAAATCCAGGATAAATTCTCCAAAATTTGTGACTCTCAGGTGAAGAGGTCCTCCATCTAAACTCTATTGGAACATCGAAATACAATTGATCTAGCTTGTTCTTATTATAATCCTTTCCAGGAGGTATTACACTATATTCAACGTCTTGATTCGTTTTTGTCAAATACAAATTTTGTGAAGATTTGTTATATGAGAAACCAAAACCAGTGGCAATAGCAACAGTCCTATTTTTATTTATTGGCATATCCCGAAGAAAGCCCATCACAAATCCCGAGGAAAATTTATTTTGAGAAACACCGGGAGCTTTATTAAATAAACTATTGTAGGTTAATCCAAAATAGAATTGATCCTCCCTATACAATGAATCGACAGCAATCATAGGCGCTGGTAGAATTACAATATCTTTTTCTTGTGAAAAAATAACTGAAATAGTGAAGAAAAGAAAAAAAGAAAATTTCATATGTAGATACTATTTGTTTTTAAATAGTCATATGGTATCGCCCTATCTTCATCGGTGTTTGTTTGCAACAAACTTATTATTAGTGGCGATTTCATACTCGAATTTTGTGCTTTAAAATTACAAAAAATCACCAACAAAAATAACTTTAAAATTATAGCAATTAAAAATGTAATTTTGTTTTGAGCTATGTCAGGCTAAATCAACTTAAAATCAAAATTTACAATGATTATTCTAATTGCTGCAGCAGCACAAAATAATGCTTTAGGAAAAAATAATGAACTCGTTTGGCACTTGCCTAAAGATTTTAAGAGATTCAAGGCACTCACAACTGGACATCACATCATCATGGGAAGAAAAACCTTTGAAAGTTTTCCTAAACCCTTACCAAACCGAACTCATATAGTCATTAGCCGACAAGACAATTACTGTCCCGAAGGATGTATTGTTGTTGATAGTATGGAAAAAGCACTCGAAATAGCCCCTAAGGATAAAAATGTTTTTATCATTGGCGGAGGTGAAATTTATAGAATTGGAATTCACTATTCTGATAAAATTGAGCTTACACGTATTTTTGGAATTTTTGATGCAGATGTTTTTTTCCCAGAAATAGACCCAAATCAATGGGAGTTGCAAGAAGAAGAATTTCATTCAAAAGATGAAAACCACCAGTATGATTTTAGCTATCAAACCTTTGTTAGAAAATAAAAAACATCCCAATTAAGGGATGTTTTAGTAAATGTTTCAAGAAAATAGCCGAGACTTAAAACAAAATTTGATAGGCTAGTATAAAAATAACCAACGCCAATACTATACCCGTAGATAAAATAATGACGTTGGCAAATTTGTGAGAATAACTCTCAAAAAAACCTTTAATGCCAAATACCACAAAGGCACTAAAAGCGGAAAAAACTAAAATTTCCAAAAATAAATTTAAACCAAAGAACGTTTTTTGTATTTCAATGTTACCATCTGTTAAAGGCGTTGTGATGTTGATAATGCTTACAAGAACAAATGAAAGAATAAAGACAAGCAATATCCATTTGAATTCGGCTACTAAAACTCTTGATAACATAGTGCAAATGGTATTGATTAAAATACGTTGTAAAATTGAATACTATAATTTTAAAAAACAATCCCCATATCTAGTGATTTTTTTCTCACTAAAATTAGTGATGCCTACTAGTTGTTTAGAATAGATTCTTTTTAACTACTAATTTTAAATAGCTACTATTCTCTTATAGTGCTCGTTTTCATATTTTTTAGAAAGCAGTGATATAAAAACAGAAGCTTTATAACATTTCTTTTCTAGTTAAACGGGTTGCAACCGCTATGATTTGTCTTTTGATTTAAGAAGGTACTCGATGCAATCGAGCCAGGAATTTTTGTTTTACTTGAATTAATTTTAAAGGATTCATTGATGCCTAAGACAGCAAAAGCAATCTTATCAGATTGCTTTTGCTTAATTAATAATGTATATAAACGATTGTAACTTTATTTTATTAAAATAACATGTTTGAAAAACTCATATGACGTTTATGAGAATTTTACTCTTTTTCGAGTTGTCCTACTTTTTCCAAGTCGGCACTTGCCTCCATGGTAGCGTAAATATAAATACCACTATTATGTTTATTGTAACCAATACTTTTTGCAAGATCTCCATTGATTTCATTAGGCGACAAACGATATATCGAACCAGTAGACATATCGACAATCAGACCTATCAATCCCCCAAAAAGAATGTTCCCCCATACCCAGCCATTGGTTTTTCTGGTTAAATTGACATCATACGGTTTATACCCTTCGAGTACTAATGATATTTTATGGTCTGTATTTCTTTTTAGTTTGACTTCTAATGGCGTTTTACCTTGCTCGCCGCCATCTACAAATACAGTAGCTACTGTTGGATTACTATTTATTTTTACATTTTGTTTAGAACCTGAGATAATTGTAGCACAACTTGATAATACTAGTGTTAAAGCTAAGGCGCATGAAAGGATTGTTTTTCTCATTTTAAATAATTATTTATAGTTTAAGGATTAATTAATTTGTAATTTGGTATTGCTGTAATTTCGTTACATCTCCATCATAAAAATAAAAATCAACTGTTATAATGTCAACTTGACCGAATGAAATAGTAAAATAAAACAATAGACTAAGCGCAAAATTTTTTTCATAATTAATTTAATGGATAAAGCAATTAGTAATTTCTATTTCATCAAACAGATTTTAACAAAGCTATAACATTTTTTTTATTAGAGGCATCACTAAATTTAGTGATATTTTAAATTATTGTCTTCAAATATTTATGTGACAAAATTTATGAAACGTAAAAAATTTGTCACATCATTGTGACAAAATAATTAGTTTTTATAAAAACTGTCACTAATTAAAACTTCTGTGTAGATTACCTAGTTTGTGCTATATTTGCAAAAAATTGAAATGTCAAAAAACATAACACCCTACAAAGAATCCTCTTTGAGTAAGAAAGAACAAGTTACTCAAATGTTTGATACTATTTCTGGCAACTATGATGGACTAAATCGAGTGATTTCTTTTGGTATTGACGTAAAATGGAGAAAGAAAGTATTGCAAATTGTTAAAGCTTCAAATCCAAAAACGATTTTAGATATTGCCACAGGAACTGGAGATTTAGCTATATTGATGGCAGAAACGAAGGCTGAAAAAATTATTGGATTGGACATTTCAGTGGGTATGCTCGAAGTAGGTAAACAAAAAATAGCGTCTAAAAAACTATCTCAAAAAATAGAAATGATGGTTGGTGATTCTGAAAAAATGCCTTTTGAAGACAACACTTTTGATGCCATAACTGTAGCTTTTGGTATTCGAAATTTTGAAAATCTTGAAAAAGGACTAGCCGAAATTCTGAGGGTTTTAAAACCAAACGGAACATTTGTAATTCTAGAAACCTCAAACCCTACAAAATTTCCTTTCAAACAAGGCTATGTTTTTTATACTAAAAATATTCTTCCGTTAATAGGAAAACTATTTTCAAAAGACAATGTCGCCTATGGTTATTTGTCTGAATCAGCGGCTGTTTTTCCATTTGGGGAAGCGCTGAACAATATTTTGAAGGAAACTGGGTTTATTAACGTTGTAGATATGCCTCAAACTTTTGGTGTGGCAACTATTTATTCAGCATCAAAAAAATAGTTTCGAAATTATTTCACATCCCTATGAAAAAAATATTTTCATCGATTTTATTCCTTTTTGTCTTCACTTTGTATGCCCAATTCCCCAAGGGTACATTCAGTAAAGACCCAATTCTTAACAACGAAAATTTTGATAAGCAACGAGTATATTGGGGTTATTTCCTTGGATTTAATTCCTATGATTACAAATTTGAATACAAAAAAGTAGCTCCAGATATTGTAGCCGACAGAACTATTGGTTTCAATGTAGGATTAGTAGGCGATCTTAGGCTTCAAGAATATATCAATTTGAGATTTGAACCAGGATTGTATTACACTCAACGAAATCTTACTTTCACTGAACAGACGAAACCTCTTGATGCCCTTAGAGAAGTTAATGCAACGTATATCCATTTTCCATTGCTGTTAAAATTTTCTTCTTTACGAACAGGAAATGTAAGACCCTACCTCTTGGGTGGCATCTCAACAACCTTAAATTTATCGAGTAATTCTAAATCAATAGACGACAATTACCAACAGCGTTTTAGAGTGAAAAATTGGACCAAAAACTATGAACTGGGTTTTGGAGTTGATTTGTATTTAGAATATTTCAAATTTTCGCCCTCAATTCGCGGAGTTTTCGGAATTGGCGATGAGTTAATTCGAGACAACGACCCAAACAGTCCATGGACTGGAAATATTCAATCTATGAAAACTCGAGCTGTTCTCATCAACTTTACGTTTCATTAATTCAAAACTCCACTCTTCGAAACTCACTTAAAATGATTGCCGTTGCGGTGGCAACATTCAAACTTTCGGTTTGCATTACCTCACCAAATCGAGGAATTGTCAATCGATGCGGACAGTTTTTTTCTATAGCGTCAGAGATACCATTAGCTTCATTTCCTAAAATTATAATTCCTTCTTTGGGTAGTTTTTCTTTGTAAATAGTTGCGCCTTCCATAAAAGTTCCAAAAACTGGAATCTTAGCCGTTTTAATAAATTCATTCAAGTCCACATAACTCACATTAACACGAGCAATTGATCCCATGGTAGCTTGAACTACTTTTGGATTATAGACATCTACAGTTGTAGTAGAACAAACCAAATTCTCGACTCCAAACCAATCACACAAGCGAATAATAGTCCCCAAATTTCCCGGATCGCGAATCGCATCGAGAGCCACAATTAATCCTTTTTGAACTACCTCTTTTGATTTTGGAATTTTAAAAACCGCCAAGCAAGTATTGGCTGTTGTTAATGCACTTATTTTTTTTAAATCACTATCACTAACAATTGTTTTTTTTGAAACTGGTATTTCATTAAAATCATTTTGTGTAGTGAATAAATGCTCTAATTCAAAATTGGATTGTACTAGTTCCTGAATTACTTTTACACCCTCGGCAAAAAATAATTTTTCAATAGAACGGTACTTTTTTTGTTGCAAACTAGTTATTAATTTTATTTGGTTTTTACTAACCATAGAAATAATGTACTTTTGAATTAAATATTTCACACCCTTTGAGAAACACCATTACAAAAATATCATTATTTATTCTAATTGGGATACTTGTATACTCTTGTGCCATAGAAAAAAAAGTTCCTAACGGCAAAAAACTTTTAACCAAGAATGAAATTGTAGTTGATGGCAAAAACGAAAAGTCTGAAGTTGTTGCCAATCAATTGTACCAAAAACCGAATACGAACATCTTAGGCTATCATCTTAGACTGAATCTATACAATATTGCCAATACCAAGCACGATTCTATTTACAAGGCAAAATTTACAAAACACCCTGAAAAATACAAACGAAAATCAAAATGGCTTTCTGCCAAACAAGTAAACAGACTTGGAGAATCCTTTTGGTATGCTGGAATTCACGATTTTCTAGAAAAATCAGGAGAACCACCGAGTATTATCGACAAAAAAAGCACCGACAAATCATTGCTACGATTAAAGTCGTATTACTTTAACAATGGGTATTTTAACACCAAAACTAGTTATGACATTGATTCCATAAGTGAAAAAAAAGCAAAAATTAAATACACTGTCAATACTGGAACTGCTTTTTTTATCGATTCATTAAAAACTACTATTCTCTCACCTGCTTTGGATTCATTATATCAAACCAAAAAATCCAATACCGAAATTAAAATTGGGAATCAGTACAAAACAGAAAATTTCAACAATGAAATAAGCCGAATTACTTCTCATTTTAGAAATAACGGAGCGTATCTTTTTCAGCAAAACTACATTAGTTTTGATATCGATACCATTAATAAAAAGAATATGGTAGGTGTTCACATGAAAATTAGCGATTATGAATATCGTGAAGGAGATACTTCGAAAACAAAACCATTTAAATTATACAAAATCAGCGGTGTAAATATTCATACTGACTATACACCAAACCAAGCCAAACAAGAAAAAAAAGATTCTTTGAGAGTAACCTACAACAACTTCAATCTATTCAGTCAAGGAAAATTAAAATACAGACCAAAGGCTATTACAAATGCGGTTTTTATTACAAAGGGAGGTCTTTTTTCAGATTATAAAACAACCTTAACTTCACGTTATTTAACCAACCTAAGAGTATTTAACTATCCTTCAATTCAGTACGATCTAGATCCAAAAGACAGCACACAAAATTCCTTGATAGCAAATATCTATTTGACACAAAGAAAAAAATACAGTCTAGTTTCTTCATTAGATTTAACGCATTCCAACATACAAGATTTTGGAATTTTAGGAACAAGTACGCTTTCTATTCGAAATGTTTTTAATGGAGCCGAGACTTTTGACATTGCAGCCAGAGGAAATATTGGTTCATCAAAAAATCTAGCAAATCCGAGCGACAATTTTTTTAATGTACTGGAATACGGATTGGACTTGAAACTTCATTTTCCAAGAATATTTATGTTCTTTAATACCGAGAAAATTATCCCTAAAAGCATGATTCCTTCAACTGTTTTAAGTTCAGGTTATGCAAAACAAACCAATATCGGATTGGATAAAGAAAATTTCACAACTATCTTTTCTTACAATTGGACTCCAAAGAGAAACACTTCCACAAGATTTGACCTACTGAATATTCAATTCATCAGAAACCTAAACACTCGTAACTATTTCAATGTTTACAATTCGTCTTACAATGCCCTAAATGAATTAGCAAACTCCTATCCCAATACCAATCCTGCCTATTTTGATGGTGATAAAAACCTAATAATAGAAAGCGGAACAGACGGTTTTATCAATGATGTATTAAACCCAAACTCATCGCTAATTGTAACGACTGAGGATAAAAAAGAAATTAACAACATAAACGAAAGAAAGATAAGACTAACAGAAAACAATTTAATTTTTGCCAGTAATTTTTCTTTTTCAAAAACAACTAAGAATGACATTAAAGACGAAACGTACTACGGGTTCAAATCAAAAATCGAATCAGCGGGTAACTTTTTATCCTTAATAACCAAAACATCGAAGCAAATCAACAGTCAAAACCAAAGCGACGAAATTTTTGGTGTTGCCTATTCACAATACGTAAAAGCCGAATTGGAATATATCAAACACTGGGATTTAAACAGAAATAAAGTACTCGCTTTCAGAAGTTTTGTAGGTGTAGCCATTCCTTACGGAAACTCCACGAGTGTTCCTTTTTCTCGAAGTTATTTTGCAGGTGGATCTAATGACAATAGAGCCTGGCAACCCTATTCCCTTGGTCCGGGAAGAGTAGCCGCATTTAACGATTATAATGAAGCCAACTTAAAAATTGCTGCAAGTGCGGAATTCCGATTTAATTTCTTCGGACAATTTAATGGTGCTTTGTTTGTTGACGCTGGAAATATCTGGAATGTATTAGACAATGTAACTGATGAAAAGGCTGTATTCACTGGACTTTCGTCTCTAAAAGATTCAGCTATTGGTTCAGGAATGGGTTTTAGATATGATTTTGATTTTTTTGTAGTTCGAATTGATTTTGGTTTTAAAACCTACGTTCCTTCCAATGAATCTGGCAAAAAATGGTTTAAAGACTATAATTTTAATGGTGCAGTACTAAATATTGGAATAAATTATCCTTTCTAAATTTATAAATTATTATTTTTGTGCACTAAAATTTTTAATCCTAAAAAAACAAACACAATGGCTCATAACATTAAACCTGGCGTTGCAACTGGCGACCAAGTTCAAGAAATTTTCAACTATGCAAAAGAAAAAGGATTTGCTCTTCCTGCAGTAAACGTAATTGGATCAAGTACCATCAATGGTGTTCTTGAAACCGCTGCAAAACTTAATGCTCCTGTTATCATTCAATTTTCTAATGGCGGCGCACAGTTTAATGCTGGAAAAGGGTTGTCTAATTCAAACGAAAAATCAGCGATTGCTGGTGCGATTGCTGGTGCAAAACATGTTCATACACTAGCAGAAGCTTATGGAGCAACTGTTATTTTACATACAGACCATTGTGCAAAAAAACTTTTACCTTGGATTGATGGTTTACTAGACGCTAGTGAAAAACACTTTGCTGAAACAGGAAAACCTTTATTCAGTTCTCACATGATTGACTTATCAGAAGAGCCTATCGAAGAAAATATTGAGATTTGTAAAGAATATTTAACTCGAATGAGCAAAATGGGAATGACTCTTGAAATCGAGCTTGGAATTACAGGCGGTGAAGAAGATGGTGTTGACAATTCTGATGTGGATAGTTCAAAATTATATACTCAACCTTCTGAAGTTTCTTATGCTTATGAAGAATTGTCAAAAGTAAGTCCGCGTTTTACAATCGCTGCTTCTTTTGGAAATGTTCATGGTGTTTACAAACCAGGAAACGTGAAATTGACTCCAAAAATCTTGAAAAACTCTCAAGATTATGTTCAAGAAAAATTCAGCACAGGACACAATCCAGTAGATTTTGTTTTCCATGGTGGTTCAGGTTCAACCCTAGAAGAAATAAGAGAAGCAATAGGATATGGAGTGATTAAAATGAATATTGATACCGATTTACAATTTGCGTTCACTGAAGGAATTCGTGATTATATGGTTAAAAACATTGACTATTTAAGAACACAAATCGGAAGTCCTGATGGTCCAGATTCACCTAACAAAAAACATTACGATCCAAGAAAATGGATTCGTGAAGGAGAAGTAACTTTTATTAAAAGATTAGAAGAAGCTTTCGCTGATTTGAATAACGTAAACACTCTTTAATAGTTCACAGTATTCAGTCTCAGTTCTCAGTTTCAAAAACTGTAAAAACTGCGACTGAACACTGCGACCGAATACTGAAATATATGGCTTGGTTTAAACGAACAGAAAAAGGAATTACTACCGCTACTGAGGACAAAAAAGATGTTCCTAAGGGGCTTTGGTACAAATCACCAACAGGGAAAATAATTGACGCCGACGAATTAGCCCGAAATCTTTGGGTAAGTCCTGAGGATGACTTCCATGTGCGAATTGGTAGTAAAGAGTATTTCGAAATCTTGTTCGATAATAACGAATTCAAAGAGTTAGATGCAAAAATGACTTCAAAAGATACCTTAAATTTTGTTGACACCAAAAAGTATTCTGACCGATTGAAAGACGCTATGGAAAAAACCAACCTTAAAGATGCTGTTAGAACTGCTGTTGGAAGATCCAAAGGAAAAGATTTGGTGGTATGTTGTATGGATTTTGCCTTTATTGGTGGTTCTATGGGTGCTGTTGTAGGAGAAAAAATAGCGCGAGGAATTGATTATTCTATTAAAAATAGGATTCCTTTTTTAATGATTTCAAAATCTGGCGGAGCTCGTATGATGGAAGCTGCTTATTCACTAATGCAATTAGCTAAAACATCTGCAAAATTAGCACAACTGGCTGACGCAAAAATTCCTTACATTTCATTGTGTACTGACCCAACAACTGGAGGAACAACTGCTTCATATGCCATGCTCGGCGACGTAAACATTTCTGAACCAGGGGCTTTGATTGGATTTGCTGGACCAAGAGTAGTGAAAGACACCACTGGAAAAGATTTACCCGAAGGTTTTCAAACTGCTGAATTTGTTCTAGACCACGGTTTTTTAGATTTCATAACTCCAAGAAAAGAATTGAAAGATAAAATCAATTTGTTTATTGATTTGATTGAGAATAACGAAATTAGATAAAAAAACGAAAATCCTGAGAAATCAGGATTTTTTTTGAATAAAAACTATTTAAATACCTGTCCTAATAGCCTCTACAGGATCTAATCTAGAAGCAGATATCGCTGGTAAAATTCCAGAAATTAAGCCAATTACTGCTGCCAATCCTGTTCCAAGAAGTATATTAACCATACCTAAGAAAAAATCAAAATCTAAGGCTTTGGTTAGAACGATAGAAATAATCCAAACCAAAAACAATCCAATAATTCCGCCTATTACAGAAAGTATGATAGCTTCAAATAAGAACTGCAACAATATAAACTTGTTTTTAGCTCCTAATGATTTCTGAATTCCTATAAGATTGGTTCGCTCTTTTACAGAAACAAACATAATATTTGCAATACCAAAACCACCTACTAGTAAGGAGAATCCAGCAATTATCCATCCTACAACATTCATCTGACTAATGATTCCATCTAAAAAATCTGTAAAGCCCGAGAGTACATTAATAAAAAAATTGTCAATATCACCTGTTTTTACCCCACGGTAATTCCTTAGTTTTTGAGTCAACTCCGCTTTAAAAGCATCAATATCAACATCTTTCTTTGGTTTCAAGATAATCACAGGAGTCATAAAGTCAACATTGTCTCCATAAGTTCTTCTTAAAAAATTAGATGGTATAAAAACGGAAGTGTCATTACTATCACCAAAAAGACCAGATCCTTGTTTTTTCAATACTCCTATAACCGTAAAGTTTTGTCCATACAATCTAACTTTTTGACCTATTGGCTGGTAGCTTTGAAACAAATTTTGTGCAACATCAAACCCTAAAACTATCACCGAAGCTCCCGAATTAGATTCTGCATCATTATAAAAACGCCCATCTTGAAAATCTAATTTTTGAATGTCGTCAAATTCAGAGGAAACAGGAACTATGTTTAAATCGCTGACCGTCTGCGATTCAAACTTTATATTTTCTCTTTTAGTGAACAGTTGATAACATAAATTTTCGGCACCGTTCATAGAACTTTTTAAATATTGGTATTCTTCATAAGTAACATTGGGAAACTGTTCTCTTTTCCATTGTGGAATTTCAGTTGGTCCAAAAGAGAATTTCAATAAATAAATGGTGTTTTTATCTAAACTACTCAAATCTTTTTTAATCTTTCTATCCAATGAGTCGACGGCGGCAAGGACTGCAATAATTGAAAAAATTCCAATGGTAACACCCAATAACGAAAGTAAAGTTCTCAACTTATTAGTTCGCAAAGCATTCATTGCAAAACCAAAACTCTCTTTAAGCAATCGGAAGTAAACGACCATAATTGGATGTAAATTAATTGAAGTAAATTTCATTATTTTTTATTCAAAAACCTAACGAAATTCAACTTGAAAGTTAGTACTCTCCATTAAAATATTGTTACAGAAATAGATTGAATTTTATATTTAAAAATTTACTTTTGCACTTTCTAATTTTCCTGTCGACAGATGGGCACAACACAACTACAAATGAACACAACAAAAACAACCCAAGACCAAAGGTCGAACGGAGCGAAGCTAATTCAATCTGCTCTAATTTCGGTCTTTTCTAAAGACGGACTAGAGCCAATTGTTCGCAAACTACACGAACAAAATGTAACACTATATTCTACTGGAGGAACAGAAGATTATATTAAAAATTTAGGAATTCCAGTAGTAGCTGTAGAAGATGTTACCTCCTATCCTTCCATCCTTGGCGGAAGAGTAAAAACATTACACCCTAAAATTTTTGGAGGAATCCTAAACCGTCAGGACAATGAAACCGATGTGCAACAAATGGAAGAGTTTCAAATTCCACAAATTGATTTAGTTATCGTCGATTTATATCCTTTTGAAAAAACGGTTCAATCTGGAGCTTCTGAAGTTGATATTATTGAAAAAATTGATATTGGTGGCATTTCCTTAATTCGTGCTGCTGCAAAAAACTTTAAAGATACTGTTATTGTTGCATCCGTTGAAGAATACCAATTGTTATTAGATTTAATTTCGACTCAAAATGGGGCAACAACTTTAGAAAACAGAAAATTGTTGGCAACAAAAGCTTTTCATATTTCTTCTCATTATGACACAGCAATTTTTAACTATTTTAATACTGACGAAACAATTTTAAAAACAAGTATCGCTAATGGACAGATTTTGAGATATGGTGAAAATCCACATCAGAAAGGCTATTTCTTTGGCGATTTTGAAGCCATGTTCCAAAAAGTACATGGAAAAGAATTATCATACAACAATTTGCTTGATGTTGATGCTGCTGTGAATTTAATTTTAGAATTCAAAAACGAAGCCCCAACTTTTGCAATTCTAAAACACAACAATGCGTGCGGAATTGCTACCAGAAATTCTATAAAAGAAGCTTATTTAACTGCTCTAGCCTGCGACCCAACATCAGCTTTTGGTGGCGTTCTAATTGCAAATACAAAAATTGATGTTGAAACAGCAACAGAAATCAATACCTTATTTTGCGAAGTGGTAATCGCCCCAAGTTATGATGAAAAGGCAATTACTATTTTATCCGAAAAGAAAAATAGAATTATTTTAATTCAAAATGATGTAGAGTTGCCAAAAAAACAAGTACGAACTTGCTTGAATGGAATTTTAGTTCAAGAAAGAAATGACAAAACCGATACTAAACAAGACTTAAAAACCGTTACAATAACATCCCCAACTTCCGAGGAAATTGAGGATTTGTTATTTGCCTCTAAAATTTGTAAAAACACCAAATCAAACACAATTGTTTTTGCAAAAAACAAAACATTAATTAGCGCAGGAACTGGACAAACCTCAAGAGTAGATGCTTTACTACAAGCAATAGAAAAAGCGAAAACTTTTGGCTTTGATTTAAATGGAGCTGTTATGGCAAGTGATGCTTTTTTTCCTTTTCCTGATTGTGTAGAAATAGCTAATCAAGCTGGAATTACAGCTGTCATTCAACCTGGAGGTTCGATAAAAGATGAATTAAGCATTAATTATTGTAATGAAAATAAAGTTGCAATGGTATTTACAGGAACACGTCATTTTAAACATTAATTTGTTTAACTTTGTGCGTTAAAAATTTATAACTATTTAAACCCTTAAAAATCGTATGGGATTTTTTGATTTCATGACCGAGGATATTGCAATAGACCTTGGTACCGCAAACACTTTAATTATTCACAACGATAAAGTTGTCATTGATAGTCCATCAATAGTTGCTCGTGATAGAATTTCGGGCAAAATAATTGCCGTTGGTAAAGAGGCAAATATGATGCAAGGTAAAACACATGAAAACATAAAAACCATAAGACCTTTGAAAGATGGGGTTATTGCTGATTTTGATGCATCTGAAAAAATGATTAGCATGTTCATCAAAAGCATCCCTGCTTTGAAAAAAAGAATGTTTACACCTGCTCTTCGAATGATTGTATGTATCCCATCAGGAATTACTGAGGTTGAAATGCGTGCGGTAAAAGAATCTTGTGAGCGTGTGAATGGAAAAGAAGTCTATTTGATTCACGAGCCAATGGCAGCAGCAATTGGTATTGGTATCGATATCATGCAACCTAAAGGAAATATGATTGTCGATATTGGAGGTGGAACAACTGAAATTGCAGTTATTGCTTTAGGTGGAATTGTTTGCGACAAATCAGTTAAGATTGCTGGTGATGTCTTTACCAATGATATCGTATATTATATGCGTACGCAACACAACTTATTTGTTGGAGAAAGTACTGCTGAAAAAATAAAAATCACCATAGGTGCAGCTTTAGAAGAGTTAGAAACACCTCCAGACGACATGTCGGTTCAAGGTCGTGATTTACTAACAGGTAAACCAAAACAAGTAGATGTTTCTTACAGAGAAATTGCTAAGGCCTTAGACAAGTCTATTCAACGTATTGAAGATGCTGTGATGGAAACTTTATCTCAAACTCCACCGGAATTAGCAGCTGATATTTACAACACTGGAATTTATTTAGCTGGTGGGGGTTCAATGCTACGAGGTCTTGACAAAAGAATTTCACAAAAAACAGACTTGCCAGTTTATATAGCAGAAGACCCATTAAGAGCCGTGGTTCGTGGAACAGGAATGGCACTTAAAAACATCCCTAAATTTAGAAGTGTATTAATAAAATAATTCGCCTGATTAATGCAGCAAATATTTAATTTTATATTTAAAAACAGCCATAGATTGCTGTTTTTGCTGCTTTTGGGTGTGTCATTAGTACTAACAATTCAGGCTCATTCTTATCATAGAAGTAAGATAATAACATCGGCCAATTTCTTTACTGGTGGTATTTATGAAAGAATTAATTCCGTGAGTGAATACTTGAACTTAAAAGTTCAAAACGAAGAATTAGCTAAAGAAAACGCTCGTCTTAAAAGTATTATTTTTAACACAAAAGATACTGCTTCTATTGCAAAAATTGACACTATAAAAGGCGTTAACAAGGCCGACATTATTGTTTCCAAAGTCATTCATAATTCCTATAATGTTTATGAAAATTATCTTACAATCAATAGTGGAGAAGCTGCGGGTGTAAAACCAGATATGGGTGTAGTTAACAGTTCTGGAATTATTGGTATTGTAGATAAAACTTCAAAAAATTATGCTACAATCATCAGTATTTTGAATGTAAAGTCTCAGATAAATGCTAAAATCAAAAAATCAAATCATTTTGGTTCTTTGGTTTGGAATGGAAAAAGCACTGGATTTGTTCAGCTAATTGACGTTCCTAGGCTAGCATCTGTCCGAAAAGGTGACACCATTGTCACTGGTGGACAATCTGTAATTTTTCCTGAAAATATTGGAATTGGTACTATTGACAAAATTTACACCGATGACAAAACTAATTACTATACGCTTAACGTAAAACTTTTTAATGATATGACAAATTTAGGTCATGTATATATTATTAAAAGTAAAGACCGTGAAGAGATTCAAAATTTAGAAAAAAGAGAAGATGAATAGCGCTATATTGGTAAATATTGTTCGATTTATTTTGCTATTGGCAGCTCAAGTTCTCATTTTCAATAATATGAATTTCTTGGGCTACATCAATCCGTATCCCTATATATTATTTATCATACTATATCCTGTAAACGGAAACAAATATGGTATTTTACTCTCTAGTTTTATGTTAGGAATTATAATGGATATGTTTTGCAATTCGGGAGGAGTTCATGCCGCTTCGTGTATTGCTTTAGCCTACTATAGACCTTATATCTTTAAATTCTCTTTCGGTTTAAGTTATGAATACCAAACCGTAAAATTAAACGATGTATTAACTCCTGAACGGTTTTCATTTATATTAATTGCAGTAGTAATTCATCATTTCACCTTGTTTATACTTGAAGTTTTTAGATTAAATTTTCTTTGGGAAATCCTACTCAAAACCTTCCTTAGTACAATTTTTACCATTATTCTTTGTGTTATTATAATTTATATTATTAAGCCCAACAGACGATGAGAAAAGTATTATTGCCTACAATTATTATCATAGCAACAATTTTGCTAATCCTAAGGCTCTTTTACTTGCAGATTATTGATGATTCGTTTAAATTAAAATCTGAAAACAACGCAATCAAGATTCAATATGACTATCCTGAAAGAGGATACATCTATGACAGAAATGGAGTGCTTCTTGTTGCAAACCAGCCTTCATATGACATAATGTTTATTCCTAAAGAATTAAAAAATATTGATACTTTAGAATTTTGTCATTTATTAAATATCACAAAAGAGGACTACATTCGAATTGTTGAAAAGGGGAAAGTGTATAGTCCCAGACTCCCTTCTGTTTTTTTGCCTCAATTAAACAAATTAGAATTTGCTGCCTTTCAAGAAAAAATTAGAAAATTTCAAGGTTTCTATATTCAAAAAAGATCATTGAGAGATTACCAAGTAAAATTTGGAGCCAATATTTTTGGCTTTATCACTCAAGCTAGTGAAAAAACTATCGAAAAAAATCCGTATTACAAAAGTGGTGATTTATTAGGCAAACAAGGTGTTGAAGAAAGTTATGAAAAAATACTAAGAGGTGTTAAAGGAGTAAAATATATTCTTAAAGACAAATTTAACAGAGAAATTGGTTCATACAAAGAAGGAAAATTTGATACCATAGCGGTTCAAGGAGAAGACATTAATCTAACGATTGATGCTGAGCTTCAAAAATATGGAGAGGAATTAATGGCCAATAAACGTGGAGGAATAGTTGCTATTGAACCTAAAACGGGAGAAATATTAGCCTTAGTAACAGCTCCTTCCTATGACCCAGCAATTCTTGTGGGCAGGCAACGTTCAAAAAACTACACCATGCTATATCATGATTCTATAGCAAAACCATTGTTTGACAGAGGATTGTTGGCAGAGTATCCTCCTGGCTCTCCATTTAAAATTCTTACTGGATTAATTGGGCTTCAAGAAGGGGTAGTTAACGAACAAACTACCTATATGTGCCATCATGGCTTTAGTTATGCTCCTGGTCGATTTATGAAATGTCATGGCTCAGGACCTCATCAGTTGCACAATGGAATCTATAATTCTTGCAATACATATTTTGCCAATGTTTATTTACGAATTATCGGAAAATATGTAAGCACACCATATGCGGTCGATGCTTGGAGCAATCATGTCAAAAGCTTTGGACTAGGACAATTTATGGGATATGATTTACCAACAGGAAAAAGAGGAAAAGTCCCTACTTCAAAAACCTACAAGAGAATGTACCCTGGCTGGGGGTATAGTGGTAAAACAATTATATCTAATGCTATTGGTCAGGGAGAAGTTTTAATGACTCCTATCCAATTGGCAAACATGATGGCAACCGTTGCTAATCAAGGATATTATTATACCCCTCACATCATAAAAAAAATCAAAGGAGAACAAATTGATAAAAAATTCAAAACAAAACATTTTGCTACCATTGACAAAAAACATTTTGCCCCCATGATAAGTGGCTTATTTGATGTATATAATTTTGGGACAGCGAGTGCTCTTCGTGTAGAAGGGATTGATATTTGTGGAAAAACAGGAACTGCTGAAAATTATGCTAAAATTGGTGGAAAAAGAACAAAACTTGAAGATCACTCCATATTTGTTGCCTTTGCACCAAAAGATAATCCTAAAATTGCAATAGCTATTCTAGTAGAAAATGGAGGTTTTGGAGCTACAATTGCTGGGCCAATTGCCAGTTTAATGATTGAAAAGTATTTAAGACATAAAATTACAAGAACCGATTTAGAAAAAAGAACATTAGAAAGAAGTTTACTAGATCGATATGCAAAATATAGTGGCAAAAAAGCAGTTGACAGCCTATTATTAAAAAGCCCTAAAGAAATAGATACCACTCAAGTGAGTAAAAAGAAACCTAATTTGTAAAATGAAGAATCAAAGTGTTACCAATAATTTAGATTGGGTAAGTGTAATCATCTATATCATTTTAGTGATTATGGGTTGGTTAAACATCTACTCCTCTTCCCTTTCGTTATCGGATGACAATTATATTTTTGACATGACTCAATTTTATGGAAAGCAGTTTATGTATATTTTCTTGAGTATTCCTCTAATATTCGTTGTGCTCTCTGCCGATGGTAAATTTTACGAAAAATTCTCAATTATAATCTTTGGAATCGCATTACTCTCACTTGCTGGGTTATTTGTTTTTGGTAAAACCGTCAAAGGACAGGCCAATTGGTATTCCTTTGGTTCATTTGGTATACAACCTGCCGAATTTGCAAAAGCCGCTACAGCACTAGCGCTAGCAAAATACCTAAGCGATGTTCAAGTTAATTTGAAAGATGTCTATCGACAAATTCAAGCTTTAGCCATTATCTTTCTACCTATAATTCTTATTGCGCCTCATGATCCCGGAAGTGCCTTAATTTATACTATGTTCATTTTAGTTTTATACAGAGAAGGATTGCCTCCTTGGTATTTATGGACAGGTTTTATTGCAGTAGTATTATTTGTCCTTTCTCTAATTTTTAAGCCTTATGTGGTTATTTTAATCGCTCTTGTGGTTATTACTCTAGTTTATTTTAAAAGTAGATTAGTAGATAGAAATATTGTTGCAAGTGCCATTATATTGGTTTTAATTTCTGGATTTGTTTTTTCTGTTGATTATGTTTTTGACAATGTTTTCAAACAACATCATCGAGATCGATTCAATATTTTACTTGGCAAAGAAGTTGATATGAAGGGAATCGGCTACAATACGAATCAATCTGAAATTGCTATTGGTTCAGGCGGCTGGTTTGGCAAAGGTTTTCTTGAAGGAACCCAAACAAAAGGAGGATTTGTTCCTGAACAACACACCGATTATATTTTTACTACTGTTGGTGAGGAATGGGGATTTCTAGGTTCTCTTGTAGTAATCGGTTTATTTGTTAGCTTAATTTTTAGAATTATATACCTCGCTGAAAGACAAAAAACAAAGTTTAGTAGGGTTTATGGATACTGCGTTGCCAGTATATTATTTATGCATTTC
>Ga0315904_10003432_pt1 | contig 23299 bp, 12 predicted proteins | sample LakEriMetagenome_6_FD_203529 | JGI IMG/M metagenome (GOLD analysis project Ga0315904, IMG submission 203529) | Freshwater fungal communities from buoy surface, Lake Erie, Ohio, United States - Buoy 12 MA120 | ecosystem: Environmental > Aquatic > Freshwater > Lake | place: USA: Lake Erie, Ohio... | reverse complement strand
CCACGCCGAAGGCGTCCTCGCAGTACGCGGCGCACGGAAGGATGCGCTTCTTGTCCTTGATGATCGCCTCGGCCATCTGGATGACGCCCGACGCAGGCGCGTAGTACGCCGAGGTGCCCATCAGCTGAACGATCTCGCCGCCGCCGACCTTCGCGCGCTGGACGCACTTGTCGATCGTCTCCTTCGGCAGGAGCTGGTCGATCGGAATGCCGTGGACGCTCGTGAAGCGCGGGAGCGGCACCATGTCGTCGCCGTGGCCGCCGAGGAGCAGCGCCTGGATGTCCTCGACGGAGCAGCCGAGTTCCATCGAGAGGAACGCGCGGAAGCGCGCCACGTCGAGGCAGCCGGCCTGGCCGAGCACGCGGTGCGCGGGGAAGCCCGAGCTCTTCCACGCGGTGTAGACCATCGCGTCAAGCGGATTCGAGAGGACGATGATGATCGAGTTCGGCGCGTGCTTCGCGACCTTTTCGGCCACGCTCGACACGATGCCCATGTTGGTGATGATCAGGTCGTCGCGGCTCATGCCCGGCTTGCGCGGGATGCCTGCGGTGATCACGACGATGTCGCTGCCTTCGATCAGCGCGTAGTCACTGCCGCCCTCGATCTTGCAGTCGAAGCCTTCGATCGGCGCGCTCTCGTAAAGGTCGAGCGCCTTGCCCTTGGCGACGCCATCGTTGATGTCGATGAGGACGATGTCAGCGAGCTCCCTCGAGGCGGCCCAGACAGCGCAGGCGGCTCCGGTGTTGCCTGCTCCAATGATCGAGATCTTCGCGCGACGCATGTGACGTTGGCTCCGAGTGAATAGTCGAAACGTGAATCCTCCCGCCGACGCGGGAAGGGCGGCGATGATAGCGCCCACCGGGCGGCGGGAAGGTCCGTCGGCCGACTCTGCCGACAGACACCGACCGCCGAAAAGCACCACAGCCGCCCTTGCGGGGGCGGCTGCGGTGGATGCGCCAGAAAGGACTCGAACCTTCGACCTCACCCTTATCAGGGGTGTGCTCTAGCCAGCTGAGCTACTAGCGCGCGTTCCGCCAGAGGCGGACCGCTGAGTATAGCGCCCTTGGAAATGCCCCGCAACCGCCGCAAATGCAGGGCGCTGCCCCCCGCTGCGCCGTCCCGGTCACCACGCGGCGAGGTCGCCGACCAAGGGCTCCACCAGGTCCTTCATCGAGACGATGCCAAGGGGCCGCTCCGGGCGCTCGGCGACCAGCGCCAGCTGCACCCGCTCGCGGCGCATGGTCTGGATCGCGTCGAGGGCGCTCGCCGAGGGCGAGATCACCACGATCGGCCGCACGAGCGCCGACGTCGGAGCCTCGGGCGAAGCGAAGTGGTCGACCGCAATCACCACCCCGCTCACCTTTCCGGTCGCGTCGACGACCGGCAGCCGACTCGCGCCCGACTGAAGCAGCACGCGGGCTCGATCGGAAGGAGACGCGCCGATTCCGATCCACGCGACGTCGCGCCACACGCGCATCTCCTGGCCGACGGTGATCCCGCGCATGGTGAACACGCGGTCCGCGAAGCCGAGCTGCGCCTCGCTCAACCCGCCGCTTCCCGCGCCCTCCGCCAGAAGCGCGGAGACGCGCGCTCGCGCCTCGAGCCGCTCGCCGCTCACGCCGCGGCCGAAGAGGCGCGAGGCGAGCGTCCCGATCGCGGAAACGATTGGCACGATCCCAGTTGCGCACAACAGCATGCGAAGCGCGGTGAGGAACACCGCATACCGCGGCATCCAGCGATCGGCATGCACGCGGAAGAGATCCTTTGGCAGCACTTCACCGAAGAGGAACACGATCGGAACGAGGACGAGGAGGTCGAGGAGGACCGCCTGCACCGGTCCAAAGCCGAGGCCATCGAAGATCTGCGAAACGCCGAAACTCGCGAGCCAGCCAGCGATCGCGTTCGCGACGAGGAGCGTCGAGAGAAGGCGCTTCGGCCGCGCGTACTCGCGCGCAAGCCGAGCGCTGTCGGCATCGCCGCGTGCGGCGCGTACCGAAAGCCGCACGTGCGACATCGTGTACATGCCGGTCTCGAGGCCGGCGAAGAGCCCGGCGCTCACGACGCTGGCGGCAGCGATCACGCCGAAGGCGATGAGACCGGCCAGTTCGGGCTGCGACGGGGCGTCGATCATGGCGTCGCTCCTTCCTGGCGCAGCGAGACGAGCACGCTCTCGATGCGCGCGCCCGAGACGGCCTCGACCTCGATGACCATGTTGCCGAGCTCGACGCGGTCGCCGATCCTGGCGATGCGCGAGAGCCGCTGCATCACGAGTCCGGCCACCGTGCTCGCGCGCTGCGACACCACGCGCGCGCCGAACAGATCACCCCAGCGCGAGACGCCCATCTCGCCGCTCACGCGCCAGGTTCCCGGCGCGACCTCGACCGGCGCATCGATCTGCGCCTCGCCCGCATCGGCGATGTCGCCGACGATCTCCTCGACGCAATCCTCGAGCGCGACGATTCCCGCCGTTCCGCCATACTCGTCGACCGCGATCGCAAGTTTCGTGCCGGTCCGCCTGAAATGCTCGAGCAACTGCTCGAGCGACGCAAGTTCCGGCACGAACAGCGCCGGCTCCATGCACTCAGACTTCGGCGGTCGCTGCGCGGCAAGCAGGTACTTCTTCAGTTGCAGGATGCCGAGGATGTCGTCGACGTCGCGGCCTACGACGGGGAGGTGTGTCAGGCGTGCCTCGGTCGCGACGCGCCGGATCTCCTGCTCGTCGGAACTCGCGCGCACCGACCACATGTCGACGCGCGGCGTCATCACATCGCGCACCCGGAGGCGCCTGAGCCGCATCACACCCTCGATCGCCTCGCGCTCGCGGAGGTCAATCGCGCCCTCGCGCGCGGACTGCTCGAGCAGCGCCGCAAGTTCGGCTGCATCGACGATGCCGCCGCCTTGCCCGCCCGCGGAGAGCCGCCCGATCGGCGCAAGCACGTAGCGGTCGATCGCCGAGGCGAATGGTCCGATGAGCGCGCAAAAGAGGGCCGTCGGCCGAGCGGCGAACCGGGCCGACCGCACTCGGTCTGCGTTCCCAACGAGTTTCGGAAGGATCTCGGCCGAAAGCACCATTCCGAAGAGCGAGGTCACCGCGAGCAGCACCGACAGGAAGAGCGACGCCTCGAATCGGGTGACGAGCACCGAGCTCACGACGAAGTAACTCGTGCTGACGAGCAGCGCGCCGAGCATGGTTCCGACGAGGAGGATGCGCGGCTTGGCCAGGAGCCCCTCGACGATCTCCGCGGCGCGCGGCGACACGCGGCGCAACGCGAGCCGCTCCGCCGGCGTCAGCGCGAAGTAGGTCGTCTCGATGAAGCTGAAGAACGCGTAGACCGCAAGCAGCGGCGGCATGGCGACCAGCAACGCTGCATCGGCGGCCGTGAGCTCCGGCATCTCGAGGAGCCGGCGCAAGGTCTCGGTCAGCTCGGCCTGCCCGCTCATGGCGCCGCCCCAGAACCGCCTGCTTCTTCGCGATCGAGTTGCTCGATCATGCGCTCGAAGGCCCGGACGACGTTGATCGCGCCCACGACGCACCGCGCGCGCGCCTCGTCGATCGACTGTGCCTCCGCATCGTCGAGAAGCGACGCGATGTCGCGGAGCGCCGCCTCGCGTCGCACGGCCGCTTCGCCGCGCAGCTCCGCCGTCGCCTTCAGATCGCCTGCGCACGCATCGGCGCGCTCGCGCAGTTCCATCATCTCAATCAGGAAGTCCTGCGGCATCGACCGAAGATCCACCGCAGGCGCGCCTCGCAGTTCGAGCAGCGCGAAGGCCCGCCGGATGGGATCGGCGCAAATCGCGCGCGCTTCGTTGAGCGCGGCGCTCAGATCGACCGCGCCCGACGCATCGGGGTGCGCGCCTGCGGCGCGTCGCATCCACGCGGCGCGAAGCTCGCGCTCACTGATGTCGAAGCGCGCCGGCACCCCGAGGGTCGCGAACGCATCGGCGGAACGCATGTGACTCAGACCTCCGGCCCGGAGACGCGCTCGATCTCGTCGTAGCTGGTGATGCCGTTCGCGACGAGCTGGAATCCATACCCTTGCAGCGAGGTGAAGAGGCCGTTCCTCAGCACTTCCCTGATCTGCTGCATGGTGGGCTGCTTCAGCACCACGTCGCGCAGCATGTCGTTCATCTCGAGCACCTCGAAGATCGCCCGCCGGCCGAAGTAGCCGGTGTCGAGGCAGTAGGCGCAGCCGCTCGGCTCGAAGATGGTCGCCATACCCTCGATCGACTTGCCCATCTTCATCTGCTGGGCAAGGGTCGGGGCAACCTGCCGCCGACACGTTGGGCAGAGGAGGCGGACAAGCCGCTGCGCGATGACGATATCGAGGGCGTTCGTCACGAGGAAGGGCTCGACGCCGAGGTCAAGCAGGCGGAAGACCGATCCGATGGTGTCGCGGGCGTGCACGGTCGAGAACACGAGGTGTCCCGTCATCGCAGCCTGCATCGCCACGTTGGCGGTCTCGACGTCGCGGATCTCGCCGACGAGGATGACGTCGGGATCCTGGCGCAGAATCGAGCGCAGGAGGCCGCCGAAGGTGTGGCCCTGCTTCGAATCGATCGGAATCTGCGTGGCGCCTTGGATCTGGTACTCGACCGGATCCTCGATCGTGATCGCATTGCGCTGCTCAAGGTCGATCTCTCGGAGGCAGGAGTAGAGCGTGGTCGTCTTTCCCGAGCCTGTCGGACCGCAGGCGAGCACAAGGCCCGCATCGCGATTGCACACGGTGCGCAGCTTTTCGTACATCCACGGCAGCATGCCGAGCTCGTGCAGGCGGCTCGGCGCATTCGCGGGGTCGAGCACGCGCAGCACCAGTTTCATGCCGTGCACGGCCGGCGTGAGGCTGACGCGGTAGTCGACGCGGCGCGACCGGACCTGCACGTTGAAGTGCCCGTCCAACATCTCGTTCTTCACGCTCTGGTCGAACTGGCAGAGGACGCGTACGACACCGACGATCTTGCGATAGACGATGATCGGAAGCTCCTCGACGATCGTCACCATCACTCCGTCGACGCGGAGCCGAATGGTCGCCTTGTCGGCCTTCGGCTCGATGTGGAGGTCGCTCGCGCGCGAGCGGAAGCACATCAGGAGGAGCAGCCGGAAGATGTGGACGCTCTCGGCCGGCGCGTCGCTGTCCTCAGACGCGGCAGCGTGCAGCACGCTTCCGCGGGCATCAACCAGCGCGATGTCCGACTCGCCGAACGGTTTCGAGACGGCTCCATCGCAGACCTTGCGGATCGAGTCCTCGTAGGTCGTCGTACCGCTCCCGAGCCCGTCGATGGTGGCCGCGTTGGGGGCCGACCGACCAATGGGCTTCGAAGGGCCCGACGCCTGCTGCTTCTGGGCGACCTCAGGACTCACGAACCGGATTTCGAGCACACCGACCCGGACCACGTCCCCCGAGGCGAGCACGGCACTGGCCACCTTGTCACCGTTCAAGCGGGTTCCATTCCGAGAACCAAGATCCTGAATCCACCACCCGTTTGGCTTCCTCTCGAACACGCAATGCTTGCGGCTGAGGCCATCGTCGTTGAACACGATTTGGTTATCGGGATGACGGCCAACGCTGATCGGCTCTGCGGTCAGCTCGATCCGACGGGTCCAACGGGGGCTATTGACCTCAAGAAATGCCATGCTTTGATTCTAACGGAAGGGGAATTCGGGTGTTGCCCTCGCATCACGGCCCGGATTTCCTGTATGCTACTCGTTGACCGCACCACTGACTGTCAGTCCCCTGCGCGTCGAGAATTCAAGTTGGCCACGGTTTCGTTTCGTGGCGCGAACTGGCCTAGGAGGCCAGACATGTTCAAGATCTTTGTCGGAAACCTCAACTATCGTACGACGCCAGATGCCCTCCGCGAAGTGTTTGCAGCGCACGGGGAAGTGTTGGATGTCTTCATTGGTACGGATCGCGAGACGGGTCGTTCTCGTGGATTCGGCTTCGTGACCATGGGTTCCAAGGAATCCGGCCAGGCCGCGATCGAAGGCCTCAACGGCAAGGACTTTGAGGGCCGCGCCCTCGTGGTGAACGAGGCTCAGCCTCGCGCTCCTCGTCCCGCCGGTGGCGGCTTCGGTGGTGGCGGCGGCGGCGGCGGTCGCGGCTTCGGCGGCGGCGGTGGTCGCGGCTTCGGCGGCGGTGGCGGCGGTCGCGATGGCGGCCGTGGCTTCGGCGGCGGTGGCGGTGGCGGTCGCGATGGCGGCGGTGGCCGTGGCGGACGCGAGCGCGACAGCGAGCGCGAAGGCCGTCGCGAGCAGCGCTTCGAAGACAACTGGTGATCCGAGCCTGATTTCGGTGCGCGAATTCGCGTCGAATCGGTTCGTTTGCAACTGAAGAACTGGGCGCGTGTGTCTCCTGATACACGCGCCTGTTTGTTTTTGGGCGCTTCAGGGAATCGTGCGGCTGAACCGGTCTTCGGCGGAAGGTCGTTGGACTTCGGGTCTATCTCGTAGAGGCGCGGAGGGGCTGCTGGAAGGCGGTCCGCTCCAACTGCGATCAGACGCAGGCAATTCAAGCCGCAGCGTGCAGTCACCCCCCTCCCCCCTGTGGCTTCTTCTCGACTGGTCGCGGCTGATGTTCTCGCCTTTGTCTCACAGAGGCACACAGGAAGAAACTGGGCGAGGAACGGAGGGGTCTCGGACCTGCTGGTGAATCTGTCAGACCCCCAAATCGGTGAGATCTCGATGAATCGGTGAGGCCTCGATGAATCGGTGAGACCTCGATGAATCGCTCAGACCTCGGCATCCTCGAGCGGCGCGAGCTCATGCGAGTCAGACTGGCTCGCAGAGGCGGGGAGAAGCAGAGGCAGGTAGACCGGGGCTTCCGATTCGACCGACCTCGGGCGCGAAGGAGAGATGTCCTCTGTGGCTTTCCTCCTCTGTGTCTTTCCTTCTCTGTGTCTTTCCCTCTCTTGGCCTCGCTCGTCTTGTCCTTTCTCTTCTTCCTCCGTGCCTCCGTCAGAGGCCGTCAGCCGCACGCACGGGATCCGACGGCACCGCAACCCACGCGAAAGCCTGAAGACCCCTCTTTGCCTGTGACTTCAGCCGCGCCTGCTGCGATCCTTGGTCGCAAACAGGCCGCAGTCATGGAAGTAGCCGCAGACCCGTGCGCTCACTTGCATGGCGGTACAGCAGGTGCGGTGACTCCTCGAGAGGAGAGGCGCCGGCGTGGAGATTTGATGTAGACGAGAGATCGTCGGCCGGACCGTCGCTCAACGGTCTGACAACTTTGTCAACAGGATCGTTGGCAGATCAATATCAGTGCTGGTCGGAAGGACCGCGATCTTCCACGTCACCGCTCGGGCGATCGGTTGGCGGAGCATCAGGCCGACGCGGCGGGAAACCTGGGGCGCTGCCAGAAGAAGGGCCGGCGGGTCGGTTGAACGGCACACGGGGAGCGCCCGGACCAGATGCACCAAAGCCGGTGGCGCCGGGAGCGCCGCCTTGACCCCCACCTCCGAAGCCTCCACCGATCGTGCCCCGCGGCCCGCGGTTGAGTCCACGGCGCATGCCGCCTCCTCGGGATGAGCCTGCGCGGCCTCCACCTTGTCGGTTGAAGTGAGGCCCGAACGGACCCTGACGGATCTCCTTCGTCGCCTTTGCGGCTGCCGCACCCTTCTTCATCACTTCGTTGATGGTGAGCGTCTTTCCAAGGAGACGCTTGCCCTGCGTCGCCTTCACCGCGGCACGGCCAACCTCCGGGTCTCGCACCATGACGATGGCGAACCCCTTGCCCTTGCCAGTCTTCGAGTCAGCTACGAGCACTGCATCTTCGATGACTGCAAACGGCGCGAACAGCTCGCGCACTTGCTCCACGGTCGTCCGAGGGTCGAGATTCCCCACATAGATTTTGAACATAGGCACGGCACACACTCCCAGCCCCATCTGGAAGACCATGCGCGACGAGACGCCGATCTGTCGCGGTTCCCCGAGCACGATCCCTCCGACGCATCGTGAGGACCATGCCCTTGCAACGCCATGGGAACAGGGCGTTCCGAACTGAGATACGCGACACGCGTACCCCCCCCGATTCAGAGATGATACACCGTTCGAAAGCGTGACTGGATGTCGCAGGGGCTGCGGGTCGAGATTTCGGAGAAACGAGGCGGGATCTAAACCTGAACAGGGCGGAGCCCGATCGCCCTCGAGCGCAAGGCACCTCCACGGCCGGATCGACCGCCGTTCTCAGCAAGCCCAGCTTGACGCGAACCGCAAGTCCTCCCTCAGGATTCAACTCGATTCGAACGACGATCGTTCTTCAAGAGGCGAACGTCGACAAGAGCCTGCTTCGCTCGCATCGAGAGTTCTGGCACGGTCGCGAGTGAGTCGTTGTCTGCTCGATGGAAGAGCGATCGGTCACGGTGTGCTCGGTCATATGACTGACACGTGACGGGCCTTCCCAAAACAAGGGCCTGCCCCAGAAGCCAAAGCCCCGAAGAGAAGGACCCAGAAGAGAAGGACCCGGAAGCCAACGCCCCGAAGAACGCAGCCGCCGCCGGATTGAGCGCGTCGTCGAACGAGATTGCCCCCTACCGAAGCAGGCGTCGTCGTCGGGTCTTGCACGAGCCTCTTCACAGGTGGCTCCAACGCCACCACTTGCGGCCCCAAACGCCTCGCATCCATGAGAGCCGCGCCGTCATGGATCCGCTCAGCACTGCCCCTACGGCGCTTGCCGAGGGGAAGCTGGAGCGCAAGTAGGTTCGAAAGCGATTCCCGCCGCAAGCCTGTCGAGACATCTCGGGCACTGGCCGCTTCGAAACGTGTAGAAAAAAGAGGGTCTTCAGGCTTTCGTGTGGGCTATGGCACCGTCGGCCCTCGGCGTGCGGCGTGCGGCTGACGGCGTGCGGCTGACGGTCTCGAGGTCTCGAGGTCTCTCACGGAGGCACAGAGACCCAACGGCCGTGGAGAACAAACTGGGCGAGGAACCGAGGGGATCGGAACTGCCTTTGGCCCTTTCGGGCCTTGGCATCCGTCAGACCTTGGCATCCGTCAGACCTTGGCATCCGTCAGACCTTGGCATCCGTCAGACCTTGGCATCCGTCAGACCTGGGCATCCCTCAGACCTGGGCATCCCTCAGACCTGGGCATCCCTCAGACCTGTACATCTCTCAGACCTGAGAATCCCTCAGATCTGAAAAGCCATAAGCTGCGCCAGCCCCGGGCAATCGGATGCTCTCGCAGTGACGCAGAGGCGGCCTCAGCGAAGAAGAGAGATGGCTTCTCGCGTCTTCTCGCGTCTTTCCGCGTCCTCGCATCGCTCGCAGACTTCGTGTTCTCGTCCTTCCTCCGTGCCTCCGTGCCTCCGTGCCTCCGTGCCTCCGTGAGAAACCCGGAGCCCAATCGGCGCCTTCATCACTGTTCACCCACACGATTTCCTGAAGCTCCAAAAAAGAGAACCCCGCCAGGGAGTACCTGGCGGGGTTCATAAAGTCGGCGATAACCTACTTTCCCGCTGAGCAGTATCATCGGCGGCAAAGGCTTAACTTCTGTGTTCGGGATGGGAACAGGTGTGACCCCTTGCCTATGGTCACCGACAAATCCACCACGACCCTTCCGGGCAGTGGAGTCGAAAGCTGTAGCAATGTGTCTTGAATCGCACCGAGCAAGAACGCCAGACGACGTTGATGCAACGCGAATCCAGATCCGTTCATCGACCTGCATAGCAGGCCAGGTCACGGGGACCGGTAGACGCGACAAAGTCTTTGACCGTTAGTACCACTTAGCTGAACGGATTTCTCCGCTTACACATGTGGCCTATCAACCTTGTAGTCTTCAAGGGGTCTCAAAGCAACACTTATCTCCGGGTGGGCTTCTCGCTTAGATGCTTTCAGCGATTATCCCTGCCGCACGTAGCTACCCAGCTATGGACCGAGCGGTCCAACTGGCACACCAGGGGTGCGTCCAACCCAATCCTCTCGTACTAAAGTTGTCTCCCGTCAATGTTGCAACGCCCACGACAGATAGGGACCGACCTGGCTCACGCCGGTCTGAACCCAGCTCGCGTACCACTTTAATAGGCGAACAGCCTAACCCTTGGGACCGCCTTCAGCCCCAGGATGTGATGAGCCGACATCGAGGTGCCAAACCGCTCCGCCGCTATGGACGCTCGGGAGCGATCAGCCTGTTATCCCCGGGGTACCTTTTATCCGTTGAGCGACGACCCTTCCACACAGAATCGCCGGATCACTAGAGCCCTCTTTCGAGACTGCTTGTCCTGTATGACTTGCAGTAAAGCTGGCTTGTGCTCTTACACTCGACGTGCGGTTGCCAACCGCACTGAGCCAACCTTTGCGCTCCTCCGTTACTTTTTGGGAGGAGACCGCCCCAGTCAAACTGCCCGGCATGCAGTGTCCGCTGCCCCGCTTCAGGGGAATCAACGTTAGACCACGAATCCGATCAGGGTGGTATTTCACCATTGGCTCCATCCTGGCCGAAACCAGAACTTCAAAGCCTCCCACCTATCCTACGCAGATTGAATCCATGATCACTGCAAGCGTACAGTAAAGGTCCACGGGGTCTTTCCGTCTTGCCGCGGGTAAGCGGCATCTTCACCGCTACTACTATTTCACCGAGTCGGTCGTGGAGACAGTGCTCCAGTGATTACGCTATTCATGCGCGTCGGAACTTACCCGACAAGGAATTTCGCTACCTTAGGACCGTCATAGTTACGGCCGCCGTTTACCGGCGCTTCGGTCGCTAGCTTCGCCTTGCGGCTAACCAGCTCCCTTGACGTTCCGGCACCGGGCAAGCGTCACACTGTATACGTCCTCTTACGAGTTAGCACAGTGCTGTGTTTTTGATAAACAGTTCCCAGAGCCTTTTCTCTGCGCCCTCTCTTGCGAGGAGGGCCCCCTTATTGCGAACGTACGGGGTCAAATTGCCTAGTTCCTTCACGACCGTTTTCTCGAGCGCCTGAGGCTATTCGCCACGCCCACCTGTGTCAGTTTTGGTACGGACTGTATGGTTGTATCCGGACGGTTTTTCTTGGAACCTCTCTGCCCAACATCGGCCTCAAGGGCCTGGACGCTTCACTGTCCCGCTGAGCTTTGAGATTCGTCACGCCGGCGTGACCTTCCATACAGGTTGCGGAATGTTGACCGCATGTCCATCGACTACGCTTGTCAGCCTCGTCTTAGGATCCGACTAACCCTGGGCGGATTTACCTTCCCCAGGAAACCTTGGGCTTACGGCGATGGAGATTCTCACTCCATTTATCGTTACTCAATCTGGCATATTCACTTGCTGCCGCTCCACCAACCCTTGCCGGGAAAGCTTCACAGCTGACAGCAACGCTCCCCTACCACTGACAATGTCAGTCCACAGCTTCGGTACGAATCTTATTCCCGATAATTATCGGCGCCGGATTCCTCGACTAGTAAGCTGTTACGCACTTTTTAAATGGTGGCTGCTTCTAAGCCAACATCCTAGCTGTCACAGCAATCCGACTACCTTTTTAACTTAGATTCGATTAGGGACCTTAGCTGGTGGTCCGGGTTGTTTCCCTTTCGACCACGAAGATTATCCCTCGTAGTCTTACTCCCGTGCCTGCCAAGTTGGTATTCGGAGTTTGATTAGGCCGGATAGGCGGGTAGCCCTCCAAACCCATTCAGTAGCTCTACCCCCAACTTGTGATACACGAGGCTAGTCCAAAAACTATTTCGGGGAGAACGAGATATCTCTGGGTATGATTAGACTTTAACTCCTCCCCACAGGTCATGCCAGAACTTTTCAACGTTCACGGCTTCGGTCCTCCAGGAGGCATTACCCCCCCTTCAACCTGCCCATGGGTAGATCACCCAGTTTCGCGCCTACCCCCCACGACTACACGCCCTTTTAAGACTCGGTTTCCCTTCGGCTGCGCCAGGGTATGGCTTAGCCTTGCCGTGGAGAGTAACTCGCCAGATCATTATGCAAAAGGCACGCTGCTACCCTTACGGGCTGCAACCGCTGTGTAAGCACGTGATTTCAGGTTCTTTGAACTCCCCTTATAGGGGTTCTTTTCATCGTTCAGTCGCCTTACTGGTTCACTATCGGTCGTCAAGTAGTACTTAGCCTTGGAGGGTGGTCCCCCCGTGTTCAAGCCGGATTTCACGAGTCCGACTCTACTCTAGGGCTGGCCAGCTTCTGCAGTACAGGACCGTCACCTTCTTTGGTTGGCCTTTCCAGACCATTCGTACAGACTGCTGGTTGATCCGCGTTCGCTCGGCGCTACTAACGGAGTATCGGTTGATATCCTTTCCTCTCGCTACTAAGATGTTTCAGTTCACGAGGTTCGCTTCACACGGCCTATACATTCAGCCGTGGATGACTCATACGAGCCGGGTTGCCCCATTCGGAAATCCCAGGATCATAACTTGGTTACCAGTTCCCCTGGGCTTATCGCAGGTTCCTACGTCCTTCATCGCCTCTTGACGCCAAGACATCCATCACGTGCCCTTGTTGACTTGATCGCGTCTACCGAACACCGTGAGCGGTTTGAAGAACCTCTCAGGTTTCGGAGTTGATCACGGTTCCACTGCATTGATGGAACCAACACCAGTTTCTTCGTCGCCGCCTGTCTCCAGGACGGTTCAGAAATCTACCGGTGCAGTCGCCTAGTGCTCTTATCTCGGTGCGATACAAACTGCGAGACAGTACTGAATCCCGGCGGAAACCGCCGTTTCAGCGTGTCTGCAGCATCGCGACACATTTGCTTTGCACGCTTTCGAACAGGTTGTCAAAGACGAATCCATCCAGTCGGCATCCGGACGAGTCCGGGTGAGACGGGAGGGACAAGGATAGCGATTTCGGCCAACCTGTCAACGCCTTCGACGCACTCAGCCAACTTTTTTGTTGAAGCGTTCATTTCTCGCCGCACCCGCGCGGCCCGCCGACGGCCGTGCCCCCTGATCGACTTCATGCCCGTTTTTCTCGGACGATTTTGAGGCATGAATGGACCGCTCTGCTCGACCGCCGATAACGGATCAATCTTTCCACAGAACATCCCAACCCACAGGCTTCCGAGGATCAAAAACAACGGAGCCCCCCGGGCTACGCGCGGGGGGCTCCGTGATCAAACTGGATCTGCGCACCAACTCAGCCGCGCGGCGACTGCAGGCCGCCAGAGCTCGACGAGGACCCCTTCGGCTCGGACTCCTTGGAGTCCTTGGTCTTCGCGGCCTCTTCTTCCGCGCGAGCAAGCGCGATCTCGTCGTCGAACGCAATGCGGGCCGGGTCGGTTGCCTGCTGGCGCGGGACGCGAATCTCATAGGTCTTTCCGGCCGCGTTCTGCACGATGACGATCGCGGGAGTGCGGCGATCATTGCCACCGCGCTCCGCGGACGGATCGGCGATCACATCGACGAGGTAGTAGCCGGTATCGAACTCAAGCCCCTCGCGGCCACGGCCGGCTCCGATCATCTCGCCGGGCTGGATGTTGGCGCGCTCACGGCGACGCTGCCCGTCGTAGTAGCGATAGATGTCGACCGTCACCGTTCCGAGGCCGAGGCGGCCTTCGCCAGGCGCGGCGTCGACCGCGAAGAAGGAGATCGATGGCTTCACCGTGAACGGTGCGCTCCACTCTGCCTGTGCGGTGGCGAGCGTGAATGGATCGCCCAGAGACTTCTGCGACTCGACCAGCACACCGCCGTTGGTGAAGAACGGGTTGTACGGGCGAACCACGGCGCGATAGCGATAGGTCTCGCCCGGCTTCACGCCAAGGTCATGGCTCCACACCACCAGCGAATCGCCGGCCATGATGCCGCCCGACGCCCTTGGCTTCGACTCCTCGTCGAGGCCGAGCTCCTTGAGCTTGGCGTTGAGCCTTTCCTGCGAGGTCGTGAGCCGACGCTCCGCTTCAGCGAGCTGCTTCGTCAGCACGATGCGGCGACGTCGAGTGTCGTCGTTCTCTTCGGCATTGCGCTTGCCGACGGTTCCGCTGCCGCCCATGCCGAAGCCCGGGCGACCACCGCCGCCAGCACCGCCGCCACCACCACCGCCACCGCCACCGCCACCGCCACCGCTGCCGCCTTCGCCACCGGGGCGACCGCCAGGACGACCGGTGCCGCCGCCGCTGCCGCCACCACCCTCTCGCCTTCGCTCATCGCTCTCGGCAAGCGGACCACCCGCCTCGTCGAGGTCCGCTGCAACGCGGTCTCGCTCGACGGTGCGGCGCGCCGCGTCGCGACGAAGGCGGCGCAGGTCTGGGTCCTCCGAGACAGAGGCCGAGTCGTCGAGCAGCATGGTTCCCGCCGAGAAGGCGCTGCGACGGGTCTCGAGGAACTCGGGCTGCACGATCTGACGCTGCTGGGCCGGAACTGCGAGGTAGTTCCAGACCGAGTCGCGAAGTCCGACATCGGGGTCCTTCGCGATCTCCGCGCGGAATGAGAACCCTCCCGGAATCGGCTGCACCAGCTGGCCGTCGCCCCAGGTGCCGTCCGGCAGGAGGCGTTGACGCTCGAACTCGACGTCGACGATGAAGATCGAGTCGCGGTACCAGAGCTTCGGAATCTGGGCACCCTGCTCGGTCGACTCGAGTTCGGCGCGCATGGCCTTGAGGTCAAGCACCGCGCTCGGAGTCGTCCACGTGAGGTCGAACGGACCGACCGACGATGAGAACACGCTCTTGAGCCCCGGAGTGCGCTCGACCACGGAAGGATCGACAGTGTCGTCAAACTGCACCGTCGGACGCATCGCGACCGCCGAGAAAGAAGGCACATGGAAAGGCTCGCCGGTGACGCCGCCATCGGACTGGAGCACCGACGCGAGTCGCGGCTCGATGCGCGGCAACGCCGTCGACGGGGCGATGCTCTCACCAAGCGCGGCCTGGAAAGCCGGCGCGGTCGGCTTCATTCGGTCGCCGATCAGCGTCTGGAGGGGATCCTGACGCGCCTCGAGCTTGCCCTTGAGCACGTTCGTCTTCTCGGCGATGCGCTTGTCGATCTCCCCGTAGGAGACGGACTCGCCGCCGAGCGAAACGCTGCTGGGGAACAGCTGCCACACCACGACGCTCATGAAGATGACCCCGGAGAACCCGAGGACCAGCTTCTCGACGTGCTGCTCAAAGAAGGAAATGCCGTTGCTCTTCATGGTGCTTCCTGTCTATACCTGGTGATCTCAATACCAAGTGATCTCAATACCAAGTGATCCGTGTCCGTCGGTCGCGTCGCGCACCGGTCTGGAACGCTCGGCCGTCGAAATCCGGGCTATGTGCTCATGTTGACTGACTCGCAGCAGTCCCGCTCACACTCGGTCGGCTCGCTTTGCCGCTGGCCTTGCATGCGCCAGCGAACGAGGCGGGCCGCGTCCTCACTCCATGCCCACCTGACCGGATCCATCGACCGGCGCCCCATCGGGCGAAGCCGACCGGATGCCGAGCGCGGTCCGAACCACGGCGGGCATGAACGACGCGGTCCACTCGCGGAGCCACAGCGTCTCGACCGTGGCGGTCACGAGGCTGACCGGCTCCGGTCCGTAGAGGTATCCGTCGCGCGCATCGATGAACGGATCGGCCGGTGCGACGCTGACGTTGGTGACAGTCATGAAGTTCTGCTTCGCGAGCGCGTCGAACACCTTCGTCAGCTGCGCCGTCTCGGCGACGAACACGACTTCCGCGGTGACGACGTCGTACACCGAGTTGCTCACGCGGCCCGTGAAGCCCTTGGAGAAGTCGCGCGCTGCGTCCATCTTCGGGTCGACCATCGGAGCGCCGAGCTTCACGTCGGGAACGCTGCCCGCGCCTGCGGCCGCGCCTGCAGCCGGGGCGGCTGAGCCATCGGCCATCGCCCCTTCCGCTGGCACGCCTTCCGCCGGCGCTTCACCGCCGAAGGAGGCTGCTTCGCCTGCGCCAGACTTCTGCGTGAGGTCCGGAACGTTCGGCTCGATGCGGATGACGCGCTTCACAGGCGCCTTCAGCACGGCGGGCGTGCTGCCGTTGGCAGCAGCGAATCCGCGCAGAACGTCGGAGATGACCCAGTAGCGCCACTGCAGGGCGAAGAGCGAGGCGTCCTGCGTATCGAGCGCACTCGGTGAATCGCTTGACCCTTGGAGGAGCGTGCTGGTGAACTCGCGCGTCGGAATCTGGAACGCTCCGCTGTCGACGTAGAAGGAGATCTTCTTCGCGGTCTCGAAGTACTGCTCAACGCGCGCGCGGCCAAGGTGACGGTCCAACGCCGCCAACTGCTCTGCGTCGAGCTTGGCGCGCGACTCCTGCTTCAACTGGCCCTGCACGAAGCGCTTCTCCGCGGCACGGACGACATCCTCGACGACGGAGGGCTCGGGCGGACGCCCAGCGCGGCAGCTCTCGAGGAGGTCGTCGTAGCGCTTGCGAATCGCATCGCCGAACTGGAGGCGGATCGCCTCGCGCTCGGTGCGGATCGAACGGCGGTAGCCCGGGAACACGTTCGAGGACAGGATGGCGCGGTCCTCGGCGACGCCGACACCGCCCTTGTTGAAGGCAAGGCCCTTGCCATACACAGCCTGCGCGTCCGCGGAGACCTTGGTCAGGATCGCCTCGTACTCGGTCACGGTTGCTTCGGTCGGAAGGCCTGGCAGCGGGAAGTCCTCACCGCCAGGAAGCGGGAGCGAGACGCGCGCATCGGCCGTCGACTTCAGTTCGCTGAACACCGACGCGCGCTTCTTGGCCTCTGCCTCGATGCCCGCACGGAACGCATCGGCACCGAAGTAGGCCCCGACCGGCACCACGATCACGATCGCGCAGAACACGACCGTGATGACGTTGCCCTTGACCCAAAGAAGCGCCGCTTGAACCTGCGGCGGGAGTTGCTTCGCCATCACTGAACCTCCGCTGCAGGAGCCGCAGCCGTCACATTGCCCTTGAGACGGGCTTCAAAGGTCACCTTGCCGACATAGACGGTCGAGCCCGGCGGGTAGAGCATCGGTCGCGCCGGGATTGGCGCCACCTTATCGAGATCGATGGCGCCTTCGCCTTGCGCGCCGCGGTTCTGGCGCTGGAAGCCGGAACCACCGCCAGCGCCCTGCGCCGATCCGGTGTCGGTCGCCTCCTCGGTCGGAGGCCGCGCGCCGCCGCTGCCATCGGCGGTGCCGAATCCGAGGCCGCTGCCGGGCCGCTTCTGCACCGTCTCGTTGCCCCCCCTCCGGCGACCCGCGCCACCGGCACCGACACCCGTGTTCGTTCCACCGAGGTTCGGCGCGCTCGCGGCGGTCTCGGTCTCCGAGCCGTCGCCTCCGGTCGGGCCGCCACCCGGCGTCGTGCCGGCCGCGGCGCTGCTCGCGAGCATGCCGTCGGCGTTCACCTTGAGCTGGGTGATGGCGTTGTTGTTCGAGCTGACCTTCGCGATCACGTACGGCGCGTCCTCGCGGCTTGCGTTGTCCTCGAGCCACTTGCACACGGTGTTGCCGAGCTGTGTGGTCGGATCGCTGCCGGCGAACTCGATCTCCATCGTCACCTCGACGATGCGCTCGCCCTGCGGCGAGAGCTTGTAGGTGCCGCTGAGGTTCTTGAGGCGCGTCACCGACCGGCTTGGCTTGCCCGGCTTCGAGAGATCGCTGAAATCATCGTCGAGGACGTCGGAGGAGTTGCCGGTCGCGACCGACGCGACGGCGTCGTGCACGAGGTAGGGCCAGATCTCGCGGTCCTCGATCGCTCCCAGCATGTTCTTCGCAAGCGAGCCGACGTCGGCGGCCTTGCTCGAGATCTGTGACTGGAAGTTCTTCGCGGCGGTGACCTCGGCCTGGGCCGCATTCGCGGCCGCGACGTCGCCGAGCGCGCCGTTGTCGAGCAGGCTTCGCGCGAACATCAGGCCGCCCGCGGCGCAGGCGACCGCGGCTGCCGCGGCGAACCAGCGCGTCTTCTGCGACCAGACCTGCTGGCGCACGTTCGCGAGCGGCAGCAGGTTGACGTTCACCACCGACAATCCAAGACCCTGGAGCGCGAGGCCGTACGCGACGCCAAAGGACACGATGTGCTGCGAGAAGTCGGCGGACGCCGGGCCTTCGACCGCGATGCGATCGAAGTGATCGAGTCGCTCGACCTCGAGATTGAGCTGCAGTCCGATGAACTTCCGGAGGCCCGGAATCTTGAGGGTCGAGCCCATGCCGATCACGTTGCGCAGCTTCACGCCGCGGTTCTGCGACTCATAGAACTGCAGCGACTTCTGCACGTCGCCGATGAGGTCGCCGAAGACCGGCCGCATGGCGGTCATGATCTGCTTCGCGTACTTGCTGGTCGCGCTCTCCTGCTTCAGCGCGTCCGACTGGCGGTACGGGAACTTGAACTCCGCGGCGATCGCCTCGGTGAAGTTGTGGCCGCCGAGCGGGAAGGTGCGCATCCAGCAGCGCGGACCGTGGGCGACGATGAGGTCGGTGGTCGATGTGCCGATGTCGAGGAGGACAAAAGGCTCGTTTTTCTCGGGAATTCCGCGGTCAAACGCAAAGGCGTTGTAGAGCGCGATCGGCCCGAGCGTGACCGCGTACGGGTCGGTGCCGAGCTTCTCGGTGACGAGCGCGAGGTACTCGCTCAGCGGCTCCTTCTGGATCGCGAAGAGGCCGACCTCGACCTCGGGCGACTCGGGGCTGATGAAGGTGTGGTAGTCCCACTCGATGTCGTCGACCGGGAACGGGATCTGTTGATCGACCTCGTACTTGACGAGATTCGGGATCTCGCGCGGCGAAACCGCCGGGAGCTTCGCGAAGCGGGCGAAGCCGCGCCCCTGCATCCAGTTGAAGTTCACGACGACGCGCTGTCCAGTGAGCTGCTTCTGGGTCGCGAGGGCGGCCAGCGACATCTCGAGCATCGCCATGTACTTGGAGGCTGCACCGGCGTCGCCGTCGGATGAGATCTCCGGGTCGGTGAGGACCTGCACGTGGGGAATCACGGCGAAGTCGCGCACGCGAACCTCGTCGCCGACTCGCTCGAGTTGGAGCGCCTTGACCCCGTACTGACCGATCTCGATGCCCCAGGCTGTGTTCAACTTCGCCATGCTGCCTGCCTCCAGATGTTGCTCAACCCGACGATGCGGGGCTCGGATGATAACGCCCGTACAGAAACGGGCATGATGCGTGGCAACGATTCTCGGACGTCGTGCGCCCCCGCGCGTATTCTCGGACGGGTTTGCCACCCGACCCGACTCGACCCGACCCGACCCGACTCGACCCGACCCGACCCGACCCGACGAACTCGCACCCGACGCGTTCGGGCTCGAGCATCTCGTCCCTCGGATTGGCCCCGCCGACTCCCGCGCCACGGCGCGGATGGTCGCACGCTCGGAGCGAGTCGCCATCGACTCAACTGTTCGCGCAGCGACGGACAAAGGTTCGGCGCCCCATGTCCGCGGTTCCCCGACCGTCTCAAAATCCGCGTCATCTCTTGGTCAGTCTACGGGTTGGAAGGTACGCTGCTCGGCCTGAGATACGCCCATCATGTCGACCGACCCACTTCCCCCCGCGCAGTCCGCTTCCACCTCCCGCACCAACAGCTACGACGCTGAGCTCGAGCGAGAGATCGAGGCCGCCCTCGGCGGCATGTCGATCGAGGATCTCGAAGGCGCCTCCGCTGCGCAGCGATCCTCTTCGCGAGGCCGCCAGGTACGCCAGGGGACGATCGTCCGCGTGCACAACGGAGACGTGTTCGTCGAGTTCGGCCCACGATCGCAGGGCGTCTGCCCGCTCTCGCAATTCCTGCAGGTCGGCGACAAGCAGCCGCCGGTCGTGGGCAGCGAGCGCGGCTTCGTGGTCGAGCGTTTCGATCCGTTCGAGGGCCTCTCGATCCTGAGTCTCGAAGGCGCGACGCAGAAGGCCGACTGGGGCACGCTCGAGGTCGGACAGATCGTCGAGGCGCGTTGCACGGGCATGAACAAGGGCGGCCTCGAGATGGAGATCGCGCATCACCGCGCCTTCATGCCGGCCGGCCAGGTCGACGTCCGCCACGTCGCCGACATCTCGGTCTTCATCGGTGAAAAGTTCCCGGTGCAGATCGTCGAGTTGAACAAGGACAAGGACCGCCTCGTCGTGAGTCGCAAGGCGGTCGTCGCGGCCGAGCGTGCGGAACAGCGCGAGAAGCTCCTCGCAGTGCTCGAGATCGGTCAGACGCGCACCGCGACCATCACGTCGGTGCAGGCGTACGGCGCGTTCGCTGACATCGGTGGCGTCGATGGACTCATCCACATCTCCGATCTCTCGCACGAGCGCGTGAAGAGCGCCGCAGACGTCGTGAAGGTCGGCCAGGTCGTCACCGTGAAGGTGCTGAAGCTCGACCTCACGCAGACGCCGGCGAAGATCGGCCTCGGACTGAAGCAGCTCGTCGCCGACCCCGGCTCCGCGGCGCTTGATGCGCTCGAGGCCGGCGGTACCGTGACCGGCCGCGTCACGAAGATCATGCCGTTCGGCGCGTTCATCGAGCTCGCACCGGGCATCGAGGGACTCGTCCACATCTCGGAGATCAGCCACGAACGGATCCCGACCGTGGAGAAGGCGCTGCGCAAGGACGAGGTCGTCACCTGCAAGGTGCTCTCGATCGATGCCGGAAAGAAGCGCATCAGCCTCTCGATCAAGGCGCTCATCGAGGCGCCCGCGCGCCCCGAGCCGCAGGCTGCGGGCGGTGCCGGTGGCGGCAAGGGCCCGAAGACCGATGAAGGCTTCGGGCGCGCGTTCGGTCGCAATCGCGGCAAGGACGACGTCCCGACCGTGGCTCGACCCGAGGATGCCGCGCTGCGTCGGCTCCGCGCGACGTGGGGCAGCGACAAGTCGTTCAAGGGTGGCCTGTCCTAAGGGTGGCTTGTCCTAAGGGTGGCTTGTCCTAAGGGTGGCCTGTCCTAAGGGTGGCCTGTCCTAAGGGTGGCCTGTCGGAAGGGTGGACCGCTGTCCGAGCCGCGTCGTTCTCGCGCAGACAACGCGTCGCGCTTGGCCATTTTCGCGCCGTCAGCGTTCGCCGTGCGGCGGTAGACCGCGGCATTGCCTCGATCGCAGCGCCGCAAGCGTCGTGAAGTCCGCGTGGTCGACGCGGTTTCCCCGCACGACATCGCATGACGGGTCGACCCCCATGCGCGGGGGGATGCGCAGGATCCGATACCGCGCGAACTCGCCCTCGAAGGCGATCTCATCGATGCGACCGTAGCGCGTCTCGATCGACCCGCAGGTTGGGTCGTCGAATCCGGCGTCGAAGAGCGCTTGAGCGAGCACCGCCGCCGAAAGCGAAGTCGTGACGCGGACATGGACCACCGGGTCGAGGTCGAAGAGTCCGCGCGCCGCGCGCCCGTAGACCTCGGGCGCGGGAAGGCTCATGCCGTCCGACTCGCGTGCGAGGACCGTTGCCTCGAGCGTGGCAAGCACCTCACCCGCCTCTTCCAACGTGGCGTCGATCCGGAGCAAGCGCCCCGCTTCTCCATGCTCCGATTCCTCGAGCGCCTGTGCGTGGGCGCGAAGTTCGGCGCGCGTCGGACGCCTCGTCCGGGCGTCGACGCCGGTGACGTCGTACGCCCGGAGGATGGCGTCGTCGATGCTCGCCGAGCGGCCCTCGGCGAGTGCGCGGACCGTCTCGCGCGCGAGATCGGTGACAGGGTTCGGCTGGTCGGGATCGGTCGCCACGATGAAGTGTACGCTTCCCGCATGACTGACCTCACCCCGAACGAGTGCCGCGTGCTTGGAACGCTCATCGAGAAGGCGCTGACGACGCCTGCGCAGTACCCACTTTCGCTGAATTCGCTCGTGACGGGCGTCAACCAGAAGTCGAACCGCGACCCGGTGGTCGAGATCGACGACGACCGCGCGCTGTCGGCGCTGGATGGACTTCGGACCAAGGGGCTTGTGCGCGACGTGTCGTTCACCGGAGCGCGGGTCGAGAAGTTCCGGCATCTCGCGGGCGAAGCGCTCGGGATTCGGGCACCGGAGATGGCGATACTGGCTGAGCTGCTTCTGCGCGGCCCGCAGACCTCGGGCGAACTCCGGGCGCGCGCCACCCGGATGGCGCCGTTCGACTCGATCGAGGCCGTCGAGGGAACGCTCGAAACGCTGGCAGCCGCGGAGCGCAGCTTGGTTCGGAAGATCGCGCCGTCTCCCGGTTCGCGCGCACCGCGCTGGGTGCAGTGCCTGTGCGCGACGCTGCATCCGCTTGGCGACTCCGGCGACGGCATGCGCGCCATATCGGAGCAGGCGGACAGGCCGTCACCCGGTGCGACGGCGGAGCTTGAGGCACGCGCTGCGCAGCTTGAGGCACGCGCTGCGCAGCTTGAGGCGCGCGTCGCGGAGCTTGAGGCACGCGTCGCGGAGCTGACGGCGCTGCTCGGGCGTCACGGCATCGCGTGAGACTCGAACGATCCAGCCGTCTGAGTGGATGTCGACCCGTCCTGCAAGTTGAATGGACGGCATCGGCGCCAATCAAGCGCCTTCGCCGATGCCGTAGCCAGCGATCGTCGCCTGGCTCTCGCCGTTCAGCCGCTCGCGCAGCAAGAGATACCCGCGCGTCGCGAGGTCGCAGGCAAGCGAGAAGCCATATGCGGCGCCGAGCATCTGGAAGATCCCGCCCCAGAATCCAACGAGGAGCGAGATGAGCCGGTCGGGACCCGAGAGCGTTGCCATGAGCGACGCGTCGCCCGAGGCGAGGACCTGTCCGACCGTGCCGCCCGCAAGCCCGAGGAGCCCTTCGACCGCCGTCGAGGCGAGCATGAGGATTCCGGCGACGAGGATCGTGCCGAGCGTGAGTACGACGACGAAGAGCGCAAGCGCGAGGAGCCACGCGAGCGGTCGACCGAGGACGAGCGCGCACGCGCGGGTGATGGCGTCGCCCGCGTCGCAATCCTCGACGGCGACGGCTGCGGGCATGAGCGGCGCCGCAGCGATCGCGACGACGGCGAGTACCGCGCCGAGGATCGCGACGAGGAGCGGAACCACGAAGAGCGCGCCGCCGACGACATTCAGGACGGGGACGCGAAGGATGAGCACGAAGACGAAGACGATGATCCCGAGGATCAGGAGCACCGCGGCGGGAAGCACGGGCAGGCTTGCGAGGTTCACGGCCCGGCCGCGCGCGAACGCCGAGCCTTCGAGCGTGCTCAGGCGGCCATCGCGGCCCGAGTGCACCGCGGCCATCCGGCACAGTCCGCCGGCGCAGATCGCAAGGAGCGAGAGCATGACCAGTGCCGCGAGGGGGAACACCACCGGCGCTGCGCGGATCGCGGCCGCCGGCACGACGAACACGGCGCTCAGTACTCCGCTTGCCGCGGCCTCGAGGTCGAGGTCGACGACCGCGGCGCCGATCTGACGAAGCGCCTGCCGCTCGTTGTCGAGGAAGACGCTTGCCACACCGCGCGGCGCCGACTCCTCGATCTGACGGATCGCCTGCGCAGCGGCCTG
>Ga0315904_10003431_pt1 | contig 23299 bp, 14 predicted proteins | sample LakEriMetagenome_6_FD_203529 | JGI IMG/M metagenome (GOLD analysis project Ga0315904, IMG submission 203529) | Freshwater fungal communities from buoy surface, Lake Erie, Ohio, United States - Buoy 12 MA120 | ecosystem: Environmental > Aquatic > Freshwater > Lake | place: USA: Lake Erie, Ohio... | reverse complement strand
CGTCGGTCCATTCCGGACCGGATTCGGATCCGAGGGCCAGGTCCCTTGATGCCCTTTCGACCGGTGAGCTCGACATCGTGTTTGCCGTCGACATGTTCAACGAAGGGTTAGACATCCCGAGCATCGACACAGTCTTGATGTTGCGACCGACCGAATCGAGTATTTTGTGGTTGCAGCAGTTTGGTCGGGGCTTGCGCAAGAGTCCTGACAAGCAGCGGTTGAAGGTGGTCGATTACATTGGGAACCACCGAACTTTTTTGGTGAAACTTCGCTCGATGCTCCAGCCGTTGTTGCGAGTGGGCGAATCCGACGCCGAGATCCGGAGAGGGTTGCAGATGTTGCAGCAAGGCGAGGCCCAGTTGCCTGCCGGTTGCAGTGTGACGTATGAGTTAGCGACGATCGATTTGATTGAGCAAGTGCTGCGTCCAGCGAGTCGCACCGAGGCGATGAATGCCTTTTATCGGGACTTTGAAGAGCGGCATGATCAGCGGCCCACGGCCCGGGAGGCTTATCATGCCGGGTATAACCCTAGGGCATTGAGAGCAAGTCATGGAAGTTGGTATGGGTATGTCGCCGCGATGGGAGGGCTCCAAGCCGAGGATCGGGCGGCGTGGGAGCATCAGCGAGCATTTTTCGAGATGGTCGAGACCACGGCGATGACCAAGAGTTACAAGATGCTGGTGTTATTGTCACTATTGCAGAGCGACCTACCGCCAAGCGATACAGGGACTATCGAAATTGGAATCAGTGCGATGGTCCAAGCCGTGCGTCGGATGGCCGATCGGAGTGCGGCATTGAAGGCGGATTTAGGCGAGGAGCATTTAGAGAGCGACGCCAAGTTACGGCGTCAATTGGAGCGCAATCCGATCGATGTATTGACCAAACCCGACGTTGGCTATTTCGAGTATCGCGAGGGGGTTTTCCGCTGGTTCGGGGGGGACCTAGGCATTCACCGCGATCGCTTTGCAGGGTTGTTACGGGAGTTAGTCGATTGGCGATTGGCCGAGTACTTGGATCGGGGGAAGGAGCAAGTGGGATATCGTTGTCGGATCATCTCATCGGGAGGTCGGCCCATCATCAAGTTACCCAGCAGGACCGTTGTAGCGAACCTTCCGATCGACTGGGTATCGGTCGAGATTGACGAAAAGACCTATGCGGCCAAATTTGCCCAGCAGTACATCAACGTCGTCAGAGAGACCCAGGAGTCCGCAGAGAATATCCTTGGCGATATCTTACGAAGTTGGTACGGCCCGACGGTTGGCCAGAGAGGGACCCGTTTTGAGGTCCAATTAGTGCAAGAGGCCGACGGCTGGCAGCTTCGCAAAGTGTAACGGAGCCGTATATCTCCCGCAAAAGATCCGGCTGTTAAGAATTAAACGCAAAGACGCAAGGGCGCAAAGTCGCAAAGAAAACCCTTCTGAAGCGTAGAGGATCTCCCGTAGAGATCCGGCTGCTCGGCTGTTCCCTCACGCCTCACACCTCACGCCTGCTGCTGCTGTTCCCCTTCCCCCAACCAAAACACGCTAAACTAGCATCCACGATTTCCCAACAACGCCCCACCCCCAAAGCTCCGTCTGCTGTTCATCGCACACCGCAAGGAGATCCTCAGCCAAGCCCTCGCATCGTTCCGCTGCGTCATCAGAGATCAAAATTTTGGGGATTTGCTGGTCGACGGACACGAACCAACCTAGCGCGATCATCTGTTTTGCTCGATCCAAAGCTACAACGCACGAAACCTGATCGCGGAACCTTCGGATCGATACGAGTACATCGTCGTCGATGAGTTCCATCGTGCGGCGGCTCCGAGTTATCAAGCGTTGCTCGGCCATTCGCAACCCAAGATCTTGCTCGGCTTGACGGCCACCCCAGAGCGATCGGACCAACTGGACGTACTGAGTTGGTTTGGAGGGCGAAGCAGCGCTGAGATAAGGCTACCCGATGCGATCAACCGCCGATTGCTCTGTCCTTTCTAATACTTCGGTGTAGCGGATTCGGTGGACCTCGATAGCCTCGATTGGCAGCGCGGAGGGGTGTTGCATTTGAAGGATCGCAAGCTGGATGTGTTTTTCGTGACCCTCCAGAAATCCGAGGACGAGTATTCCCCGACGACGATGTACGAGGATTATTTGATTTCGCATGATTTGTTTCACTGGCAGACGCAGAGCAACACATCCGAGCAATCCTCGACCGGGCAGCGGTACCTAAGGCACGAAGAGATGGGATACACGCCACTTTTGTTTGTCCGAGAGACCAAGAATTTACCTTCGGGGCTAACGGCAACGTACCACCGAGCAAGTTTGGCTGTTTGGCTGTTCCCCGTAGTGTGGGCCTCCGAGCCCGCACGTGCCGGTGATGAGACCACCTACTTCTTTACTCAAACCCATCGCATTCCACACCAGGACCCGCCAGTCGATCGGCTGCTCGCCTATGTTTTCACCGAGTGGAGTCGTAGAGCGCGTACGACGGACTTCCAGTCCGTCGGGCAAGTCTTACAGGTGGATCAATGGGCGCGACGGACTGGAAGTCCGTCGTACAAGGCGATCAAAACGTAAACTCGCTGCTAAGCCGCAAACAACCGCCTTTCTGCGTGTGCAGACATCGGATTCCACCGAGGACTCGATCGAGATCAAACTCCCCGAAGCAGGCCAGAGGCCAGAGGCGATAGGCGAGAGGGAACAGCCAAACAGCCGGAAAACTTTGGTGCGATCATCAGCAGGTATCAAATGATCACGATGCAAGCAACTGAAGTCTTGTGACTCCAGCTACGGCCACGCTGCAGGCAATTGAAGTCTTGCGGTAGGGCGCAAGAACGGGTTGGTCATAGGGAGCCTGCGCGCGGGGATCCGCAATGCGAGCTTGATGTCGCTTGCTTGCCAGTGCCCTACACAAGATCTCGACGTAGCGATGTATTTAGAGAATGTCATAACACACATGCTCCGAGGGACGGCTAAGACCGAGGAATTGTTACCCGATCGGTGGAGGGCAGCGCATCCCGAGGCGGTGCGAGAGTACCGCGAGCAAGAGCGACAGGACAAGGCCGATACGGCCGTTACGCAAGCTGCACAGCGTTGGGTACGACTATGTAGTCGTGAGTTGGGCAAGGAGGCTATTAGGATATTTTTTTCGATTGGTTGTCTTTTGTGCGCAGCGGCGATCGGTTCCGCGTTGCGAAATCAGTTCTCGAGCGTAGGCGACGGACCACACGGAGCCTTTGTTGGTGAGATTTGAGGGAATGACAGTTCGTTTTGCCCGCTATTACTGAGCCATCGATCACATTCAAACCACGATAGGATTTAAACGACTATTCGAGTTATTCGTAGGGTCACAGGGCATTATTCGTGCGATGCGACAGCGTTTCACTACGATCTCATGAGTCCATGCAAGACCTCACGCTGGCTTATTCGCTTACACGATGTGTTCGCCGGAGGCGGCATCAGTACACGGGCAAGCTCTACGTGAGGTTTTTGGCCTTTCGGGTCCTTATGGTTTGTGTGTCTCGGCTTTGCAAAAGGGTTGTTAAACTGCTCTTCTCAACTCTCGGGATTCGTGACCGGACCGGTTTACGCGGTGCTGGCCGAGGCTAACTTCGGATCAGCTTGGACCATCAACTTGGCTTGCGGCGGCGACCAGTTCTTACCATCACGAAGCATGGCCCAAGCGGTCACCAATATCTTGCGAGCGACAGCGATGATGGCTTGTTTCTTACGAGACTTGGAACCATCTCGAACACGGTCGTACAAGGCTTTGAAGTGTGGATTAAAGCGGATAGCACACCAGGCAACTTCGGTGAGCACTGAACGAAGAAGTCGTGGCCCACGACGACTGATGCGATTCTGTCGGTCCATCTTGCCGCTCTGCCATTTCTTGGGAGCTAGCCCTGCGTACGAACTGACTTTGCGTGCGCTCTTGAATCGTTTGGCATCGTCGATATGCGATAGCCCAGGACTGGCGGACACCGGCGGCGAACCCTAAACTCAAGCCGGAGGAAGCTCAATGTCAATCAATGAAAAGAAACCCCGTCGGACCTTTGATCAAGATTTTATCGATGGCGCAGTCAATCTGGTAACCCAGGAGGGGTACAGCTTGGCGGCTGCGGCCAAGGCCGTTGACGTTCCCTATACGACTCTGCGTCAGTGGTGTCAGAAGCAATCTGCCCAAAGTTCGCCGACGAGTGACAAGGCTCGACTCGAGCAACTCGAATCGGAAAATCGTCAGCTCCGAAAGCAGCTACGGCAGGCCGAACTGGAGCGTGAAATCCTAAAAAAAGCAACGGCGTATTTCGCGAAGGAGTCGCAGTGAAATACGCCTGGATCCAGGAACATCAAGACTCCTATCCTGTTCAAACCATGTGCTGTCTCTTACGCGTTAGCAGAAGCGGCTTCTACAAGTGGCTTGACGCAGCACCGAGTCCCCGTGCCATACGATCCGAAACGATCAAGGCGACGGTGCGCCGGGTCTTTGAGGCCTCCAGAGGCATTTATGGAAGTAAGAAGATCGCTCACGAACTACAGAAATCAACGGCAGTGGAGAAGGCATGCCGTAATACGGTTGCCAAAGCGATGAAGGAAATGGGCCTAAAAAGCAGGATTTTCCGACGTTTTAGACCAACAACTACAGTCGCAGATCCATTGAAGCAGCCTGCCGCCAATCTTCTCAATCAGGAGTTCCATGCTGCGAGGTCAAACCAGAAGTGGGTTGCAGACATAACCTATCTGCCAACTTCCAGTGGGTGGGTCTATCTTGCAGTCGTATTGGACTTGTTCAGCCGCAAGGTGGTGGGCTGGTCCATGAGCAATAGCCTGGCAACGGAGGTGATCACCGCTGCGATGCGCAAAGCGATCCAGGCCAGGAGGCCCTCAGCAGGCACGCTGCTTCATCACAGCGACCGAGGTTGCCAATACACCAGCGAGTCATTCCAGGACCTACTGAGAACATTGCAGATCACCTGCTCGATGAGTCGAACTGGGTGCTGTTATGATAATGCGGTTGCTGAAAGATTCTTCTGGTCGTTGAAGCACGAATGGACCAAATTCGAGAGCATTGAAAATCTCGATGACGCCAAAATATCGGTGTTCAAGTACATCGAAACCTTTTACAATCCAGTGCGTCTCCATCAGACGCTCGAATACCAGTCGCCCGATCAATTCGAGCGAAAACAAAAGATGCCGTTAGTTGCGTAATTACATTTCGCCGGTGTCCGCCAGTCCTGGGCTATCGCAACCTCGCCAATACTCCGATGCAGTACATTCCTCGAAGGATTTTCGCAGCTTGCCAAGATCGTTCTCGATGTAGGATTTTGACCATGCGATTTTACCTGCGGCACACTCTTCGCCTTGAGTCATCAGGTTGGATCGAATGGCGTTTTGAGTTGCTATGGCTTGCGATTGAAGCTTTTACGATAACGGACCAGTTGCTGGAATTGTCGATGCTCAGGTGAAGGTACATGCACAGAGTCGATTTCGTTGTTCCTGGCCATTTGCGCGAGCTTGAGCGCGTCGTCTTTGTCGGTCTTGCGTTTAACCTTTCCCCATTGCCATGCTTCGCCGCCCGGATGAGCGACCAGCACCTCAACGCCAAGTTTACGAGCCAGATCCACGACCCAACCGGAGAGCCCACAGGCTTCGAGAACCAGCAACGACGGTTTGACGTCAAGCAAGAACTGTTCGAACGTTTTAGGATTGGTCATGATGGTTTTGAATACCGGAATCGACGCGTGATCCTCGGTCAGCAGACAGGACACGGTCTTGAATTTTCCAAGATCCAGAGCGAGAATTGTTTTCATGGTCGTGAGTCTCCAGGCAGTAAGGAATTGAAACGGGTTTATCTCAATATCCTACCGAACTCGGTGTTCGGCTGCCCGACTCACGACTTACATGGATTCTCTTACGCTCCGCTAACGTCTTGATACCGCAACAGTCGCAGCTGCCTCGGTGGTGCTGGTACTCGATCACGGTGGGTTCTATTGGTGGTAACTCTCATACTTGATGGCCGATGGGCTGGCTTTCATCTGGCCGTACTAGGCCGCCGCAACGCCGACAGGATTCGGGCACGCATGGGATGACCGCTTCGCATTGCGCAATAGGAACGAGTTCTCTCAACCGCCGTTGTGCCCCTATTGTCTTCCTTGTTTGCGAATTCGTCGCTTCGAAGGCTTTCGAGGCGGTTTGCCTTGAGGATGCTCGGAGCTAGGCGGAATCGAGGCGTTGCGAGGATTTGGTTTTTGAAGCCGCTCTTTGAGAGACTGAACCTGCTCAGAAAGCGATTGACTTTGTTTCTTGAGTTCCTCGATTTGAGATTTGTAACGGGCGACTCTGGCCTCGATAAAGTCACGAGCTGGCTCGGCTTCAGGTGGGAGTTCGACGCGATGCGTGGGAATGTTCATCCAAAAATTAAGCCGGCAAGCCCAAGAATTTAGCTAGAATATCCTTGACGGCGTCTAGATCAATTTGCTAACCTTAATCGGTCGGTTCGTAAACGGTTACCCGTGTTTGCCACTATGTCCGCCAAAAAGGATAGGCAGCCCGAGCAGTAACTTTGAAGCACCTCGTTCAGTCCACTTTCCTTTATCACCGTTAGGAATCCACACAATGCCCACCGACCACGCAGAAATGAAGAAGAAAATCGAAGTCAAGTACGGCGTAAATAACGTAGTCTGGGGTGACGAAGTTTCCGATATTGGAGCCGTTACTGCAGGTGTTGCGGCGTATTTTGGAATCCAGGCAGGCTATGACTATTACGCGAAGAAACTTGACAATTTTAAAAAGTTCGGCATCGACGCCGCCAAGTTCTTCGCCAAGCGAGGTACAAAGTTCAACGTCACATTTAATAAAATTAATATTGATCACTGGGAATCGATCAAGAATCCTATTACTGGCAAGACGAAAAAGATTTACACGAAGCGGAGCTATCGATACTACATGGCAGTCCGGCCTAAATAGTATCAGCCTCGCACAACAAGGCGATGGACGTGCGTACTGTGAAGTGTAGTGGACCCTATTATTCGGATCACGGGTTTAGATAGAAATCCGTGTGTTTTTTCGAGCCGAAATAGGCGATGTTTTTGGGATTCCACCAAGGAGGCTGTTAATTCCTAGGAAGAGGCGATCGTTTTGTGCAACCTTCAAGCCGAAGGTATCCTTAGATGCTATCAAGGGTCTTAAGACCGTTGCCGAAATAGCAAAGGTGCACCAGGTTCATACCTCGCAAGTAGTGCTCTGGAAGTGAACGCTCTTCGAAGGCCTGTAGTCAGTCTTTGATGGTCCAACGGATTGCAAAGATAGCCTCTTCCGCAGAATTTGCGTGTGAAAAAATCAGTGCGATTGAGCGATCAACATCCTTGCTGAGATATCCGCTACAATCCGAAGGTAACTGCTGAGCGTTTCGAGCAAACGTAATAGGAAACAGACTTTGTTCCTTTGATCCTTCTATTTGACTGGAGATATCCATGAAGACTCGAATGTTTGCGACTCTGTGTTTGGTGATTGGGGGGCTGTTCTTATCAGCCGCACCCGCTAGCGGCCAAGTAGAGTTTCTCGAGCAGAACTGGCCTGCCGATGTGAGACAAGAATTCTATACCACAAGTCAGGGCTCGCGAATCATGCCCTACAGTTGGTTTATCGCATTGGAAATCAGCGACAGTCAAAAATCGTTTTATCGTGACCGCTTGCCTGAACTAGGGTATCTGCCCAACAGCCTATCGACCAACAATCCCGACAAACTGCCGGTAGGGTTCGTTCGCGATCAAAACGAAATCACCAAAGCGGACTACATCGGCATGAATTGCGCCGCGTGCCACACCAACCAAATCTCCTTGAGTGGCAAGACATTCCAAATCGATGGCGCCCCGTCCTTGTCGGATATGTCGGGAATGCTCACTGGCCTCGACGACTCGCTAAAGGCCACTCGCGACAACGCGGATAAATTCGATCGCTTCGCCGCCAAAGTGCTCGGTGCCCAAACCAACAATGCAACAGCCAAGAACGAACTAAAAAGCGAGCTAACCAACTTTCTAAAGTACTGGAGCAAGTTCGTTCAGGACAGCACGGTCGAACATCCATGGGGCAGAGCACGCATGGATGCGTTTGGGATGATCTTCAATCGCGTGGCTTCAATAGATCTGGGCATACCTGAGAACAGCAAGACGCCGGACGCACCTGTAAGCATACCGTTTCTCTGGGGCACATCGTTTCAGAGCCAAGTGCAATGGAATGGTGTGGCTCCCAACACGAACGATATCGAACGACTCGGACGAAACGTGGGGGAGGTATTGGGTGTCTTTGCAGAGGCACAGTTTCAAGCGACAAGAATCTTCGAAATTCCGAAGCCCGCGAGGACCAGTGCCAAGCGATTGAACCAAGTTCGACTTGAGAATCTCCTTAAAAAACTATGGTCACCCAAATGGCCCGATCAACTCGTGGCGATCGAGCCCGCTAAGAAAGAAGCAGGAAAAGCTCTTTACCAAACGCATTGCGCTGAGTGCCACGCGATCGTGCCACACGGTGAACAGAACACTCCCGTCGACGTCGTGATGACCAAGCTTTCGGAGGTACGCACCGATCCAAAGATGGCGGCCAATGCAACGATAGGAGTCGCCTCGACCGGCGACTTGAAGTTGCTTTTCCAAGGCCGCTCAAAAGTACCTCGGGGAGAACTCTTGCAAACACTGGTTCAACTAGCCGTCCTAAGTCCCCACCGCGACGTCGCTCCACCAGAAAGTATCTTGGATCGATTAACGAGAGATGATCTTTTTGGACCCAATGAAATCAATCTGTTTCTGAGAGAAATTGGCTTCTCCCAGCAAACGGTTCAGGCGCTGCATGCGGATCTCGATGAGAAATTAAAGAGCTACTACGATGACTTGCAATCGACAGTCAAGTCGTTCATTGGCCAACCCGAATCAGCGACCGTAGCGGAAAACGCCCCGCCGACGCTCAAGTACAAAGCGGCACCGCTGGCGGGTATCTGGGCAACGGCCCCCTATCTGCACAACGGCTCGGTCCCGAACTTGTACGAGCTCTTGCTTCCGAGCAACGAGCGGACATCGAAGTTTTATGTTGGCAGCCGAGAATTCGATGCCAAGAAGGTAGGCTTCAAAACCGAGCAAGCCCCGGGCACAACGTTGTTCGATACATCGCTGCCAGGAAACTCCAACGCAGGCCACGACACCTACGGCACGTTCAACGAAGAGCAGCGCTGGCAACTAGTCGAGTACTTGAAATCCCTGTAGGAGGCATATTGAAAACCAAGTCCAACGCGCGAGAGGTAATCCGCGTGCCGGACGTTCAAGGCCTCCCGGGGGAGTTCTCTTTTTTGTCAGTCATCAATTGATAATAGCCGCTAAATCCATACAAATCGGGGGTTTGCGGCAACGGCCCAGTAACCACCCCTTCTGGGGTCTTGTTGCCATCGTCTGCCCCCAAATGACAGCCGCCACCGTGGGCTAGTGCAAACGGATTTGGTGCTTCCGCTCTCGTTTGGAACGCAGTATAGCTATACTAGTTCGCTAACTCCTGTTTCTACTTGTCAAAAAAATTTATCGGGGATTATACCATGGATCTTAATCGAGTATTTGTCTTTTGTCTCTTCGCGTCGACATCCATTTGTATGGCTGAACGATGCAACGCACAACCTGCGAAACCTATCGTTTACACCAATACCGTCGATGGTTTCCAAAATCGCTTTCTTATCGGCCCCAAGGAGGCAACGAGCGGTGCCAGATATAAGTTAGAGGCTAACTTGCCGGTACAGTTTGATCGGCTGACGTACGTTCGCGACGTCGAATTCCCTGATGGACGCGGCAACGCTCCAGAGAATGTTCGAGGCTGGATGTTCGAGGGTACCGACAAAACCGAAAATACATGGCGGATTATCTTCGGCAAAGAAGAAAATACGATTCCCGGCACTTTTCCAATTTACTACTCTTTTAAAAAGGATGGAGAATTTGAGCGATGGTTCACCGACGGTGGGACACATCGCGAGGATGCGAACTTGGTGGACGAGGTGCAAGCAATCCTCTGGGCAAACCAAGTGGATGTCGACCGACTTGGACTCGAACCCTTTGATCCAGGAAAACAGAGCCCGGTCGCGGTTTCGCTTGCCTGGGGTTCGATTAATGGGGAGTTGAATCGACTGCTCGGAAGGACTGGCAGTTCGCTGACCAACAACATGGTGAAACTTCCAAATGGCATGGTGCAGATGGATTTGAATGTATCAGGTCCCGACCGCGAGGCCTTGTTTGAGTCGCTGAATTTCCGCAACGACCTTGACGTTCAGGTTCGCAGAGCGCTTTCTACAAGGGCAATAATGACCACCAAGATCTCGCAGCAATTTTTCACATCCGGCAACGTGGATTACAAGAAGGTGGCGGACAACATATCGAGTTTGGTCAAAATTGACTCGCCTGAATTGGCGAGACTTGGACTGCGAACGACCAACGCATTTTTAACAAATAAGTGCATTGTATCGACTACTCCGTGGCAAGAATTCAACTGCGACGGGAATTACTGCCAATTCTGGAAGATACGTTTCGGTTTCGAAAAGGTAATCAAGAACCAAGAGGAGTCATACGAACTCTCCGTCGTATATGATATTGGCGAGTGCCGCACCGAAGAAAAGAACCTTGGTGATACGTTTGTTATTCATAAATATCAATCGCTAGATGGAGTTGAATTTTCGAACTTTTCTACGCATTTGCCGCGTGAAGGTCAGGGGATGGCTACGAAGATTGCCAAAATCGAAATATTGTCAGCAATACCTGACGACCATAGTATTTATGATCCGATGGAATCGTTTAATTTAAAAGCCATTTTCAATGCCACTTTCGATTCGTATGTTTCCAGAATACAGGGCAAATAGCTATTTCTTTGAGATCAAAGATTGCCAATTTTCTGCATTCATTACTTCAATCCGACCGGCATTCGTTAACGTCGTGCCGGTACGTTTCGTTAGGTCTAGTATTTTGGGTACAGAGGGATTCCAGATCGTAACCGACTCACCTTCAAGCCAGGATACGAATTGATGCGTGTCGCCGATAAATCGCGCACCCTTGACGATAGCATCATGATCAAAAACCAATAAAAAGTCGCCTGTTTCCGCGTCCCACATCCGTGATGTTCTATCCTCACTACTGGAAAGTATTATAGATTTATCTGCTGAGATTTGGACGTCATGAATTCGACCTTGATGAGTCAGGATCGCAATGGGTGATAGATCGGGCAAATTCGACAAATGGATTTCGTTTTCTCCCCAGGTAACGATTCTCGTGTTGCTAAGGATGGCACCAGAATTGTCATTGGCGTGAAAGGCCAAAGGAGATGCTACCAGCTGTTTCAAATCTACAAAGTACGCATTTTTACGTCCGAATGCTATTGCAAACTCATCATTTGGCGAAAAAGATACTTTGGTGAATCCAATCGATTTGTCTACTACTGTCTTGTCGTTTGTATTCGACCAAACACTTAACATGCCCTCCTCGTTCCAATAAATGATACTATTCCCATCCTTCAACACTTTTCCGCCTGCAATCTGCTTTTCCAACTTCGACTTGGCTGGCAATATTGGCTTTCCTGTGAGAGAGACTGCAAAAATTCCTGTATCTGTACACAGTAGTAACGACTGATTGTCTGCAAAAGCACCATCGAAAATATTGACACTTGACAGATCTATTGTACTTATTTCAGGGGCATTGTCACGCCAAACGAAAGCGTTTCCATCTTGTGTCAATATCAGACAATAGGTGTTGTCTTTGGAGAATCGGAATTCGCGGATCGCATTCGGCAACTTTCGTCGCCAGATTTCACTTCCATCCTCCCAGAGTACGACATCGCCATTCCTGCAACCGATTAAGATGCGTTTGGACTTGATCGCCTTGCATACTTCAATCGACGATTCAACATGAAACTCACGAATTGGCAGTTGCGGGTTTCCTGTATCCCACACTCGAATTCCAGCAGTTGCCTGGTTCGCAGAGACATTGTCGACACCTCCCCATGTGATAACATTTTGCGGTTCAATCGACTCTGCACCAATGACAAGAGAATGACGAAGTTCGATTCGACGTTGAGGTTCTATTTGCCAAATTCGAATGGACCCATCACCTTCGCTCCACGTGAAGATGTTTTGCTCCGTCGCTTCGGCTCCCTTGACCAACTCGGCATGGTGCATTTTGGCATGCAAAAATGTAGTTTTTGGCATGTGTGTATCCCAGAGCGAGATACTTCCGTCGCTGCTCCAAGTGAGTAATTTGTCCTTTGGAACGAGTTTCGCCCCGACGATTTCGAAATGATTTACGATCGAGGGAGGTCCTCCTGCCAAATCCCAAAATCGTATTGCTCCATTTGAACTCCAACTCAGAAAATGCTCTTTGTGTTGGTGAAACATCGCACCTGAAATATCGTCAAAGCCGCAGTCAAATGTTTTATCCATTGTACCTGAAGAAATATCCCAGAGGCGTGCTTTATGATCTTCTGACCAAGTCAATAGTTTCTTTCCTTCCTCACGGAACTGGCAGTCTTTAACGAGTCCGTCATGCTTCAAAACAGTCGATTTGTTTTGCTCAGCCAAGTCGAAAATGTGTAGGTTGTTCGACTCATCCCACACGGCCAAGAGGTCTCTATTCAGAAATTTCGCACCGATGACAACAAAATGTTCTGTTGGTGACAGAGAAAGGCCTGGGAATATCGATGAATTGACTTTGAAGTCCCATACGACAAGCTGGTCATCGGACCAGGCAAAAACTCTTTCGTTGCCGGGGCTAAACACAATCTCACGCAAATCCCCTTCAAGCTTGATTCCTGGATTTCGCAACTCTTTCTGAGTTTCAAGATCCCAAACCTTTAGGTCTTCTTTACTCCAACTGAAGATGCGATCACCTGCGATAAACTTAGCTCCGCGTACAGATTTGTGTGGTAGTGGCATTCCGATCAAGTCTTGCGTCCTTAGATTCCAAAGGCGAATCGTGTCGTCGTGACTCGAAGACAGCGCAATCGACATATCTTCACTGGCAACTACATCCCAAATTGGTCTTCCGACGGCATGTGGCATCGAATTACCGATTTGATTGCCTTCCATATCCCATAACTTGATATTCCCATCCCTTCCCCACGACAGTACTTGCTGTGAGTCTTTCAATGGAAGAACTCCTGTCACTCCTCGATGCGACAGAATAGTCTGCAGACTAACATGCTCGACCATGTGAAATGCAGCCATGTTAAGGTGGTCCCGCTGAGTCAAATTGGTCGACTCAACTGCTGCGTTTACGAAGAAATGCGCAGCAGCGACTTTTTCACCGCGTTCTCTTGCGGCTATTCCACTGACCGTGCTCATTCGTACGAATCTTTTGCGAGATTCTTCTTTTGCGGCATTGGCGATCCAAGAGCTACGCACCGCGAGCAAAGCAAGTCCTAACACTAACAGGGAGAACGCCAGCAGAACTCCGATCGTTATCCGTAGACGACGTGTATTCGCGTTTAATCTGTTAGTTTCTTCAGCCTGGCAACTGCGTACAAAAGAGGCCTCGTCTGCGGAGAGTCGCGGTATAGGAGAGGTCAACAGACCGCTCGATTCTGCGAGTGCGGAACCTCGAAGTGTGAGATTGTCTGGTGAAGGCGTAGTGTGGTAGGTGTCGGCATCCGATCGAATCCGCTCGACGAGGCGGGCGGTGTCACGGGCGGCGTCGAGCCAGGTTTGCAAGCGTGGCCAGTTGCGGATTAAGGCTTCGTGTGCGACTTCAACTTCCGTCTCGTGAGTCTGAGGATTCTGAGTCGTTACGACGAGCTTGGCATCGGCCAACTTGGTGACCATCAGTTTCGTCAATTGTGTATCACTGCTTGCTGGAGTCAGCTCGGACAGTTCCTCGCGGCGGCGGGTATCTCTGCGTTGTTCGGGGTCTGTTGCGCTGGTGTCAATCCGGGCTAGTCGTTCAAAAATGAACGGTAGGAGCGTGCTGGCGTCTGGTACATCCTTCGCCAATTGTTGGTAGACATCTTCCGCCGTGCGAGAGATCGCCCCCTTGACGCCGCCGACTCGGTCTTCGTTCGCGTATTCTGCCAATCGCAGCCAGCGCCCGTGCCGGTTCTGCCACAATTGCCGCAGGCAATGTTGTAGCAGTGGCATTGCGCCGGGTTCGCATTCCAAGTCATCGAATATGGACGCTGCCAGACCCGGTTCGAATCTCAATCCAACGGCCTGAGCCTGTTGCTCTACGACCGACCTTAGCTCATTTCCTTTGAGCGGTTGGATCAACTTCAGATGCTTGTCGTCTGCAGCATCCAGCAACTCGTGCAGGTCGTCATGGCCAGCGCACTCTCCGAGAAAGTCGGCGCGCATCGTGATGACGATGGGGATACGGTCTCTCATTGGCAAGAGTTGTTTCAGAAACTCTTTTCGCTGAACTGGATCAGTGCAAAGCGTGAACAACTCTTCGAATTGATCGACGACCAGGATATCTGGGTTGGGAGCAGCAGCCAGTTCGGTTTGTAGCCGGACGAGTGGGTCTTTGCCAGGCGGAAAGACGATGGCTTGAAGTTCCGGCTTTTCTTGACGCATCACCTTCAAAAGGCCAGCACGGATCAGCGACGACTTTCCAGTTCCCGAGCCACCGAGAACTGCCGCAAATCGGTTCTTGGTTACTAGTTCGCGGATCTCACGAATCAACAGATCTCGACCGAAGAAGAACGGACGAAAGTCCTCTTCTTTGTCTCCTGTCTTGACCTTGTCGAACACGCCCAAACCTGGAAACGGACACCGGCCATCGTAGCTCGGAAACGCCAATGGCCTATCTTTGGCCAGATGGTCAAAGGAGTTCTCAAGGAAGTCTTCGCAGAGTTCATTTAATTCCGCTTTCCGAAGAAGCAGCGTATCGCGAGCCCGTCTGTCATCATCCGTTGTATTCTTGGAGTGTTCAGCAATTCGGCAGATCCCCAGTGCAGGCTGCACGACTTTTAAGAGATTCTCGACGATTGTCGCAAGGACTGGCGCGCGTTCTTGAATCAAGGCGGGGAGCCGCTGCAATCCGTGCTCCCACTCCGCCGATGTCAGCTCCAGACTGTCATCAAACAGTCTGCGACCCGCAAGGCGGCTGAAGTGGGTGGGGACAAGAACCGTAGGTCGCCCTGCTTGAGAGGCGCTCGCCTTGGTCAACGCGCGATCCACTTCACCCGTCTGTCGAAGGTAGTGGTAGAATTCCGTTGAAATCTCCGTCGCCAAGTCAATCGGTACAGGTTCGGTCATGGCCACCACGGCTGGCATGGCCAGTTCACGAACCAATCTTTGCCCGAGTCCCCCTAATCCCTGCTCGGCCGCTGACGAGGCACTGGAACAACTGCACAAAAAAGTCAGGTGCGGAAGAGCTTGACACTGACGCAATCTCTGCAGGAAGTCCGTTCCCGAGACACGGGCCACATGATCGTCTTTCCTCGTTGGATCGACTTCGCCTGACTTCCTTAAATAGAGAAAGGTGTCGGACTTCGTAACCGGCTTTCCGTCTTTATCCGGCTCTTCCCACTGTTTGAACTCTCCATGACACACCAGATGCAGAATGGCAAAACGCTTTTGCGTCAGCCAGCGGCAGATTTCGTCCAGCGTCGGCAGGCCATCGGTGTTGGGAGGTTGTAAAACGCCGCTACTTGCTAAAACATGGCAAAGAATGTCCTTGCCCAGCGCTGTTCGGATTCCAGCGACGGTTTCTGCCGCATCAAACTCAGCCAGCTTGTGCGGTCTTGTCGACCCCATATCGGCCACGACCACCAAGGCCTTTAAGCCGACTCTGCTGATGGCTGGATAGCGTCGATCAATCACCGACCGCAGGTCCAGCGAATAGGCTGTTTCCTGCCGCAGATGCAGGAACTCCCAAGAGCTGTCCTGTCGATTGTGAAGCGGACAACACAGCCGCTCCCAGCGGAGCGATCTGAGTTCGACATCTTCCACGGAAAGTGAAACGTGCAGGACATCACCGTGAGGAACTCGACCAAGCACATCATGAAATGCCGCTCCGATATCACCGACGAATACAGCCTCACCCAGCATCATGCCGTACGCACGCACTTCGTCGAGGTCGCGGACAGGCAATTGACTAGTACCGCGAACATCTAGTTCGAGAGGAGCTGAAACTCGGGTCCCAGCCGCCAGTGCAGGGTCGGACGTTTCCCCGTCTACGAACCATCCGTTGCCATCTTTCCGAATGGTCAAACACATCGAGTACATAAAAAAACCTCACTAAATTCCACGCCGAATTAGAAATGCAAGAATTCTGCAGGAAATTGTACACGACTCCATTCGATTTTCGTATACTCGTTTAAATCTGCTGGCGACCACCCGACACTTGGAGAAACTCATGCCCGACCAGGAACTTTTTTGTTTTAACGGAATCAACGGCGCTACAGGAAACTACTTGTTGCCTCCGGTAAGTGCCGATGCCATCGCTGCCATTGCGAGGGGGGAGGCGCTTGATCCACGGTTAAAGAAAGACCTCGCATTCTGGGCCGAACGAGCGACAACGGAGACGTTCGGTCCTGCTGCTGGAATCGACTTGGGGAACGTGGCTGAAACGGGATGGGGCGTCATCTTCCGGTTTGACTGTGATCCTGCCGTCCGCGATGCCCTTACACCATTGCTTAACCACAGGAAGGAGCAGGCATCAAAGTCAAAGGCTACACGCTACAAGGAATTCACGGGAGCGGCTGGATACCGCCCAGGCGAGAACAATAAGGGAGAAAGCAATCGAGAGTTTCTCGCTCGCTTCGGCGTCGAGGCTTCTCAACCGGCCGATCCAGATAAAGGAGTTCCATACTATCTCCTCATCGTCGGAAGCCCAGAGCAGATACCGTTTCGGTTTCAATATCAACTGGACGTTCAATATGCGGTTGGTCGCATCTGGTTTGAGACTCTTGAGGAATACGCGCAGTACGCCCAAAGTGTAGTTGCTGCAGAAACAAGGAAGGTTCGTGTCGCACGAAAGGCCGTGTTCTTTGGCGTGCAAAACGCAGATGATCCGGCGACGAATCTCAGCGCCACCGAAATGGTGAGGCCTCTTGCCGAGAGAATGCCGCAGTTATTAGCAGATAATGGGATTGTTCCGTGGGACGTCACAACAATTGTTGGCGATAACGCCAAGAAAGCACGGCTTTCAAAACTCCTCGGAGGTTCCGAAACACCTTCTTTGTTGTTTACCGCAAGTCATGGCATGGGATTCCCTAATGGTGATCCTCGACAAATTGCTCATCAAGGAGCTTTGCTTTGCCAGGACTGGCCGGGACCGCGAACCTGGAATCGAGCAATTCCGCAAGATCACTATTTTTCCGCAGACGATGTTTCCAGTGACGCCAATCTGCAAGGAATGATCGCATTTCACTTCGCTTGCTACGGTGCTGGGACGCCAAGAATGGACGACTTTGCCCATCAAGCATTTCGCAACCCAGTCGAGATTGCTCCTCATGCGTTTGTTGCCAACCTCCCGCGTCGATTGCTCGGACACCCGAAGGGCGGTGCGCTTGCAGTTGTCGGTCATGTTGAGCGTGCATGGGGTTATTCGTTTTTCTGGAACCGTATCGGACGTCAGTTGCAAACGTTCGAATCCGCCCTTTATCAAGTCATGGCCGGGCAGCCTCTTGGCTCAGCGATGGATTTCTTCAATACTCGATATGCAGCGCTTTCGACGGAGCTGACAGCCGAACTGGAAGATATTAAGTTCGGTAAGGAGCCAGACAATCTCTTTCTTGCTGGCACCTGGACTGCACACAATGATGCGAGGAGCTATGTTATTCTGGGCGATCCTGCCGTTCGGCTGCCTCTTATTGAAAAGGGAGAGCAGGAATCACGAGCACCGGTCGCCCCAATTGTGTTGGCTGCAAGGCCTGTTGGACCAGCTAACACCCCGACATTCGGGCCATCGCAACCGCAGGAAGGAAACTCCGGTTCCACAATTCTCGATCAAATAACTGCCACCGAGAAACGACATGCAGAGCGACAACAGCATCCACCGTCTTTCGATGTGCCGACTTCGGCCGGACGCCTACAAAGAAGAAATGATCCCGATCGACTTCGATGGAGGTTGGAGAAACTCGGACTGCCCGGTACGATGATCGACAGTATCTCACGATTCGGCGTTTCGTTTCAGGCTATTGAAGAGGCAGGTTTCGTGGCTGATGGTGTTCATGACGACCGTTGGTTAGAGCGCATTCTCGGTCGCAACGACATGGTCGATGCCCCACGGTTCCTTGAACGTGGAGTTCGCGCGACACAAGCGATTGGTCGCATCCGAATTCGATCATCCTCAGGTGCTCTTCGCGGCTGGGGAACCGGATCTCTAATTTCTCGGCGTCTCCTGCTGACGAACAATCACGTTCTTGGAGATGAAGCATCCGCAGCCGCAAGTCTGATTGAGTTCAACGTACAGGAGGGACCAGACGGGCAAGCCCTTACGCCAGTAGTTTTTCGGATTGTCCCAGGTGAGCTTTTCATCACTGATAAAAGGCTGGATTTCACGCTAGTAGCGGTGGCCGAGATCTCTGAAAAAGGACGCCCATTGACAGATTTTGGGCATAACCCAGGCACAGTGGGCGACGATCCAATTCTTGTCTCAGAATCCGTCAACATCATTCAGCATCCATCTGGTCGACCAAAACAGATTGCGTTGCGCGACAATGAAGTGACCGATGTGCTTGCGGACTTTCTTCATTATCGAACAGACACAGAACCTGGGTCTTCCGGTTCGCCGGTCTTCAATGATCAATGGCAACTCGTGGCGCTCCATCACAGTGGTGTCCCAATGCGGGATTCCAATGGCAACATCCTTGCCCGCGATGGATCGATATGGCGAAATGAAATGGGGGACAATCAAATCAAATGGATGGCAAATGAAGGTGTTCGTCTAAGTCGGATTCTTGAATTCGTCCGTACCTATCCACTAAATTCCGATACAGCCAAGAATTTGCGAACCGAGTTATTCTTACAACCCATCAACGAAAGAGATTTACCGATGCCCGACCAAACCAGTAGTGAGAACAAATTGGCGAAAGCACCGAACAGTACGCCCGTTGCTTCCTCTGGCGCTGTGACTGTGACCGTGCCGCTGAATATTACCGTTTCGCTAGGTGCCTCTGGAGCACAGTTGAGTTTCCCTCCGGTTGTTCACGTTGCGCCAACATCGACTGTTGGAGAAGATGGATTTCAAGAGGCGGTAACCATTGACCCGGACTACGATAGCAGGGAAGGCTACGATCCTGAGTTCTTAGGCACAGGCAACCTGCGAGTCTTGTTACCGAAACTATCCTCTGGTCAAGTAGGGCATGCCTCGCGTCTTGTGAACCCGCCGGCTGGAGCAGATCGGCATGAACTGAGATATCATCACTATAGCGTCGTCATGAACGGTAAACGCCGACTTGCCTTCTTTACAGGAGTCAACATCGATGGAAAAAAAGCACGCGATATTGCCCGGGAATCGGACAAGTGGTTTTTTGATCCGCGTATTAGTCGACAGGAGCAGATTGGCAACGACCTATACGCACGCAATCCATTCGACCGAGGACATTTAGTCCGACGTCTTGATCCTGCGTGGGGACGGACCGAGAGAATCGCGAAAGTAGCGAATGACGATACGTTTCACTTCACGAACTGCAGTCCACAACACGAGCAATTTAATCAAGGCCAAAATCTTTGGCAGGGGGTCGAGAATTTTCTGCTTGATCGAGCCACCGGAGCGGATCAAAAACTGACGGTCTTTACCGGACCAGTATTCAGAGATGACGATCCCGAATATCGCGGTATCAAAATCCCACTGGAATACTGGAAAGTTGCAGTCCTTGTCGGACAGAATGGAAAGCTTGCTTCGTTAGCTTTCCTGGTGACACAGGAAGACTTGATTCGGCATGTCGTTGAAGAGGCTGCAATCGACACAGCGCGAACTTTCCAGACTTCTGTTTCGGAAATTGAACGGCTCTCAGGGCTCGACTTCGGACGGTTACGTGCGCACGATATCCAATCCGTGGATAGCTTTGCGGCCGGTGAAACAACGCAGGCCGAAATTCGCATTCCTCTTACTTCGCTAGATCAAATCCGTCTCACTGCGGCTCCTGATTCTGTGGGAGCCGTTGCGTTCGGTCCAGGAGCAACAGCTCCCGCGGGACGCCCGAACCCTCGCGAACAGGTTGTTGGCACTGACCTGAGCTACTACCTCCTTGCCTACGATGCGAATGGTCAAGAGCGACTGGATCACCCTGCCGGTAAGATCAGCACCCACATCCTGTCCTCGCTCGAAACCGAGCCTATCACTGATGTGTTTCTGTTTTCGCATGGTTGGCGAGGCGATGTTCCCGCTGCGAAAGAGCAATATCAAGGCTGGTTGAAGACCATGGCCGACTGCACTGCAGATCGAGCTCGGATTCGCACTCTTCGCCCCGGGTTTCGCCCCCTGCTCATTGGCCTGCACTGGCCAAGCGAGCCGTGGGGAGACGAGTCGTTCTCCGGCGGCGTTTCTTTCGAACCCGGTTCAACAGCTTCAACCGTCATTCAACTTGTTGACGACTACGCGGCAAGACTAGGTGACACTCCGGAAGTTCGAAGGATTCTTACCGTCATCCTTGAAGCAGCTCAAACGGGCATGGAACCAGACGCCTTGCCCGATGACATACTTGCAGCATACAGAGCACTAGATGCTGCGGTCGCCCTGCCGAAGGCCGGCGTCGCGAGTGCGCCGGGAGCCGATTGGGATGGTTTTGATCCGGAAGGAGTCTACGAATCGGCTCGCAGGGACGCAATTCCACAGGGATCGATGAGTTTTGGGATTTTTTCCCGTGATACTTTGCTTGCTCCGCTCCGAGTGCTTTCCTTCTGGAAAATGAAAGATCGCGCTCGCATGATTGGTGAAACTGCCGTTCATCCACTGCTACGTTCGATGCAGCAGATAACAGTGGGCCGAGATGTGCGTTTCCATCTCGCGGGGCATAGTTTCGGCTGCATCGTTGTCTCCGCAGCGATCGCTGGTCCACCCACGAGTGGCTTAATTGCACGCCCCATCGACTCGCTCGTTCTCTTGCAAGGAGCGCTGTCCTTGTGGAGCTACTGCAATTACATTCCCGAAGCACCGGGCAAGCCGGGTTACTTTCATCGTATTATCTCGCAGGGACTGGTTCGCGGCCCAATTGTCACAACGCAATCTCGCTTTGATTCGGCAGTAGGCACATGGTACCCACGCGCTGTGTCGGTTGCTGGACAGGTCGTATTTGCAAGTCCCGGTCAACTTCCAAAGTACGGCGCAGTGGGTAAGTTTGGTATTCAGGGGCCAGGATTGCAAGGCTGTGATATCCGTTTGCTGTCAAACGGCAACTACGGATTTAAGTCCGGTCATGTTTACAACGTCGAAAGCAGCCAATACATCAATGTTGGAGGTGGTCCAAGTGGAGCACATAGTGACATCCGAAAAGTAGAAGTCGCGAGCCTAGTTTGGCAAACGATTGAGGTACGATCTATTCGGTAGCTTTAAACGAAAAGTCAGTACGTTGTTTATCTGTGCAGCATCTGTTGCTGGATCTTAGCCTCGTCAGCAGACTTTGTGGGTCCGAATTGGCTCGGGTAAGTCGCCAAGCTGATGATATAGTGCGGTAGAAATAGTTTCGGCCTTCACATCGATACGATTTTCTCATGGTCAATTTCGCTTTGTTATTGAATCCCTAAACGATTCCGGACGAAAGCCATTTTGCATCGAACCAAAGCATGCTCCATAGTCGAACTTACACATAGGTGGATGAATCGGTTACGTGCTGCTCCGTTACGATGGGATAAGAAGATTCTAAACAACCCTGCGACGTTACACCTCGCATGTGCATACATCCTATCCAAGAGTGCTGGGGTTGTCGGATAGGCTCTAACTCAAACCGTCCTTTACGATATTTACGCTGGGCCAAAGTACCTCGACTCTTGCCCGTGCCCTCGAATCGATGACGCCTCGATGGAGGATGCAACGCTGGTGGGAACCAACTCGCGTGCCATCGAGGGAAAACACCAAGGAGAAATTCGAGGTCAAGTATCTAGCCACGGACTGCCACGGTAGACCGGGACTTGATACGATCCGCAAGGCTTGTTACATCGGGTGCGCGAAGAGTGCAAATGTTTTAACTTTCAGTAATCGTGACTTTTTCACCTGCAGATTCTGCGGTATCGCATGATCTTTGGGCTTTTGTTTGAAACTGCCAGAGGCTGTTTCCTCGGCTTCGCCTCGGCTCGGAACGATTGAGACAATCGTTCTACCATCGGACGTCGATGAGAGCGTACCAACTTGATCGGCTTTTCTCAGCGCAGGGCCCGCTTGCGGGTAGATTCAAGGTGCGGCCTTGTTTCTCTCCCCAGTTCTCAAGGAGATGCCGCTTATGTCTCGCTTAGAGTCCTCGAAGACCGCCCAGATTTGGGCCGAACGGATCGCCCAGTGCGAACGATCCAATGCTCCCCTCACGTAGTTCTGCCAGTCGATCGGCTGCTCGCCTATGTTTCCACCAAGTGGAGTCGTACAGGGCGATCTTTGGGGCCGACGGACTGGAAGTCCGTCGGGCAAGGCGTACAGGTGGATCAATGGGCGCGACGGACTTCCAGTCCGTCGTACAAGGCGATCAAAACGCAAATTCGCTGCAACGCCTCAAACAACCGCCTTTCTGCGTGTGCAAACATCGGATTCCACCAAGGACTCCATCGAGATCAAACTCCCCGAAGCAGGCCAGAGGCTTGAGGCGAGAGGGAACAGCCAAACAACCGGAGAACTTTGGTGCGATCATCAGCAGGTATCGAATGATCACGAGGCATGTAGCTGGACTCGCAAGAGTTCAGTGATCACGCAGCATGCAACTGAAGTCTTGCGACTCCAGCTACGGCCACGCAGCGAGCAAGAGCGACGCGATAAAGCCGACACGGCCGTTTTGCAAACTGCACGGCGTCGGGTACGTGCAGAGCTCCGCAAAGGCAAATAGCACATCATAAGAGCCATGTTTACAGGGGCGTGTACCCATGGGTCCCTTGGGCTCTGCGGACAGAGCCCCCTTCATGGGCGACGTGCGTCCGTGGGACATCGCTTGCGACCACAATGCCAGCCCCGCAGGGCTACAAACCGCAGCATCCATCTAGATGCCTCTAACAGACCTATCGCATATCAGCAAGCCTGAGATTCAGTAAATATCGCCAAGTTGCCTGTACGCTCAAGCAGCGGGTGGCTGGCAATAGATTGAGCGGCGGTGTACGCTAAACTTTAGCAATGGAAAAAAGTTGCATCCGCAAGCCGAACCGATTAGATTTTTCGAATCTCGTACCCGAAGGAGCGGCA
>Ga0315904_10003429_pt1 | contig 23310 bp, 35 predicted proteins | sample LakEriMetagenome_6_FD_203529 | JGI IMG/M metagenome (GOLD analysis project Ga0315904, IMG submission 203529) | Freshwater fungal communities from buoy surface, Lake Erie, Ohio, United States - Buoy 12 MA120 | ecosystem: Environmental > Aquatic > Freshwater > Lake | place: USA: Lake Erie, Ohio... | reverse complement strand
ACCAGCTCCTGGCGCTGCGCGGAATAATTGCCGTCATACCGGCGCGCGACGCTGCTATACGCGGTGCCAGTCGCGCCGGCGACCCCGCGCACCTGCGCGCCGCGGAAGTTGTCATAGGCCGAATTCGGCCGATTGCTCGAGATCGTCTCGACGGATTCGCCCGGCAACAGATCGTCGATGATCAAGCCGGGCGCGAGCTCGTACTGCCGGCGCCCGTCCTCGACGTTAACCGAGCCCTGGAACCCTTCGGAGCGCGTGATCGCGACGGTAAACGCCGATGCGACCCGCGCGGCGATCAGCTCCGACTCGTCGTAGTCTTTGACGTCCTGCAAGCGGTTCAGCGCGCCGTGCAGCACCGTGACGCCGCGCGTCTGCCCGAGCCGGCGCGAAAACTTCAGGTGCGTGATCGCGCTCGCCGGGACGCGGCGCGTCGTCGAGCGAAAGGTGTTCGTGCCTAAATGCAGATCGCCCGGATGGTGATCGGTCAGGTGATAGGCGACGGCCTCGCCCCACGCGTTGAGCTCGACGCCGTGAATAGTGCGGTTGCCGAGCTCGGCGCGGTCGAACAAGTCGAACGGCAGATGATCGGCCTCCAAGAGCTCCAGCGAATACGGCACGGGCCCGCGGTGCCGAATGGCCGCGGCGCCCTCCACGTGCCGCGTCAGCATTTCGCCGTCGCGAAGCGTCGTGCGGAATACGAGGCGCTGCAAGTCGCCGAAAGGCAGCTCGCGCCTGGCGTCGACCGTCTCGGCGGTCCAAGCGCCCCACAGCTCGCGCACCTGCGCATTGATGCGCAGCGCGAGCCGGCCGCGCGCGTCCTTGATCATCGGCTCGACGCCGATGCCGGTGCCGATCGATTTGTTGGTCAGATCGTCCAGCACCGCGATCGCGATGTCTGAATTTTCGTCCAGGTAGCGCGCGAGCTCGCGCAGGCGCGTGCCGGCGTGCGTCATCACCGCATCGGCTGACCGTTTGTCGCCGCGTTTCGGGTGATACTGATTCGGGCGCGCGGCATCGTAGGCCCGGCGCAGGGTCTGAAGTGCGCGCTTGTCGCGGTATGCCTGAAGCCGCAGCCGTGCGACCTCGGCGGCCTGGCGCGCGCTATCGACGGGATCGCGCCGCGCCATCAGCGGAAACTCGCGAACGCGACGCCAGGCGCCGTGACGCCCTGCTCGCGCGCCTCGAACTGCGTGACCACGCGCCGCCAGTAAGCGACTTCCTGGCGAAGCTCGGCCAGGCTCGCGCGCTGCACCGACATTTCGCCGACGCTGTAGGACTGCGCGGTCCTGGCGGCCGTGAGGCGCGCCAGTGCGTCGTCTAAGTGCGTTTGCGCTTCTGCCTTGGTCATGCTCATGCGCGCAGCGTAGGGCGCGAGCGGCGGTCCTGTGCGGGATTTCTAAATCAAGCGCGCGCGATTTGTCACCGCGCGGTTAAATTCAGCGGCGCGGCGGGATCCACGGCCGGCCGCCGGGTCGCGGCACGTAGCCGCCCACCGGCGCGCGCATCGGCGCGGGCGCCGCGGTTGGCGCCGGCGCGCGCGGCGCGGCCGGCGTCGTCGTCGGGCGCGTTTTCGCCTGGTGTATCCAGGCGGCGGCGTGCGCCAGCACCTCACAGTCCAACAGGTGATTGTCGGCGCGCCCGCGCAATTTCCAGATCCGGCGCCCGGCGCTGGTGATCAGCAATTCCTCGGCGATCAGTTGTTCGAGATAGTGATCGTCGGCCTCCGCGTGCAGCGTCCACAGCGGCGCGGCATCCTCGGCGGCGCGCCGGATCGACGCATGGATCGCGGTTTTGAAATGGTCCGTATCCACGTGCCAGATCCGCAAGCCCGGAATGATCCGCCCACTTGGCAGCGTCTCGATCTTGGACAGGTAGGCCGGCGATTTCTGCGCCGCGTGGCCCTTGCTCGGCAACATGCGCCAGGCTGAGCGCCGGCACGCCTCGTACACCACGTGCGCCGGCCGCCGGTAGCGATCGGCGCCCGGGTTATAGCCGGAATCGCAGAGCGCGAGCTCGACGCGGCGCCGCGCGTTGCCGTCGGTCGTCAGATAGTCCGCATCGCGCACGCGCGACAGCGCGAGCCATACGTCATCGTATTCCGGATCGCCGAAGATGAAGCCATGATCGATCGCGTGCGAGCGCATCGCCTGCGCCGCCTGGTCGAAGCCAAACGCGCGCACGGCATACCACAACCCACTTTTTTGGACGTCTACGCCCATCGTCACAAGCGTTGCCCAGGTGGGGACCTGGCGCCGCGGCACGCGCGCGACGGTGCGGCGCACATCCTCGGTTTTCGGCGCGTCGCCGGCGGCGCGGTAGGTTTCGCCGAACGCGGTATTGAGCACCGCTTGCAGTTTTTCGGGATCCTTCGAGGCATAGGCCGCGGCCAATTTTTGCGCGAGCCGGCCGAACGATTGCCACGGCGAGCACAAGCCCGACACCCAGAACGATCGAATTTCGCCGCGCTCGAGCTGCGGCACGGGCTCATACACGCCATCTTGACCCGGCGCCAGGCGATGCGCGACGAAACGCCCGCCGGCGTTTAATGCCGGTTTGTCGGCGTCCTCATGCGCGCCGCCGCAGTGCGGACAGGCGACGCGCGCCGACTCCGCGAGCGCGGCGGCCGGTGCGTCCTTGTCGTAAGTCAGCAGCCGCGCCTCCGGCCGGAACAGGGCGCCGCAGTGCCGGCACGGCCAGCACCAGAATTCGCGCGAGCCCTGGTCAAAGAGCGCGACGATCGGGCTTGCGTTGTGGATCGTCGGCGTGGAGAAAATGCCGAGTTTGCCGCCCGGAAAGGTGGCAATGCGCGCGTCGACGAGCTCGACCGGATCGCCCTCGCCGCCCGTGCTCGATTCCATGCGATCGCGCTCGTCGAGCAGCACGAGCCCCGCCGGCCGGCTCGCGAGCTCGGTCGCCGAGCCCGCCCAGGCGCCGCCCAGGCGCACGCCCGCGACGTATTTTTCGGTGATCTTGTCCTCGTGCCCTTGCGCCATCTTTGAGGCAATGCCCGGCACCGTGCGCAGCATCGGATCCAGGCGCTCGCGGCAGAATCCGCGCACCTGGTTTTCCGTTGGGCCCACGTACAAACAAGGGACGCGCGGCCCGTCGTCGAAGCGGTGCCCGATGATGTTTAGGATCGTTTCGGTTTTCGCCATTTGCGAGCCCATCACGACCACCACCCACCGCGACGCCAGATCGGCGAATGCCTGGCAGATCGGCCGGGTATAGGGCACGCGATCCGAACGCCAGGCGCCCGGCTCGGCATTGCCGGCCGGCAGCACGCGCCGCGCGTCGGCCCACTCGTCGGCGGTGCGGATCGGCGGCGCGTCGATGATCTCGGCGGCCTCGCGCGCCAGCGCCGGGATCGCGGCGTGCACGCTCATCAGTCGCCCGCCTCCGCTTCCAGGTGGCGCCAGGTGCGGCCCGTGATCGCCTGGCGCGCCGTCGGATACGAGACGCCGAACAGGTGCGCGATACACTTGGTGCAGAGCCCATCCTCGGCCGCCATGCGGCGCATGGCGAGCACGTCGCGCTCGCTGAGTCTGGCGCGCCCGTGTCGCTCGCCCTGCACGCTCATGCGGCGGCCTTGCGGCGGCGGCGCGGCGCCGGCGCGGCCGGTGGCGCCTGGTCGCCGGCGGCCGGCGCGTCGGGATCGGCGGCATAGCCCCGGATCGCGGCGGCGATGCTCGAACGGATCGCGGCGGTTTCCACCAGGATCGCGGCCTGCGCCGCGGCCGGCGTCGCCCAGGTTGTGGCGAACGGCGCGACGCGCGGCCCGAGCGCGTCGAGCTGTGACGCGACGATCGCAGCCAGATCATGCACCACGCGCCGCACATCCTCGCGCGGCACCAGCTCGCCGCGCAGGCGCGCGATCTCGATCTCGACCTTCTCGCGTTGTGCGTTGTTGAGCTGCGATCGCGTCGTTTCCTCGCTGGCGGTCGTCGGCCGGTTGGCGCGCTCGATCATCCAGCGCACGCACGCGCGCAGATCAAACTCGTTGCGGCTGGTCTGCGGCATCCCCTGATCGCGGTATTTGTAGATCATCGTGCGCGACACGCCGAACAGCTCGCCCAGTTGCTCGGCCGTGACGCGCGCCGTATAGCCTCCATCGCCAGGCGCGAAGAGATCCGCCCCCATCACCGCCGGGCGCCCCGCGCCTGTCGATGGAAGCCCGTGATCGCGCGCAAAAATTTTGACGAAAATCGCGGTGCTTTGGACCCGCAGATCCAGCGCGCGGGAGGACCCGCGCAGGGTTTCGCAATGGACGCGTCAGGCATTGGCGGCGACGTCCTCGACGGCGACCTCGTCAGCTTCGATGCGCAGATCGGGCTCGAGCTCAGGCGTGCGCGGCGCCGCGTCGGCATACACGGCGAGATAACGCGCCTCGTGCACCAGCAGGCGCGCGGCGCGGCCTGGTAGGACGTGCGTCGGGACGTCCTCGCGCATCTCCTGGCCGGTCAGGTCGAGCGCGACGACGACGATCGGCGCGTCGGAATCATTCGTTATCGTGACACGTTGCAGCATGGGATCCTCGCGTAATGGTGCAGATGGAAATGCGCGCGGGAATGGGCGCCGCGCGCGGTTCGCCGTCGAAATAGACAAACATCGAGCCGCCCGTATTGCCCGCCTTGGCGCCGACACCTGGCAGCACAAACGCGATCCGCGGCGAGATAAGCACGATCTCGGTCGCGTGCTTGTACGTGAGCTGAGCGTGATAGACGTCCCCGCGGAATGCCGGAATGAGCCACACAGAGGCAAGCCCGCGCGCGTGCTCATATACCGCACGGTGCAGCCACGGGCGCACGTTCGAATAGGGCGGATTGCACCAGGCGCGACGGCCGGCCGCGGCCCAGTCCTGCGCGAGTGCGTTGTCCTCGCGCGTGAAGAATCGCGGTGCGCGCGCATTGTCAGGCGTCGCGGCCAAATCCAGATCGAACGGCCCCCAGCGGCGGACGGCCCAGGCGAACACGTGATCAGGCGTGCGCCATTCATCCCGCAAGCCCGCGGGCGTCGTCGATTTGTCCTGCTCGCGCATCACGGCCGCGGCTTTGAGTTGGGCACGGGATTGTCGAGCACCTCGAGCTGCTCGCGATCTTCGCGATCCCATTGCCGTTCGAGCAGGTAGAGCACCACGATCGCCGCCAGCGAACACGCCAGCAGCGCAAACCACAGCACCACCGCCAGCCAGGTGATCCACGTCATACCGTGCGCCCCTGGCGCGTGAAGCCGTCGATCGTGCGCGCGGTCATGTACCACACGCACGGCCCGAACAGCGCCGCCAGAATCGCGGGATCGGCGCCCGCCACGGCCACGCCGTTAGCGGTTGCCAGCTTGCCGATCAGCTCGGCGAGCAGCCCATACGCCCCACCGGCGGCGAATGACCAGCGCGCGATCCACGGGCGCGAGTCGCGCGCAAACGGCGACCCCTCGCGGATCTCGGTGCGGATGGTCTCCTGCGCCTCGGCGTGCCTGGCGGTTTCCGCGTTCAGCTCATCGGCCCGCGATTCGCGGTCCACCTTGCGCAGCTCGACCGTCACGGCGAGCAGCTCGCGCCGCTCGTCGGGCGTCATCGCGTCCACGGTCTTTTCGAGCGCCTGGCGTTTCGCGTCGGCGCCGAGTCCTTGGGTAGCCTCGGCGACGGTCGCGAGCTTGCCGGCCACCTCGCCGCCCCGGCCAGGCAACAGGCCAGCAATCGCGCGCAGCGCCGCAGGCGCCGCCCTGGCAATCAATCCGATCGTGAATGGATCCACGCTTCCCCCTAGCTTTTGAAAGATCGCCCGACCTCGCGCGCGACCCACGCCGCCGCGCTCCCCAGTGCCGCGATCACGGCCCAGCCGATCACCTGGCCCTTGATCTTGTCGAGCATGTCGCGGCGCCGCTGCGAGCGCTCGATCAGCTCGGAAATGAAACGGTGATGATCGGCGTGCGCGTCGGCATCGATCCGCGCCCTGGCGTCGAGCTCTTCGCGCAGGATCGCCCGCATGTGATCCAGATCGACCACGTCACGCCCCGCGCGCCGCGCGCAGCTCCACGCGCCGCAGCCAGCCAATAAACTTTTCGTTGATCGGGCGCGCCTCCATGCGCTCGACGAAGAGCGCGCCCTGCATCACGTTTTGCAGCGTCACCACGTAGTGCGTGCGCCTGGCGCGCTCGGCGGCGGCGATCGCGGCGAGCGATTGCGGCCCCATGCGCCCATCCACCACCAGATCCGCCCAGCGCCGCCCGCGGTCGTTGCACAGGTTCAAGGCGCGTTGAAGGATGCGCACGGCGCGGTAGGTGCCCAGCAGCACCGCCGCCTCGAGCAGCTCATCCGCAACGCCCTGCGCGGCCACATCATCGCCGCGCAGCTCGCGCCAGAAACGGTCGCGGTAGAAACCGACGATCAGCGGTTCGAGCTGGGCGTACTGCGCCGGCGTGAGCACCAGCGGCACGCCTGGCGCCTTCCAGGCGTCGATCAGCCGCCACCCGTCCCAGCTCGCCCAGTGCGCGCGCGCGATGCCGTCGCAGGTCTCGCCGCCCTCGTCGTCCGGGTCGACCACATAGCCGCCCTCGAATTGCCGCATCAGCGAGAACGACACCGCGAAATCAGCCACGGCGCACCCCCTCGACGTCCGCGCCACGCGGGAAGGTCGACCAGTCGGCCGGCTCGGCCGATCGGTCGTATTCAAGCGGCTGGTGATAGATCGTCGGCCCGTTGGGCTCCTGGTACTCGAGGAACCCCCACATCCTGCGGCGCGGGCCCACGGCGAACAGCGTCCACGTGCCAGGCGTCAGCGCGTGGATCCGGTGGAAGCCCTGGCCCACCCAGTTAAACCCGGGCGCGTCGTGCGCACGCAACGCGGTCACCGGACCGGCGTAGCCGTCCAGGTGCCGCAGCACCTGCTCGACGTAGCCGCCGGCCAGCACCAGCGACGCCGACCAGGCCCACGGATGATCGTGCAGGTGCCGTTCGCCGTCGGCGGTCAAAAATTCGTGCAGGTAGAGCTCGCAGCCGAAGGCGCGCGCGACCAGGTAGCGGCGCAGGTACGGCCGCCCGTCGATCGCAATCGTCCGGCACCGCAGGCGGCGCGCCCACCGGCGCAATAGGCCCCGGATCACGGCGCCACCCCGCATGACACACCATGACACACCTGATTTTGCAGGTGTGTCATGAAAAACCCTTTTAAATTCATTGTCATGACACACTGACACACATGACATACCTGGAGTGCGTGCGCGCGCGCGCGTATACGCGCGCCCCTAAATTCCGGTGCAGGTGTGTCATGTGCATGATCCTCCGAAGAAAATTAATGACACACCTGCAAATGATGGTATGTCATGGTGTGTCATCGCTTTGAATTTGTTGAAGTTTTTATGACACACTTTCAGGCCTCCGGAGCAGGTGTGTCATGCCGCACATAGAAAAACCGCGCCACGCGCCGCTCCTCGACGGTCGTCGCCTGGCGTTTCACGTAGCCGAGATCGCGCATGATTCGCCCCACGCGCATTGACATGCCGCGCTGATCCAGCCGGTTGACGTCGACCAACAGCGCCTTGGTCAGAATGTCCAGCGACGTGAAGCGGTCTCGCTCGTGTGGCGGGCACCCGTCGATGTACTGCGAGATCGCCGTCTCCCAGGGATCGGTCGTCGTGCGCAGCAGCTGCTCAGACTCGAACAGCGGCCAGAGCGGATCGTCACGCCCGACGAAACACGGCGTGCCGGCCGACCACATCCAAAACGCTTCCGCCCAGAGCTGGTCGCGGTCCTCCGCGAGCGCGCGGGCGTCGACCTTGCGGCAGTAGATCGGCCAATACCGGCGGTTGCCGGTACTGTCGCGCAGGTAGTCGGCGATCTGGTTCGTCGTGCCGGCGAACACGCATTGCCGCGCGAACTCGACGATCGCCGGCTCGTAACTCGGCCGGAATCGGTCCACGGGCGAGCTGAAAAACGCTTTCGCCTTGCTGGCGTCCACGCTCGTGAAGCCCTCGAGCTCGGCGAGCTCGTATATCCACACGCCCTGAATCGTCTGTAGCGCGTCCTTGTCGCCGAGCTGAAACGGTGTGTCGCGGTGCCAGTCGCCGCCCAGGATCGAAAGCGCGGTTGATTTGCCCAGGGATTGCAAGCCCTCAAGCACCAGCACGGAGTCGAACTTACAGCCGGGCTCCATCACCCGCTTAACCGCACCGATTAGGAACATGCGCCCGACGGCGTCGACGTAATCGCGCAGGCTCCCGCCGCGGCCCAGGCTCGCGCCCAGGTACGCGCCGAGCCACAGCGACACGCGCGGTTTTCCGTCCCACACCAGGCCGCGCAGATAATCCTGCACAGGGTGGAAGCCCTCGCCCTCGGCCGCGGCTACCACCGCGTCCTTTATGTCGAGCTTTGAGTATTCGCCAAGCCGCTTTTGCGCGAGCCAGGATCGCAGCAGGGTGCTATCCGTCGGCGTCCACTCGCGCGCGCTCGAGTGCCACGGCGTCGGCCTGGTCTTTACGATGCGCTGCGCAAAGCGATCCATGCGCATCAGGCCGCGGAATTCCTCCGCGCCCTGAAGGATCAACGACAGGTTGTAAAGGGATGGCTTGACGGCGCCGGCGTCACTCTTCGCGAGCCGCTGCGGCCACATTTCGGTCACGGCGGACTGCCAGCCTTCCGCCGCTGGATCCGCGCCGGTCATGCTTCCGCCCGGCGGCGCAGGCGCGCGAGATACCCTTGATCGAGCTCATCGGACCAGCCCGCCGGCCAGCCGTCGGGCGCGTGCGCCGTGAACCGCTGGCACCACAGGAATTCCGACGCGTCGCTACCCCAGTGACCGCCGTGCTGGTCATGGAACACCAGCACGGGCGCAGCCTCGCGCGCGACGTCCGCCACCAGGCGCGAGAATGTCGGCACATGGGCCCGCGCGCCTTCCGCGTTCAGCACCGCCGCGCCGAGCCCGCGCAGCAGCCACCAGCCGATCGATCCGAATCGCACCTGATCATCGGTCGCGATCAGCGGGTGCGGCGCGTCGAGGCGCGCGGCGAACTCGCGCGCGCGCTGCACGGCAAAGCGCGACGCGTAGCAGATGACGACCAGATCGGGGTGCGCGCCGCGGTCGCGGAGCGCGATCAGCTCCCGCCCGTAGGCCGGGATCATGTTGACCCTCGCGAAATCAGGCGCGGCGGCGCTTTCGGATCATGCTCGACCAGGAAGCCGGTCCCCTGCCCGCCCGTCACCTTGATAAAGTCAACCTCGACTTTCGCGGAGTTGATCAGCACCTGGCCGATCTCGGAGATCGCGCGGGCGCGCTCGATGTCCATCGGGTTATCGGGATCGGCGAGCCCTTCCATCGCCGCGATCAAATGGTTTCGGATGTCCACCATTTTGTTTTTCATGCGCCGCACCTCTCGCGAATGCGCCGCTTGAGCCGCCCATTCAGCTGGATCAGCTCTTTGAGCTCCGACGGGATCAGGCTGTGGATCGAGTTTCGCCGCATGCGCTCCTGATCGCTGACCAGCTCGAGGTTATCGAGGCGCAGATCGGCCCGGTTGCCATTGCGGAACACCAAGCCAAAACCCCGCGGCACAGGCCCGTGCGCGGCCTCCCAGATCAACGCGTGAACGAAGCGCCACCGCTGACGCTGCGTCAGCCCGCGCGCGTCTGAAATTTTCCGCACCAGGTAGCCGGCGGAATTCCAGACCTCAGTGCCGATCGGTTGGGTGTTATGCGGGACCAGGCCAGGCTTAAATTGCGTTTCAGCGGCGCGCCCGCCTGGCTGGTAGTGGCGGCCCTTGTTGTGGCTCACCTGGCCCGGCTTGAACCGATAAGGCAGCGATGCCGGCAGCAGCCGCCCCTTTGCCACTCGGCCGGATTGTGGCGACGCGTTGAACGCGTCGGACTTGCGCACGCCCAGCCGTTTTGCTCGCGCGTGCACCTGGCACACGTTGCGCTCGAGCTCGGCGGCGACGTCGGCGGCCCTGCGATCGGGGTAAAGCCGCCGCAGGATCTCATCCTCGGCGGCGGTCCACGGCCGGCGACTCATGCCGGCACCATCCAGCAGTCCGCGCCCAGGTAGGCCGGGTGATGCGGGAAATCGCGACGCAACGAAGCAATGATCATCGTCGCCGTGCGGTGATCGTATGCCCCAGCGGAACGCCACACGTGCGGCGCCTGGTTCGCAAAATAGCTGCGCTTGCAGATCCGGTAAGTCATCGCGCAGCCCCCAGGAACACGAGAACCAGGATCGCGGCCCATCCGGCCGCGCGGGCGCGTTTCTCAACGGTCGCGGCGTGCCAGCGCGCCAGCCAGGCCCGGCGGCGCACGGTTTCAAAGTCGAGCGGAATCATCGTCATTGGTTAGCCCCTGTGATTGGGAAAACACAGGCGCCCGAAGGCGCCCGAAAACAGGCACGGACAGCAAGAGATAGGAGGCGCGGCCGGTCCACAGGGACCCGGGAGAGGCAAAAGCCCCAACCATTCCGGCGGCGCCAGCCACCGGCCGCGCCGACTGGCGCCACACTGGAAAACTTGATTGATCGGAATGGTCATCGGGTCGCCCCTGTGAAGGACAGGCCCGAGTGTATGAACAGATTTGCACATGTGCAAATTTGTTCATTGGCAAAAAAGGAATTAGTCCCTATCTTGTCCCTATCCTCCACAGGGATCGGAACAATGAAAAACTCGATCGAAATCATCGACGCGATCGCGCGCGCCTATGGCGACTGCACCGACTACCGGGTAAGCAAGATCACAGGGATCCCGCCGCAAAAGATCAGCCGGATCCGCGCCGGGAAGTGCTCAATGTCGCGCGCGAACTGCAAAAAAGCCGCGCTGATACTGGGAGTCGAGCCGGGCGCGCTGATCGCGATTGCCCAAGCGGAGCGGGAAGAGGATCAAGAGATCGCCGCGTCCCTCCTGCGCATCGCCAATCAAGGATTGGCGGCGGCGGCGGTCGCTGCGACGGTAACTAACTGTTTATTATGTAAAGTCGTGACCGGGAATAAACGCCCGCCGCGCGCGCGCACTTTTCCCGTGAGTTTTCCCCCGCTTGCCGCCGCTATGCCGTCCGGGTTCGCGGCCGTTTGAGCCCGCGGAGCCCTGCCCGCGATTTCACATAATCTTTTCGAGGTTTTCACGATGCCCGCGATCGCAGACTTGATCCGTTACGCCCCCGTCCCCGCCGATCAGCTCGCCGTCGAGCTCGGCGTCAGTCGCCGCACGCTCGAGCGCTACGCCCGCGCCAACCAGGCGCCGCCGGCGGCGCGCGCGCTGCTCGAAATCCACGCCGGGCGCGTGCCCTGGCCCGGCGGCGAGCGCCTGCGCTACTGCCGCGGCGCGCTGTACTACCGGGACAACCCCGACGGCGTGCCGCTCACGGAAATTGCGGCCTACGCGTATCGGCTGCGCGAGCTCGATACCGTGTGGCGCGAGCTGCGCAAATTGCGCGCGGCCCCGGCGCAGTACCTGCTCGATTTGAGCTAGAGCAGCATTTGCACTGACCACCGCGCGCGGTAGGTCTGATCTAAGCCCGGATCGACGTTATCGGCGCCCTCCTGATAGAACAGATCAGGCGCATTGAACAGGCTTGTAGGCGCCGACGCGAACGGCGTGATCGGGCTCGACTGGTGCGTCGTCGTGCCGGGATTCAGCAGATATTGATCCCAGCGCATCGGCGTGATCGCGACCGCCTCACCCGGGAAGCGATCGCGCCGCTGCGCGTGACTTATAATCAAGATTCGATTTGCTGCAAGCCCTGTTAACGTCCAGTCCGGCTGAGGCCAGGCCAGCGGGTTTTCTGAATTCGGAATGAGGAAAGCGCCGCCGGATACCTCTGTAAAAGCGAATGCGGAAAGCGCCGCGTGCGTATGACCCGCGCTCACGTAGCGCATCACCACCGATCGATACGCGACAGCGCGCTCCGACGGCGACGCGCAAACGAAACAATTACTGCGATCGTAATTGATGGTCTCGACCCGCTGAACCAGGGTGTCCGGACTAGATGGCGTCGCGCGAAAATGAAAAATCCAAGTTTGCGACGTGCGATCGACCCGATCCTGGTACCCGCCCGGCGGATTGTTGCCCGGGCACGATTTAGTGACGGGCGCCACCGATTGATCGAGCACGTTTGACACAAACACGCGATCAAGGTACGGCAATGCGAAGCCCAACGGCCAGCCGACGGACTGGATCCGCCGGAACGGATCGAGGCGCACCGCCATCAGCGGATCGCGGCGCGGTACAGGTTCGCCGGTTGCGCGAAGGTCGTGACCGTTAGCACGTTTTTATCCGCGCGCAGCTCGCCCCGGTTGGGGTTCAAGGTCGTCACGGTGCGCGCGGCCGGCGACTGCGTGAAGTCCAGCAAGCCACCGTTGAGCGTTGCCGTGACCACGGCCGCGCCGCTCGCCGGCACGTTGTTCGGGTAGCAGATCCCGCCCTCGACGGTCAACGCCGTGATCGCGAATGCGCCGTCAATCGCGAGTTGTCCGCCGAGCACGGTGCAGCTCGCGAGCGTCGCCGCCGCGCGCAATTGATTGTTGCCGCCCGACTGTTGCCAGCTCGCAAGCGTCGCGCCTGGCCCGCTGTAGACGCGCGACAATTCCGACGTATCGGCGATCACCACGGCGCCGAAGGTCGACGTTTCCGTCGGCTCGTCGGCCGCGAGCCCGAGCCCGCCGGGCGCGAGCCGCACATTGACGCGCGCGCTCGCATTGTTGGCTTTGAGCCGCACCGCCGGCAGCCCCGGATCGATGCCGGCCGCGGCGGTGTTCGCGATCAGCGTCGTCGAGGCGCCGGCGGCGGCGTTGTCGAGCTTCAGCCGCGGCGAGCCCGACGGCGTGCCGGGCCCCGCGTGCTCGCCAATGCGCGCGGCCGTCCAGGCAATCCGCAGGTAGCGATCGCGGTACTCGTCGGCGCCGGCGTTCGCCGTCTCGCCGTTCGCGCTCGCGGCGACCGTTGCCAGCGGCAAGCCGATCCGCCCGGTGTAGGACTGCCAGATTTGCAGCTCGGCGAGCGCAACGGCGGCCTGGTTGAGCCCCCAGCACACGTTCACCGCATTGTCGCGGAAAATCACCGTGTCCGTTGACGCCGGGAGCGCGCCATCCGACCAGTTCGCGGCGTTGTCCCAATGGTGCGGGCCCGTCGCCGCCGTCGGCGTCGCGGTCGAGATCGTGCCGGTGCCGGTCGTGACGGCCACCGTCACCGTAAACGGCATGCCGGCGACGCCGGTCAGGGTGACCACCGCCGCGGCCGACGTTGCCGTGATCCCCTGGCGGTAGGGGTGCGTTGACGCGTTCCAAGCCGCGGCCAGTGCGGTTGCGGTCGCGGTATTGCTCGCCGCGCCGACCGAGCGCGCGATCGTGAGCCCGTTGACGCGGATCTCGTACAGCGTCGTCGCGTCGTGCGTGCCGACCGTGACGGTCGACACCTGCGCCACCGCGAGCGCGGTGCCCTTCCAGTATTTCGTTGCCATCGTCGCGGCCCCTTAATTGTCGAAAATCAGCGTCATTTTTTCGCCGTCGTTGTCGCCGAAGGTGATCACCTCGACCCGCTCGACGTCGACGTATTGCGCCGGATCGCTTGGGTTCTCGACCCGGACCACCGTCACCAGGCGCGCGATCTCACTCAGCACGCGGCCGGCGTTCAGGCCCTGCGTCACGCTCGCGGCGTCGAGCGTCGGATCGAGCAGTTGATCGGGCGACAGGTTCGAGCCTTGCGGGTTCGCGTCGGTCGCTTGCGTGCCGGCGCCGCCTTCGAGGCGCGACACGCGCGCGCGCAGCTCGTCGACGGAATCGGCGAGCGCGTTCAGGTAGCGCGCCCGGATCGGCTCGCCGCGCCGCAGGCGCAGCACGCGCGGTGCCGTCACCAGGTGAGCCCCAGATCCGAGAACCGCTCGGCGCGGTAGACGGTAAACCAGCGCACGCCCTCGCCCTCGACGCTGCCCTGGTTCGCGCGCTCGACGCGCCGTTGCGTGACCGGCAGCCCGTTGATCTTCATCACGTGCGGGACGCGCCAGGTTTCCGCCCGATACAGCGCCTCGAACGTGCAGATCACTTGCCCCGCTTCGCGCTCGGTCGAAAAAGCGGTGCACAGCCAGGTTTCGGGCGCGTCACCGGCCCAGCCGTCCGCGTTCACGGCGCCGATAAACCGCTTCGCAAGATCCTTGGGCAGCGCCGGCCGGGTGTGCCGAATGCGCACGATCAATTGCGGCCGGAACGCGTCAATTTCGACGGCCTCGGCGGTCACACTGTTTAGGACTACATACGTGTTCCGCATCGGCCGGCCGTCGATGTCGCGGCTGGTGCGCTCGGTAAACGTCGTCGCGCTGAAGTCCACCGACAGCACGGCGACGCCGCCGGCTTGCTGGATTGCGCCGGCCGCGGTGCCGGCGCTCGGCGTGCGGTAGGTGACGGCAATTTCGGCATTGTCAGGATCGAGGAAAGTGACCGATCGCTCGACCACCGTCGCCGCCGCGAGCAGCGGGTGCGGCTCGCCAATGCGCGGGATGCCGGACACCTGAAGGACGCGCGCCGCGCGGCTCGCCGCGTCGCCGTCGAGCCCTTCGACGTGATACACGCGCGTCAGCTCCACGCCGTCGGCGGTTTCCTGGACGCTCGCGCGCTCGAACAGATCCGCGATCACCATCATTGCGCCACCGCCGGCACGCCGCCGCGCACGGCGCGGATCAATTCGTCCTGCTTGCGCAGGCTCTCGGCGGTGTTCTTCGCCGTCTCGCGCGCCGCGGCATCGCCGCCGGTGCCACGCCCGCCGGCGCGCGTCGTCGGCGCCAGGTCGCCGCGCTCGATGTTGAGCAGCTCGCGCGCGCCGGCGAAGTTGCCGCGGGCGAGCTGGCCGACCAGCGCGGCGACGCCGCCGAGCGAGGTCCCGATCTGCAAAAACGCCCCGACAAACTCGCGAATGACCGGCCCGACCGTCGACACCAACATGCTTAGGCCGTTGGAAACGGCCGTGATCGCCGGCGCGAAATTGATCGCAAGGTTGCGCACCAGGCCCGAGAATGAATCGTTGAGCAGATCGATCGCGTCGTTGGCCGCCGCCGCCGCCGCCACCTGATCGGTGGAAAGGATGCGGTTCGATTTTTCGGCGGTCGCGATCATGTTGTCGAGGCCGGCGGCGCCGTCGTTAAAGGCCGGCAGCAGCTCGGCCGCCGCGCCGCCCATCAGTTTTGTGATGTTCAGCACCTTGGCGCCCTGGTCCTCGAGCGTCGACAGGCGATCGACGTAGGTGCGGATCTGCTCGTCGGGCGAGAGTTTCGCGAACTCCTGCACGTTGATCCCCAACAGCTTGAACTGCTCGGCAAGCTTCGCGTTACCCCCGGCCGCAAGCGCCGCATTCTTTTGCAGGCGCAGCGCGCCGCGGTTGAATGTCTCGATCGAGCTGCCCGCCATGCGCACGCCCTGCTCCATCGCGGACAGGAACTCCGCCGAGAGCTGCGAGCGTTGCGACAGATCGTTGATCGCGTCGGCCGCATCGAGCGAGCCCTTGACGATCGCGCCGAAGCCGACCGACCCCGCAAGCCCGGCCAAGGCCCCTTTGACCCCGCCGAGGATCGACGGCACCGATCCCATTTGCGCGCGGAATTGCGACACATCGGCCGACAGTTTCGCCACCAGGTTAACGATCGTCGCCATTGATCCTCACTCCTGCCGTCAGTGCGGCCAGCCGCAGCGCGGCGCGCATGTCCTGCGGTGTCTGCCGGGCCCGGCCGAAACGCACCGCGTAATCCTCGATCGGGCGCGCGTGTCGCGTCGCCCCCAGCACCTCGGCGATCGCTTTGACGATCTGCGCGGCGTGGATCGCGTCCCGCTCAGGCCCCCAGGGCTCGATCTCCCACAAGGCGCACAGCTCGGCGAACTCGCGCGCCGTGTTCGCGGCCTGCGCTTCCGCCACCGTGCGCGCCTGGCGCGCGGCGATCCGATGCCACATCCGCCGGCTCGGATCGGCCGCTAGTTTTTTTTGATCTGCTCGTAATCGTCGGCGCCTAGCGCGTTCAGCCGGCGCGCCGCGGCGAACACGCGATCGAGCGCGCGCGCGTCGAGCTCGCCGAGCCGCGCCGCGTCGGCGTCCTCGAAGAGTCGCGCGCCGCCCTCGTCGCACGCGCACAGCGCCACCAGGCGCGCGCGCAGGTTCGCGAAGGTCCCGAGCGGCGGCGCGGTCGCGAGCTCGAACGCGTCGCGCTCGGCGCCGCTCATCGTGCGCACGAACACCGCCCCGCCCCACTCCGGGACCTCGACGCGCTCGACGGGACGCGCGGCGCCGGCGGCCAGGATCAGATCGCGGCTCAGGATCACGGCGTCACCGTGATATCGCCGGCGACCTTGATCCGGCCGGTGCCGGTCAATTTGCCTTCAAGCTCCCCGCCGTACTCGAACGCGGTCAAAAAGCCGGAAAACTGCCACGTCGCCGCGCCGGTATCGGGAAACGTGATCGTCACGGATTCGGCGGCGCCGTTGATCGGCGGTTTCAGCGACGGCCGAAAGTGACACTCAATCTCGAGCTCGCCCATATCGGCCAGCGCGCCCGGCCGAAAGCTGCGCGCGGTCGTCGTGCCGAAATGCGACTGATCGATCGCCGGGCGCTCGATGCCGTTATGCCGCAGCGCGGTGATCTCGGCAAAAAAGCCGCTGGAGAATGTGATCGTCGTGCCGGTGCCGATTTCCGCGGGCATGGTGCGTGCTCCTTTAAATTTTCAGCGCGCGCGCCAGCAGGCGCCGCAGCTCGGTGACATAGACGGTGCGCAGCGCGGTGTCGGCGGCGCGTTCCAGGATCGGCCCCGCTTCCGGTTGCAAGCGGATCGCGGGTTCTTCAATGGGGAGATTCGGCGAGCTGGTCGCCGGCCGGCCGGCGGTGCGCCGCTGGCCCGGCTCGACGCGCACAAAGCGGCCTGTTTTGCCGCTCGGCATCGTGGCTTTAAACGTCTGCACCGCGAGCCGCCCCGCGCGCACCTGGCCCGCGCGTTTGCCGGCGAGCGCGGTATGCGCGCCGGGAATGTCGGAGAGCGGGATCTTGCGTTTCGTGCCGACCCACACGCGCGCCGTCAGGCGCTGCGGGCTCGCCTGGTAGCTTGAGATCCGCCGCTTCAAGAGCTTTTGCGGGAGGCGCTTCACGGTCGCGAGCTCGCGCCGCGTGCGCGTCGCGGCGTGCGCCGCCGCGCGATTCAGCGCGCGCGCCTCGGCGCGCGGCACGGCCTGCGCGTTGGCCCGCGCCAGGCGCGCGCGAAAGTCGCGCAGCTCCGCGTCGAAGGCGCGGGAGTCCAGGCGCAGATCGATCGCGCTCATGCGGCCCCGTAGCGGCGCGCAATCGCGGCGACCAGCTCGGCGGCGCCGGCGGCCTCGTCGAGCCCGTCGGCCGCATCGTCGAGCACGAACGGCACGCGCGCGAGCGCGCCGGCCTGGCCGACGGTCGCGCACACTTGCCAGGCGGCGCCGTCGAGGCGCTGCGCGTCGTCGATGACGATCTCGGCGATCATGCGGCGGTGTAGCCCTGGGCGTTGACGTAGACGGCGGCGGCGGTCGTGATACATGCGAAATTCAGCGCCGCGTTGGCGGTCGTTTTCAGTGGATCCGGGAATTCGATCGCGACGTTGGGCGCGTTTGCCGGCAGATTGCCGCGCCAGATCACGGTTGCACCGTCTTTCAGCACTACTTCCGTCGCGGTCGCGTTGGCGTTGCTCAGTTGCAGCCCGGTGATATAGCGCCGCAGCCCTGCGCCGGCCGCGGCGGCGAGCACCACATCGGTGGTATTGATGACGCCGCCGGCCGGCGACGCGAACGACCACTCCAATTCCGGGATCTGAAAAGGACGCGTCACCAGCACGCCCTGTAAGGTCGACACCAGATCGGCCTGGTCGCCAGTCGCGACCGTCGCATACGCGGCCGACAGCGCGCGCGCACCGATCCGCATCGGGTTGCCGGCCAGCACCGCGTCGTGCGCCGCCTGGCCGCCGGTGACGGTCACGGATCCGAGGGCGGCGGTGCCGGCCGGCAGAGCCGACGTCACGGCGACGCCGAGCGCCTGGCCGGCGACCGACTGGCCGCGGCCGGCCGTGATCTCGGCGGTCAATTCGGCGTAGTCCTGGCACGCCAGGAACTGGATCACCGCGTTGGTGCTGCTCGCCGGCGGCGTCGCACCGTTGATCCAGCGCAGCCGCAGCTTGTACACGCCATTCGGATCCGGGATCTGTTGGTGCCGGCGGTAGGAGTTCGCGCGCCCGGTCGTCGCGTCGAGCGACGCCGAATGGAACCACGCTTCATCCGCGAACGGTTCGAGCTCGTACAGGCCGCCGCTGGCGGTCGTGACCACCGTCGACGCCGCGGAGTCGAGCGGCGTCAGGCCGCCATTCTGCACGCGGTATTTCGCCTGCGTCGCGGTCGTGCCGTCGAACAGCCACGCGACGGCGTGCAAGTTGTTAGGCGAGAGCGTCACCGGATCGACGCTCACGGCCTCGATCAAAAACGTCTGATTGGCGATGCGCTGCGAGAGCGTCAGCGCGATCTGCACGCGGAACGGGATCGTGAACGTCTCGACGGACAGGATCGACGTCTCGGCGCTCGCGGTCGCGCCGGATCCGATCGTGAGCTGGCCGCCCGACTGCGAGATCGCGCCGCCGGTGCCGATCGCGCTCGTCCACTTGGTCGCGTCCAGGGACGCGCCGGTGAAACTGTCGCGGAATTTCTTCTGCATCGACTTTACGCGGAGCATATCGTCGCCGGCGTCATAGCCTGGCGTCGACTGCACGGCGATTTTCAGGCGATCGTTCACGGCGTCATACGCAAGCGTCGACTGCACCGCGATTTTCAGGCGATCGTTCACGGCGTCATACGCGGGCATCGACTCGACGGCCACCGGGTAATTGCCGGCGCCGGCGTCGTAGCCCTCGGCGGCGACCGGCAGCCGGCCGGATGCCGGCGTGACGCCCTCGATCGCATGTTTCGGCGTATGCACACCGCCGGCCTCGGTCGTCGCGACCGTGACGGTAGCGCCGGCCGCGTCCTTGATGTCGATATTGTTTGCCATCGCTCAAAAGATCCCGAGGAAAGATCCGGACTGATCCGGATTGGAGAAATCGAAACGCCCGACCACCAGCGGCGCCGGCGACGCCGCGAGCAGCACGCGCACCAGGCCCGGCGCCACCGGCCGCACACCCTCGATCGCGAAATTCTCGGCGCCGATCTGAATCGAGGCGCCATGCTGGCCCGCCGGCAGCACCGCCGCGGGTAAATACACCTCAGGCGCGCGCGGATCGTCGACCTGGCCGAAATACTCGCGCAGGATGCCGCGCGCAGGTTGCCCATCGATGGTCAGCCCGATCGATGCCTCGCCCCACAACAGGGAAGCGACGTCCGCCGCGATCGTCGCGCCGAGCTCGCCCGCCAGGGTGCGATCCGGCGTCACGCGTCAGCCGGTGGCGTGATCGCGCCTATCTTCGCCGGATCGAGCCCAAGGGAGCCCGGCAAGCGCGCAGCCTCGACGTTGGCGACGGTCGCGCCTGGCACCAACTTGCGCAGCCGATCCAGATCGGTGTCTGGCAGATGCAGCCAAGCATCGCAGCCAAGGTGCGCCGCCCATCGATCCGCGAGCTCCAGATCGCACAGCGACACCTGCGAAACGATGCCGGCCGCAATAAACCCTAGTCGCATGATCGCCTCACTCGAACCACGAAATTTCAACGTAGCCCGGCCCGCCGTTGCCGCCGGCGGCCGTTGCACCGCCACCGCCACCGCCGGCGCCGTAGCCGATCGCATTGCCCCCCGCTGCGAGCCCGGCGCCCGGCAAGCCACCGCGGCCGAACAAACCGCCGGCGCCCCCACCGCCGCCACCGGCGGTGCCGTTTGCGGCGCCGCCGTTCACGGAATTGGGGTTATTTAAATTTGTGTTCACGCCTGCGCCGCCGGCGCTAGACGGCCCGCCACCGGCACCGCCGCCCCCGGCATACACTGGAAAGCCGCCGTAATTCGCGGTGCTCCGCTGACCGTTGGCGCCTGCCCCGGTGCCCGTGGCGGCGCCCAGGCCCAAAGCGGCGTGCGCGCCGCCCGCGCCGCCGTTGGTCGCGGTGCCCGCTTGCCCCGAGAACTGTACCGAATTCGTCGCCGCCGGAATGATCACGCCCGACGGATAAATAATCGCATCGAGCGCGGCGCCGGTGATTGTCGTTGCCGTCGGTGTGCCGCCCGGCGCGCCCACTGCGCCGCCAAGCCCGGCGGCACCGATCGTTATCGCTAACTCAAGCCCCGCAACGACAGGAACAGGAAAGAGCTGAAGCGAAACACCGTGCCCGCCGCCACCGCCGCCGCCGCCCGGGTTCGCGGTGTGGCCGCCACCGCCGCCGGAACCCCCGCCGCAGCCCGAGACAAAAATTGTGTCAACGTTATGCGGCACCTGCCAAAAGCCGTTCGCGGTGAAGCGAACGGTGCGCAGCGACGCCCCGCCCGGCCAGAATTGCGCCATCGCTCGCGCTCCTTACTGCGGCGCGCCGAAGTTGATCCGCACTAGCGCGGTCGTGTCCGCGCTTGCGGCCGGCGCCCAGGCGATGCCGGCCGCGACGTTGGTATTCGTCGCGTCCAGGCGGTTGTTCACCGTGTCCCAATAGAGCTTCTGGCCCACCGTAAACGCGACGCCGGTTTCCTTGGCGAGCAGATACACGCCCTCCATTGCCACCGGGATCACCTGGCTGGCGCCGCTCGCCGCGGCCAGCGCGACGCCGATCGCGTTCGTGAATTCCAGCACTTCGCCGTTCGTGACCGCGCCGGTGGTCGTAAAGTCCATCGTGGCGCCGTCCTGCACATATGCTCGCGTCATCGTTCCCCCTTCAATTCAGCCGCCGAAGCGGCAAAGGCGCGCGCCAGGCGGCGCGCGCGGTGTTATGCGCCGTTGTTGCGGACCATCGTCCGGAAGTCGAGCGGGATCGCCGCGCAGTCGACGCGCACCTTGAACTCGACACCATCGACGGACCAGCCGTCGCGGCTTTCGAGATACGGCTCCTGTTGACCGTCGAGGAATCCGACCTCGATCACGTCGTAGAGCATCGGATCGGCGAACGCGTACCACTGCGTCGCGGACACGGAATCGAGGCGCGCGTCAGCGACCGTCTCGAAGGTGCCCCGGTGGATATTCGGGCTCGCCGAATTGGTCGCCGTGATCAGCGGGTTAAATTCCGCCGTCTGCAAGGTGCGCGCGGCGTCCTCAAGCGCGAGCGGGACCACCACGCGCGCCGGCCGGATGTTCAGTCCGTTGGTCTGGTTGCTGCCGTCACGCTGGCGGCCCATCAGGGTTTTCATCCCCGACAGCGACGCAACGCCAGGCGCGCCGAGCGCGGCGCCGGTGGTGATCAGGTTGTTGTGGCCCGCGACGAACAGCGCGAGTCCGTCCTGGTTCAACGTCGGGTTGGTCAGGAACGCGTTGTAAGCCACATCACCGACGGTGCGCGCGGCGGCCCTGCCCATTTTGCGCGGCACGGCGGCGAACGCGTCCAGGTCGTCGTTCACGATCGCCTGGCGCGACAAACGGAACAGGCGGCCGAAGCTCGTCAACTGGATCTTCTCGGCGCGGTCGCTGAAAGTGCCCATGCGGTATTCCGCACCGTCACGGACAATCGCCAGATCGTCAAACTCGGAAAGCCCGGTGCGCGACGCCTGGCGGAAGTCGGACAGCACGCCGGGACGCGCGATCATGCGCCAGGTTTCCGTCGGTTCCTCGTACCCCAGCAGCAGTGCTTTGCCGGCGATGTTTTCCAGCAGGTTGGCAAAGTCGGCCGCGACGTTGTTGAAGATCACGCCCGCGGAACGCTGCGACAGTGCGACGCCCGCGATCCGGTCGCGGTTCATGCCGCGAATATTGAGCCCGCGCCGAATGCAGTATTCGCGCGCGAGCTCCGCGAGCGACATGCCGCCGAGCTCGGCGTCGCGCGCTTCGCGGACCTTCGCCTTATCGGTTTCGAGCCCGGCGCGCACGCTGATCTGAAGCTCGGCGCCGCGCATGAACTTTTCGACGGCATCGTCGCCGCCCTGGAAACGCTGGCCGCCGGCGGCCGGCGACTGCGTGAAGGTCGAGCCCTGCGCGATCGGCGCGACGCCGGCGCCGACGGCGCGCAGCAGCTCATCTTTGGCCCAGTCGACGCCGCGGCCATCGGCCAGCGCGGCGGCGCGGATCGCCTGGAATTCGGGCGCCTGGAAGCGTTCGCCGATAAAGAGCGCCTCGATCGCGTTGCGGCGCTCGGTTTCGGCGCGGCGGCCTTCTTCGATGCCCTGACGGCGCGCGATTTCCTGCGCGCTCCCGAAGTCGGGCGCGCCCGCGCCCCCGGTGTTTTCTTCCACGGTTCCCCCTCGTTGCATGGTCGCCGCGGGTGCGGCGCGGTTAAGTCCCACCGACGGATCGGCCGGCACGGACACGATCGAAGCTTCCAAGAGCTCCCACCGCGTGGCCTCGATCAGTCGGCCGTCGTCTTTTTCGATCCACTCATGGATCCGGTAGCCGATCGACACGTTGCGCAGGAATCCGCCGGCCACATCGGCGCGGATCTCCTGTGCTTTCGCATTCGGCGCAAACGTAAAGTCCCCGCGCAGCACGCCGCCCTCGATCGCCAGGTTGTCGACGCGGCCGATCGGCTGGCGTTGATCATGCGCGAACAGCAGCGGCAGCCCGCCGACGGCGCGCGACAGATCGACGGCCTCGGCGGTGTGGATCAATCGCTCGTCCAGATCCGACCAGATCCGGATCGGCGTGTCGCTCGACAGTGCCGCGCGGAAGGTTTCCCCGCCCTTGTCATCGGCGCGGAATTCGATCGACATGGCGCGCTCGCGGCGCGCGGATAACTCGAGATTGATCGCGCTCATGCGGCGCCCCCTTCGATTAATTCGAGGCGCGGCGGATCGTCATCCTCGCCGGCCGGGTTGTCGTGCGCGTCCACGCGCATCGGATCGGCCTCGATCTGCGCGTCGACCTCGGCCGGATCGCCGCCGCGGCGCCGGATGATCTGGTGACGGCTGGCGATCCGGTTGCGCAGTAGCAGCTCGTCGGCCTTGCCCTCGCGCTCCGGATCGATCCACGGCGTCGCGGGCTCGATTGCCTGGAACTGGTACAGCGTCGCGAGATTGGCGCCGCGGGTGTCGAGCTGGCCCGCCGCAATCGCGAGATCGACGAAACGGCGGTAAACCTCGCGCAGCCAGCGCGCGACGAAATACCGCCGCAACACCTGGTAGGCGATCTGCGACTCGACCAGCTCCTGGCGCTGCGCGGAATAATTGCCGTCATACCGGCGCGCGACGCTGCTATACGCGGTGCCAGTCGCGCCGGCGACCCCGCGCACCTGCGCGCCGCGGAAGTTGTCATAGGCCGAATTCG
>Ga0315904_10003426_pt1 | contig 23320 bp, 22 predicted proteins | sample LakEriMetagenome_6_FD_203529 | JGI IMG/M metagenome (GOLD analysis project Ga0315904, IMG submission 203529) | Freshwater fungal communities from buoy surface, Lake Erie, Ohio, United States - Buoy 12 MA120 | ecosystem: Environmental > Aquatic > Freshwater > Lake | place: USA: Lake Erie, Ohio... | reverse complement strand
GGCACGCATGCCTTATTAGAAGACAAAGTACAATTTCAGAATTTAGGCTTAGCCATTATTGACGAACAACATCGGTTTGGTGTAGAGCAGCGCTCTAAATTGTGGAAAAAAGGAAGCCTACCTCAATCCTTCCAGAGGAAGGAAGTCCAACTAATACTGGATAGATACCGAACAGCAAGACCTTCGACATATAACCTTTTGAAAGAACTCAAAACTCAGAACAGAAAGAACAGTACACCAGCAGAAACTATTCTATGGGAATGTTTAAGAAATAAAAATCTGAAATATAAATTCAGAAGACAACACATAATTGATGTCTTTATTGCAGATTTTGTTTGCATTGAAAAAAAACTCGTAATTGAAGTGGATGGTGGCTATCATAACACTCCAGAACAAAAAGAAGCTGATGAACTACGAACACAAATTTTAAATGAAATTGGTTTCAAAGTCATCCGTTTTACTAATGAAGAGGTTATTGCAAACACCGATAAAGTTCTCGAAAAAATTTCTGAAATCTTGGAAAGCCTCCCCTCTGGGGAGGTTGGAGGGGCAACTATCCCTCCGCATGTTCTAGTCATGACGGCTACCCCTATTCCACGTACATTAGCCATGAGTTTGTATGGCGATTTGGATATTTCCGTAATTGATGAACTACCACCAGGACGGAAACCCATTCAAACCGTACATCGTTTTGACAGCAACCGATTAAAAGTGTTGAAATTCATTAGGGATGAAATTACTAAAGGCAGACAAATTTATATTGTGTATCCATTAATTCAAGAGTCTGAAAAAATGGATTTTAAAGACTTGATGGACGGGTATGAAAGTATTTCACGCGATTTTCCTTTGCCACAATATGCCATTTCTATCGTTCATGGCAAGATGAAACCTGCCGATAAAGATGCAGAAATGAAACGCTTTGCGGAAGGCAAAACCAATATTATGGTCGCTACCACCGTGATTGAAGTGGGTGTAAATATTCCAAACGCTAGTGTCATGATTATCGAAAGTGCAGAACGTTTTGGCTTGTCTCAATTGCATCAGTTGCGAGGTCGTGTAGGTCGTGGTGCCGAGCAAAGTTATTGCATCTTGATGACTTCCCACAAACTCTCTAACGATAGCAAAACGAGAATGGAAACCATGTGTCGTACCAATGATGGTTTTGAAATTGCCGAGGTCGATTTGAAGTTAAGAGGCCCCGGAGATTTAATGGGTACCCAACAAAGCGGCGTTTTAAATCTCAAAATTGCTGACATTGTTCGTGATAAAGATATCTTACTATTGGCTAGGCATCAGGCTGTAAAACTATTAAAAGACGATGCCCCGATGGAAAAACCAGAACATGCTACTTTGAGGGCTGTCTTTATGGAACTGTCTAAGAAAACAACAATTTGGAATTATATTAGCTAAAATTATTTTATAAAATGATATCATACAATACTAAAGAATGGTTCACCTTTATTTTTCGTTTTCACAAAGCCGATACCTTTAGAACGCTTTTCCCAATTATGATAGCCATTGGGATTTACTCTGGAATCGTGGGCTATATGGAAGTAGAATATTGGCAGCTAACCGAAAAAAGCTATATCAAAAATATTACCATCATGCACGGTATGTTGGGGTTTGTGATTTCGTTATTGTTAGTTTTTAGAACGAACACCGCCTATGATCGTTGGTGGGAAGGAAGAAAACTGTGGGGCGCATTGGTAAACAACAGTCGAAATTTTGCTTTGAAACTTGCCGTAATCGTAAAAGACGAAAAAGAGAGGCAGTATTTCAAAAAGATGATTCCTACTTATGCAGCAGTATTGCATCAGCATTTGAGTAATGATGAAACAAGTTTACAATTGTTTGACGATGTCGATTTGGAAATTGACCATCATTTGCACCAACCCAATCAAGTGGCAAAAAAAATGTTTCAAAAAGTAAATGATTTGTATGAAACCCAAAAAATATCAGGTGACCAATTGATTATTTTGAATGCAGAAATTCAATCGTTTACCGATATATGTGGAGCTTGTGAACGCATAAAGAATACCCCCATTCCCTATTCCTACAGCGCCTTTATCAAAAAATTTATTTTCTTTTATGTGATGACACTACCTTTTGGATATTCGTTTAGTTTGGGGTATTACACTGCACCTGTTGTCGTTTTTATCTTTTATGTTTTAGCCAGTTTAGAACTTATTGCAGAAGAAATTGAAGACCCATTTGGAGGAGATGCTAATGATTTACCAACCAAAAAAATCTCAGAAAATATCAAAAAGCATGTGGAAGAATTGATATAAAATACAAGAGCTGTAGAAATGATTATATTTGTGTAAACAATCATGCTATGGAAGAATGTATCTCTGTTTTTGACATGCTAAAGATTGGTGTCGGACCCTCCAGTTCGCATACTTTAGGACCATGGCGTGCTGCTGAACGATTTCTATCGGAGCTGAGAAACCAAAAAAAAATTAACCAAGTTACACGAATTCAAATCGATTTATACGGTTCCTTATCGCTAACAGGCAAAGGACATGCTACTGATTTAGCCATTATGCTAGGACTGAGCGGTCAAAATCCTGAAACCATCCCGGTAAAAAATATAGATGCCATTATTCAATCCATCAAAAAGAAAAATGAAATTTGTTTAGGAAATGAATGTACTATTCCTTTTCATTTTTCAGAAGATATCATTTTCAACAAGAACTTTCTTCCTTTTCATGCAAATGGTCTGACTTTTACCGCTTTTTTAGCTGATACAACAGCGTACTCCGCTACTTATTATTCCATTGGTGGCGGGTTTGTTGTCAAAGAGGAGCGAGTGAATGCTAAAAAGAAATTGGCATTAAAATGTGCCTTCCCCTTCCCCATTCAAAATGGAGAGGAATTGTTAAACTACACCCGGCAAGAACAGAAATCCATTTCGGAAATCGTTTATGAAAATGAAAAATCGATGCGCTCTGAAGTCGAAATTCACGGTGAGTTGATGCGCATTTGGGATACCATGTTAGAATGTATGTATATCGGTTGTCACACTGACGGAATTTTACCCGGAGGCTTAAACGTACACAGAAGAGCTTTTGATATGCATCAAGGCTTGATTGGGTTATCCAATTATACTTCTCCACAAGAATGGTTGCACCAAATTAGAAAAACAGAAGTTAAGTTTCGTCAAATTTTAAAATGGGTGTCCTGTTTTGCACTAGCCGTAAATGAAGTAAATGCCTCTTTAGGTCGTGTGGTTACCGCTCCAACAAATGGCAGTGCGGGAGTAATTCCAGCGGTTTTGATGTACTATTTAGTAATTGAAAATCATCAAGCAGGTGAGAAAGAAATCAAGCAGTTTTTGATGGTTGCTGGAGAAATTGGCAGTATTTTCAAAAAAGGGTCTACCATTTCAGCTGCGATGGGTGGTTGTCAGGCAGAAATTGGCGTTTCGAGTGCTATGGCAGCAGGAGCATTATGCGAACTAATGGGCGGAAGCCCCGAGCAAGTATTGATGGCTGCCGAAATCGCTATGGAGCATCATTTAGGATTAACCTGTGACCCCATTGGTGGTTTGGTTCAAATTCCGTGTATCGAACGAAATACTATGGGTGCTATCAAAGCCATACATGCAGCAGAATTAGCCATTGAATCGGATGCGAAAAATGCTAAAGTTAGCCTTGACAAAGTGATTGACACCATGTGGCAAACCGCAAAAGACATGAATTCCAAATACAAAGAAACATCCGAAGGCGGATTAGCTGTAGCGGTGAATATGTCGGATTGTTAGTTTATTTCCTTCTAGTATCAATTACATAAATAATCCTCCAAACGTCATTCTCTTTAAATAAGGTAAAAGCATTTACGCCCTTGTGACTCAATGTGTCATTGAGATAGAATTCATAAGGTGTCCAAACATGGGCCATTGTACCATCTACTTGGATTGAATAGCTCATTATTTTCTCTTGAAACTTTAATTCTTTTGGTATTAATGCAATTGATTTATAAAATTCTGAGGCAGATTCATCAGATAACTCAGCGTTATTTGAATTTTCCTGAATGGATTGCAAGATAATTTTAGAGCTGCAAATTGATTTCAATTTTAGGGTGTCTTTTGCATGGAAAGCTTCAAAAAAATGTTCTATTGTTGACTGAACCTCAACATTCTGAGCCTTAGTTGTAATTCCAAGAAGAATAAAAATTAATAGATAAAAATATTTCATGTGTATCCTATTAGTTCATTAATGAAGTATAAAAAACAAAAGTAAATCCTATTTTTTCTATGGCAATGTTTAGAAAAAGATACCGAATCAGATAATCGAGTAAATAATCTGTAGCAGTTGAACGAATCCTTACTATAGCTCTTCCCAAATCTGTATCAAATCCATAAGTTAAGATTTCTTCATCGCCATCAAAAATAACATATTCTGCTAGTTAGTAAACAGATAAGCCAAAAAGTTACAACTTGATACGATTATCAAATAAATAGTATATCAACACAAATACTATTTTACTACTTTTACCAAATCAAATTGTACAACATGTCGGTAGCCAAAAAAGATTACAAGAGAATTACGACCAAATCACTGATAGAAATGAAAGCCGATGGCGAGAAAATCTCCATGCTTACGGCCTATGATTATACCATGGCTAAAATTGTCGATACGGCTGGCATAGATGTCATACTTGTTGGAGACTCTGCCTCCAATGTAATGGCGGGACACGAAACCACCTTACCCATTACGCTCGATCAAATGATTTATCATGCCTCAGGTGTGGTGAGAGCCATAGAACGAGCCTTAGTTGTAGTGGATTTGCCTTTTGGAAGTTACCAATCCGATCCTAGAGAGGCCTTGCGCTCGGCGATTAGAATTATGAAAGAGAGCGGTGGTCATGCCGTAAAACTGGAAGGTGGAAAAGAGATTAAAGATTCTATCAAAAAAATATTGAATGCCGGAATTCCAGTTATGGGACACTTGGGTTTAACCCCACAATCTATTTATAAATTTGGAACTTATACCGTTCGTGCCAAAGAGGATGAAGAAGCAGAAAAATTAATGACTGATGCCATAATGCTAGAAAAATTAGGCTGTTTTGCCTTAGTTGTTGAAAAAATTCCAGCAGAATTAGCTGAAAGAGTAGCCAAAAGTATTTCCATTCCTGTAATTGGTATTGGTGCGGGTGGCGGAGTCGATGGACAAGTGCTTGTCATTCACGACATGTTGGGAATGAACAATGAATTCAGCCCTCGATTTTTAAGACGATACATGAACCTTTTTGAAGACATGACGAAAGCTATTGGGCAGTATGTAGCCGATGTAAAATCGAGTGACTTTCCTAATGAAAAAGAGCAGTATTAAAATACTAATAAAACCAACTTATTAATCCTTGTATATTTTAATGAAGCTTCCTTCTATAAATTACTTGGCTATCCATGCCAAAGATTCATTTACTCGGTTTCCTTTGACTATTATTTCTTCATTGATTGCAGTTACTATTGGAATATATCTTGTTGAAGTTGGGAGAGATATGAATAATGTTTTACCGTATATCAATGTAATGTTGTCTTTGAGTATTGGGATTCCATTGTATTTCTGTGTGACTATTATTGCAAACAAAAAAAAATTTAATAAAAAGAAAATTCTCTATACCAATCTGCTGGCAACCATAGCATTGGTTGCTATTTATTTCACACTTCCTAATTCCGAATCAACTCACAATACTACATTACCCTATATCAAATATGGTTTATATAACATGACTTGCCATCTTTTGGTATCAATTGTTCCTTTTGCCTTTAGCAAACAACTGAATGGTTTTTGGCATTATAACAAAATTTTATTTCTCCGAATATTGCTTTCTGTACTTTATTCTGCGTTCATTTATTTAGGATTGATTATTGCTTTGACAGCTTTAAAGTTACTTTTTGATACTAAAATCCATGATGAATTGTATTTTGAAATTTGGATAGCTACAATCGGATTTTTCAATACTTGGTTTTTTGTTAGCGGCATTCCAATCGATTTTGACAATTTGGATGAAATCAATGAATATCCAAAAGGTCTCCGAATATTTTCGCAATATGTCGTATTACCATTACTCGGTTTATATTTATTGATTTTATATTGTTATGGAGCCAAAATCCTAATCACATCTAACTGGCCAAAAGGTCTTGTAGCCTACCTAATAATTTTTGTTTCTATTTTGGGTATTCTCGCCTTTTTGCTATTACATCCTTATGGCAATCTGAAGGAAAGTTCATGGATTAAAAAGGTATCTAAAGGGTATTATTTTGTGTTGTTTCCGCTACTCGTTCTTTTGTATATTGCTATTTTTATTCGTATAAATGATTATGGAATCACCATAAATCGCTATGCCATATTAATGTTAGCACTATGGATTACCGTTGTTTGTTTGTATACCGCTCTTGGGAAAACTAACATTAAATTCATCCCAACATCATTAGCAATTATAACAGTTCTTATATCATTTGGCCCATGGGGTATGTTCTCAGTTAGTGAAAGATCTCAGGTCAATCGTCTAAGAACCATCTTAGAGCAATCTAAAATTCTCGTTAACGGTAAAGTCCAAAACGAAGCCATATGGGTTAAAGACAGTTTGCCAAAATTATATGCCAATAACGAATATAAAAATGAAGGAAAGTTGAAAGACACTTTACATAATGAAGTTAAGTCAATCATAGAATACTTGGACAGTCATCATGGGTTTTCTTCAGTTCAATCTTGGTACAAACAAGATATAAATGCAATCATAGACCTACAAAAAAAGAGACAAAAGAAAGACGAGTATTATTACGAAAACGAATCTAGTATTTACATCAGGTCTATGGGAATGGAAAATACATTTATCTCTACCAACGACGAAGTTTTATCAAATGATTACACTATGAAAGATGATGAAGGTTTAACTGTGGTATCAGGTTATGATTTTTTGATAGATTTTGATAATTATTACGGTAGTAAAAATCTTAAAATCAAGAGTTTCAAAATAGGCGATACCGAGTTTTTTCTTTCATATACTGATGCGAAGAAAAATAAACTAATCTTAAATAGCAAAAAGGACACATTTGAATTTCAATTGGGTACATTAATCCAAAAATTAAAAAATCAATACGGCGGTGGTTATAAATCGGATATTCCAGCTTCATCAATGATTCTAACCAATTCCAGCGCGTTGTTTGAAGTTAAGCTACAATTTAAATCAATACAAACAGAATCCAAAAAGGGAGATGATGTTGTAAGAGTTTTGGAAGGAAATATTTTCATTAAAAAAAAATAATGTAAACACTTTTAAAATTACAATGAAACTACTCTCCACAAAAAACAATCTCCAAGTTCTCCACGAAGACAATCACATTATTGTTGTCAACAAGCGTGTGGGGGATATCGTTCAAGGAGATAAAACTGGTGACAAACCGCTAAGCGACATTGTAAAAGAATACATCAAAGACAAATACAATAAACCGGGAGAAGTCTTTCTGGGCGTGGTTCATAGGCTTGACCGACCCACTAGCGGCATCGTTGTTTTTGCCAGAACCAGCAAGGCATTAACCCGAATGAACGAATTGTTCAGCAATAGGAAAACTCAAAAAACCTATTGGGCGATTGTAAAAAACAAACCACTTAAAATCCAAGACAAACTCGTTCATTACCTCAAACGCAACGAAAAAAACAATACTTCAAAGGCGCATATCAAAGAAGTACCTGATAGTAAACTAGCTAGTTTAGACTATACCCTTATCAAAGAACTCACCTCCTATTTTGCCTTAGAAATTAATTTACATACTGGACGTCATCATCAAATTAGAGCCCAACTTTCTGCGATAGGCTCTCCAATCAAAGGAGATTTAAAATACGGTTTTGACCGAAGCAATCCTGACGGTGGCATCCATTTACACGCAAGAAAACTACAGTTTGTGCATCCAGTATCAAAAGAAAGTATTGAAATTGTTGCTTCGACGCCAAATGATGCCATTTGGAACGCTTTATAAAACAAAAAACAGTAACTTTACGTTTTACGTTCTAAACCAACACCAAAAAACACAACTATTAAAATTTTAAATTATGAGACAATTACTACTGCTTTTTTTAATTTTTCAATGCTTTACGATTTCAGCTCAAGAACATTTTGCAGGATTAACGACCTCTAACAGAGGTGGTCTTTTTGCAGGAGCAATGAACCCAGCTGAGTTTGCAAATGCATCCAAAAAAATAGATATCAACCTTTTTGGGATGAGTATCAATGCGTCAAATAACAAAATTGGATTTGAAGATATTATTTCTGACAAAGATCTTGAAACCATACTTTTTGCGCCTGGTGAGCCTGTTAATGCTCGATTAGATGTTGAAATTTATGGTCCAAGCGCAGGAGTAAAACTTGGAAAATGGGGATTTGGGTTTACAACCAAAGCAAACGGAAAACTAAACGTTGTTGATGTTGATGCAAATCTTGGAGATGCATTAGTAAATGATGTAATTTCAAATAGTTTGACTGGAACAACTATTAATTATAAAAATAATCAAAGAGTTGTGGGAACTACTTGGGGAGAAGTTGGATTATCAGCTGCAAGAACAATTCTTGATAACGAAAAAAATAAGTTTAGTGTAGGAGCAACCTTAAAATTAATGTTTCCGGGATCCTATTCTAACATAGGTTTGTCTGAATTTAAAGGAACATTATCACAACTAACTTCAGATGGCGATATTTATATTGACAATGCATCAGCATCTTTAAACTTTGCTTATTCTGGAAATTTAGCCAATAGTTTTACTGACTTTAGCGATTATTCCAAATCAGTTTTTGGAGGTTTTAATGGTTTTGTAGGGGATATTGGGGTTAGTTACCAACGTAAAGATACTAGTATTCTTGATGTTATAAAAAGTAGAAACAAATATAAGTTAAGTATTGGCGCATCTATAAATAATATAGGTTCAATGACTTTCAAAAATGATAATAATTACAATTCAAATTATCAATTATCAATTCCTGACGCATTACCGGGTGGAGGATTTAACTTAGCGGAATTACAAAATGTTGAAAGTTTAAGTGAAATAGAAACAATATTGATAAACAAAGGATATCTAAACAAAAACAACCAAAACAAAAGAGATTTTACAGTTAAACTACCAACTACATTTGTGGCGTATGCCGATGTTAAGTTGGTTTCTAAACTTTATATCTCAGGTTATATACAACAAAAAATTTCTGATGATTCAGATAATGACCAAATAACAGCTCAAAATGTTGTAACTGTTACACCAAGAATTAACTTAGGTTTTTTTGAAGCATACATTCCATTATCAAATAATGAAATTTCAGGATTTAATGCCGGTTTTGGTTTTAGACTTGGTGGTTTTTACTTAGGTTCAGGTTCAGCAATAACTTCAGTTTTAGATCAAAAAAACAGCAAACAAGCCGATTTTTACACCGGTTTCCGTTGGGGATTTCTATAACTAGTTTTCAATGAATTACAAAACGGATATCTCGTATAGAAAAGAATCGTTAAAAAAATTATTGCATTTCATTGTAATAAATGAAGAGGCTATTCTCGAGGCTTTGCATCGTGATTTTAAAAAATGTCGGTTTGAAGCCATCGTTACAGAGACCAGTTATGTCATTTCCGATTTAAAACATACAATAAGAAATATCAATTCTTGGGCTAAGCCCAAAAAAGTCTTGCCTTCTATTTTAAATTTTCCATCTCAGGATGTTATCTATAGTGAACCCTACGGAAAAGTATTGATACTAGCGCCATGGAATTATCCTTTCCAATTGGTACTTTGTCCCCTAATTGCTGCTGTTGCCGCCGGAAACCAAGTCGTAGTTAAACCTTCAGAATTGACTCCAAACACTTCAGCAGTTATTAGCCAAATTCTGACTCAAACTTTCGATAAAAATCATGTCGATGTGATTGAAGGCGGCATCGAGGTTGCTACAGCATTATTAGCTCAGCGTTGGGATTACATTTTTTTTACAGGAAGTGTTGAAGTAGGCAAGATTGTCGCACAATCTGCGGCACAATTTCTGACGCCTGTTACATTAGAACTTGGTGGAAAAAACCCTTGCATCATTGATGATTCTGCCGAACTGCAATTGGCTGCGAAAAGAATTGTATGGGGAAAATTTGTAAATGCAGGTCAAACCTGTATCGCTCCAGACTATATTTTAATTCAAGCCACTGTCAAAGAAAAATTTATTGCTTGTTTGAAAGATGAAATTAAGACGGCCTATGGTTCCAACCCTGAAATTTCTCCCGATTTCCCTAGAATTATCAATACAAAAAATTGGGAACGTCTTTCGGAAATGTTGAATGAAAGCGATATTATATTTGGAGGACAAACTAATGACGAAACACTTTATATAGCACCAACTTTAATTGATGAACCCTCTGAAAATCATGCACTAATGAAGGGCGAAATATTTGGTCCATTATTACCCATTATAGCATTTGAAAACGAAGGTGCTATTCAAAAAATAATTTCAAAGTATGAAAAACCATTAGCTTTGTATATTTTTTCGAAGAATTCTAAATTTTCTAGAAAAATAATTCAAGAGTATTCCTTTGGAGGTGGATGCATAAACGATACGATGGTTCATTTTGCCAACAAAAGATTGCCTTTTGGAGGTGTAGGACATTCTGGTATTGGGTCGTATCATGGTCGATTTGGATTTGATACATTTACACACAAAAAATCTATTGTCAAAAAAGGAAATTGGATAGATATTCCTATTAGATATGCTCCTTATAAAGACAAAATAAATTTTGTTAGAAAACTATTGAAATGGTTGTAAATTAACACCAATTACTATTAACTTAAAACTTAAAAACATGCCAACAACATCAGAAAAAATTACAGCAATCAAAGAAAACGGCTATGATATTGATTTCAGTAGAGTATTTGAAAATGCTTTCGAGAATTACAAGAAAATAGCTTTAATTTCAGGGATTGCTATACTTTTATTTACTCTTTTTATACTTTTTGTAGCACTAGGGCTAATTGCGATTTCCGTAGGATTCAGTGCCATCAGTGAAAATATTGAATCCATAAACCCTGAAAATTTTTCTGGAGTCACTATTTTAATTTACGTCCTAATTGTTGGTTTGATATCAGGTTTAGCAAGTCCATTTACGGCTGGTATTTTCAAAATGGCACATTGTGCCGATTCGGGTACTGATTTTTCATTAGGCACAGTATTCGATTACTATTCCTCTCCTTATTTCAAGCAACTTTTTATTGCTACTGGTCTAATTGCATTGATTAGCACAGGAATAACTAGTTTGTTGGAAAGTGTTGGGTTTCGTTTTTTGGGTGTACTCCTAACCTATACCCTCTCATTTTTTACTTTTCTGGTAATTCCTTTAATTATCTTTGGAAACCTTAAGGTAGCAGAGGCAATCAAAGGAAGTTTCATTATTGTTTCCAAACAATTTTTTATATTGCTTGGTCTTCTTATTGTTGCTATAATCATGGCTATGCTTGGACTTATCGGTTTCTGCATTGGTATATTCTTTACACTACCTTTTGTATATTCGATGTATTATAGCATTTATAAAGACAGTATCGGTTTTGAAAAAGAAGAAGAATTTGTTATTGAATCGTAAAACCTAAAAATATGAAATGGATAGGCAGAAGACAAAGCGACAATATGGAAGACCGAAGAGGACTTTCTGGAGGAAAAGTAGCTCTTGGTGGCGGTGCTATTGGGATTATAATTTTATTGATTAATCTTTTTGGAGGACAAAATGCACAACAGCTCACTCCAATCTTGGAACAGCTGCAGCAAGGACAGCAAACAGAGCAAACTACCCAAGAATTGTCTCCAGCCGATAAAGAAATGGGAGAATTTGTAAGCACTGTGCTCGCAGATACCGAAGATGTTTGGAAAAAAATATTTGAAGAAAACGGATTGACCTATGAAGAACCCAAAATGGTATTATTCCGAAACAATGTAGAAACCGCCTGTGGCTCAGCTACTTCAGCCTCAGGACCTTTTTATTGTCCTGGAGATCGAAAAGTATATATGGACTTAGCCTTCTTTGAAGAACTAAAGACGCGCTTTGGCGCTCAGGGTGGTGATTTTGCCATAGCCTATGTTATTGCCCATGAGGTGGGACATCATGTGCAAACGCTATTGGGTACTTCGGCAAAAATGAGACAATTACAAGAAGGGAAATCAGAGGCTGAAGCCAACAAATTATCCGTTGCCCTAGAACTTCAAGCCGATTTTTTTGCTGGACTATGGACACACTACAATCAAAATACAAATCAAATGCTAGAACCTGGAGATATTGAAGAAGCATTGAGTGCTGCTAATGCTGTGGGGGATGATGCGATTCAAAGTAAGATGCAAGGCCATGTAGTTCCCGATAGTTTTACTCATGGCACTTCGGGACAACGAATGTATTGGTTTAATCGAGGATTTAAATCTGGAGATATTAATCAGGGTGATACTTTTAAAGAATTGTTGAATTAATCCATCGGTTTCTTTTAATTCACACTGTTTTTTCGCCACATAGACCTATCTGCTGACAGACAGGAAAATAGTCGCTGTAAAAAATCATAAAGGCTTTCCTTTCTAGATAGCAATATAGTTATTGATAGAGGTCCAGCAAACTCAAAGAATTGAGAATCAAATTAAAACAAAATGACTTTAAACAACGAAATTTTATTCACGGAAAGCCAGAGATTTAAGCAATGGTGGCTTTGGTTAATTTTATTAAGCTTTAACGGACTTTTTTTATTTGGAGTATTTAAACAAGTTATTGAAAAACAACAGTTTGGAGACAATCCAATGAGTAACGAGGGTCTTTTAACAGCAACAGTACTTACAATTATTATAACCATTTTATTTGTAAACTATCGCCTTGATACGAAAATTAAAACTGACGGTATATATGTTCGTTTTTTTCCATTTCATATTAAATTCAAACATTACACTTGGGATAAACTTACAAAATCATTTGTTAGACAATACTCCCCATTAACGGAATATGGTGGTTGGGGTTTAAGACTTGGACTTTTTGGAAACGGAAAAGCTTTTAATGTTTCAGGTGACAAAGGTTTACAATTAGAATTTACTGATAATAAAAAATTACTTATTGGAACAAATAGACCAGAAGAATTGACTGAAACACTTATTAAAATTGGGCAACTAAAACAATAATAAAAACTACAAACCGCTAATATGGATTTGTCAAAATATATGTTTTCTCGGTTCAAATATATTTATTACTTTTAGCATAATTAGGTAACGGTTCGACAGTTTCGGATTCCGTAGTCCCATACTTTGCCAAGCCCTAGAAACTATGTGTACACTAATTGGTCTAAAAAACTATTTTATATGTCTCTAAGTGATTCGATAACTCATAACGGTTGACTAAAAAAATTTAATCTTCTTCCCCACCCATCAGATTTGACTTAGAATACCCACGCCATTTTTCAATAGCATCTTTCATGTCTTGAGGCAATTCGGTGTCAAAACGCATCATTTCTCCTGTGGTGGGATGAATAAAACCTAAGGTCTTGGCATGTAACGCTTGACGCGGCAGGATTTTAAAACAATTATCTACAAACTGCTTGTATTTGGTAAAAGTGGTTCCTTTCAAAATCAAATCCCCACCATAACGTGCATCATTAAACAAGGGATGTCCTATGTGTTTCATGTGTACGCGAATCTGATGGGTTCTTCCTGTTTCCAAAATACAGGAAACCAAAGTAACATACCCAAAACGCTCTAACACTTTGTAATGAGTGATGGCAGGTTTTCCTATCTCTGGGTCGGCAAAAACCGCCATTTGCATTCTATCTTTTAGATGGCGCGCTATATTTCCTTCTATGGTGCCTTCGTCTTCTTTTACATTTCCCCAAACTAGGGCAATGTATTCGCGTTCAGAGGTTTTAGCTTCAAATTGTTTCGCCAAATGGGTCATGGCTGCTTCCGTTTTAGCAATAACCAAGAGTCCAGTAGTATCTTTATCAATTCTGTGAACCAGTCCGGGACGCTCACTACTATTCATGGGTAGATTCTCAAAATGATAGGCCAACGCATTGACTAAGGTTCCCGTGTAATTGCCATGTCCAGGATGCACTACCAAACCAGCTGGCTTGTTGATGAGCAACAAAGATTCATCTTCATAAACAATATCTAGCGGAATATTTTCAGGATCAACACGATTCTCGAAGGGTGGATGCGACAATAAAATGCGCACCACATCCAAAGGTTTTACTTTGTAATTGGATTTTACCGGAACATCATTGACATAAATATCTCCTGCACTAGCGGCATTTTGAATCTTATTCCTAGTAGCATTGGGAATCAAATTCATTAAGAACTTATCAATTCGCAACAACAGCTGACCTTTAGGAACATCAAATCTAAAATGTTCGTATAATTCGTCTTCCAGAATTTCTTGATTGTCATTTTTATTGTCCATCCGCAGGTAGTTCTTCAGTTGCTGGAGCTAGGCTATCCATTTCTGTTTCTTCAAAACCTACGTTGCCATCGCCCAAAACCAAATCAATTTTTGACGATTTAAAAACTTTATCACCCGGCTTTAATTTCTTTCCATTGAAATACATTTCGAGTACCATATCTTTTCCAAGGTAAGGCTTGTACGTGATTTTTCCTTCTTCTAGTCCTAAGGATTTGAGGGTAGGAATCGCTTGTCTGTAGGTTTTCTCTATTAAGTCTGGAATGCGAACGGTTTTGAAACCTGAAGAATTAATCTTGATGTAAATTTTTCTATCTTCTTTTACTTTGGCACCCGGCAAAGGGTCTTGATCCACCACGCTGTGCTTTGGATAATCTGCGTTATAGTCTACACTATCTAAAAGTACATACTCTAAATTGAGTGCGTCTAATTTTTCCTCAACCTCTTGTTCGCTTAGTTTGCGCAAATCCGGAACTGTAATTTCATGACCGTGTTGGGTCGTAAAAGTAAGCCAGTGCATGAATAAATAGCCTAAAACTCCAATAATAGAGATAGCAATCAACATCTGTGTCAAAAAAACTTTACTCTTGAGATAATTTTGTAAACTCATATATAGATTTATTTGAAGCAAAGATATAAAAATTGTAGCGGCAAAACAGCTGTCTTTTTTATTGTTTTTAGTTCGTTATTGTAATTTAGTATGACTTCGGAAACAGCCTTTAGGTTTGAAATGCGCCTGACCTAAAAGTGGCATAAACAGTACTAAAAATATGTGAATTAGATAGGGCCAATAAAAAACAATAAGTTTCTACATATGAAAAAAAATGATACTTTTGTTTTAGGATTGCGGGTATTTCCTGCAATTCTTTTGAATTCCAATATATCGTTACTCACACCTATAAAAAAATAAGAAAAGGGCATGAAAAACATTGCTATCATCATGGGAGGCTACTCCAGCGAATATAAAATTTCACTTATAAGTGGTAATGTCGTTTACCAATATCTAGATAAAAACAAATTCATAGGCTATCGCATTCACATTTTCAAAGAGAAATGGGTGTATGTCGATGATCAAGACCAAGAATTTCCAATCGATAGAAATGATTTTTCAGTTACAGTAAACGGAACCAAAATCACTTTTGATGCGGTTTTTAATGCCATCCATGGTACGCCAGGAGAAGACGGATTGATGCAGGCTTATTTTGAGTTGCTTCAAATTCCGCAAACCTCTTGCGATTACTATCAATCGGCGCTGACCTTCAACAAAAGAGATTTGCTTTCTGTATTGAAGCCTTACGGAATAAAAACAGCTACTTCCTATTACCTCAACAAAGGGGAACACATAGACACTAAGGCAATTGCAGCAAAGGTAGGCATGCCCTGCTTTGTAAAGCCCAACAAATCAGGTTCTAGTTTTGGAATATCAAAAGTAAAAACGGAGGCTGAATTACCAATTGCTATAGAAGTAGCCTACAAAGAAGACAATGAAATCATCATTGAAAGCTTCCTTGACGGGACTGAAGTTTCTGTTGGTGTAATCAATTACAAAGGTATGGTTACCGTTTTACCCATCACTGAAATTGTTTCCGAAAATGATTTCTTCGATTACGAAGCCAAATATTTAGGGAAATCACAGGAAATTACACCTGCGAGAATTTCGCCTGAAATGACTGAGAAAGTAAGCGCCATTGCCAAACGGGCTTATGAAGTGCTGAAGATGAAAGGATTCTCGAGAAGTGAATTCATCATTGTCGATGGAGAACCACACATGTTGGAGATGAACACCATTCCGGGATTAACCACTGAGAGTTTGATTCCGCAACAAGCCAAGGCTGCTGGAATTTCATTAGAAGATTTGTTTACTAATGCTATAGAATTGGCTTTAGCTTAAAAATAAAAAAAATGAGAAAAGCGATATTCCCCGGTTCTTTTGACCCCATAACGTTAGGGCACTATGACATTATCAAAAGAAGCATTCCGCTGTTTGATGAAATCATTGTTGCCATTGGTGTCAATGCCGAAAAAAAGTATATGTTTTCTATTGAGGAAAGAACTCGTTTTATAGAAGAGGCTTTTGCTGATGAACCGAAAGTGAGTGTCGTGACCTACGAAGGCTTAACCATCGATTTGTGCCAAAAACTAAAAGCCAATTTCATCCTGCGTGGACTGCGCAATCCCGCTGATTTTGAATTCGAAAAAGCCATTGCGCACACCAATCGGTTGTTGTCCAAAATAGAAACCGTATTTCTACTAACAGCCTCCAAAACTTCTTTTATCAGTTCGAGTATTGTTCGTGATGTGATTCGAAACGGTGGGCAATACGAAAAGTTGGTTCCCGACTCCGTAAAAGTAAAATAAGAACTAGTTATACCCATAATAGTCCCAATAGTAAACAATATAATAAAAGCCTTTACATGAGTATTGAAAGAGAATTAAACAAACGCAGTGCATCAAAATGTGAACTGTGTGGTGCCACTGAACACCTCAAAGTATTTCAAGTAGTACCTACTAAAAAAGGGGGAATTGATGAAAGTGTTTTAGCCTGTGCTACTTGTATTGGCCAAATTGAAAACCCTGATACTGTAGATGTACACCATTGGAGATGTCTGAATGATAGTATGTGGAGTGAACACCTGCCAGTACAAGTAGTCGCTTGGAGAATGTTGAGTAGACTGCGCAATCATGAATTGCTAGACCAAATGTATTTGGACGAAGACACACTGGCTTGGGCTCAAGCAACGGGTGAAGGCGAAGCCGATGAAAATAAAATCATCCACCGTGATAGCAACGGAGTCATTCTGGAACACGGCGATTCTGTGGTCTTAATCAAAGATTTAAAAGTGAAAGGCTCCAGCATGGTGGCCAAGCAAGGAACTGCTGTGCGCAACATCAGACTAGACCATGAAAATGCGGAATACATTGAAGGAAAAGTAGACGGGCAGTTGATTGTGATTATTACGCAATATGTGAAGAAGATATAGTTGGCAGTGGGCAGTGATCAGTTGGCAGTTGCAGTTGGCAGTGGTCAGTTGGCAACGGACAATTTAAAGAGACTTTAATTTAAGAAGTAAAAAAAATCAGTAGCTGTAAAAGGGATTACAACTACTGATTTTTAATTTATAACAACTATTGAACACCTCAACAGACCACTAGCTAACTTCTGATTACTTCAAACTGTTCACTGATCACTGAACACTGAACACTGACAACTGAACACTACTCACTCCCTACTGAACACTGAACACTGCCCACTGAACACTGCGCTCCGCGCAATACTACTCCTCTACTTTCTTAATCACCTTCCTCGCCACTTCAATCTTAAACTTCTTGCCTTTCATTTTTTCGTCACGAATATTTTGGAGTAAGTCTTTTACCTTGTTGTATTTGACTGCGGCAAAGGATATAAAATCCTTAACTTCTATTAGGCCTAAATCGCCTTTTTCTAATTTTCCTTTTTGAGAAAAGAAGCCTACGATATCAATTTTATTCAACTTGTTCTTCTTGCCACCGCTGATGTAAACCGTTTGGAATTCGGGAGGTTTGGGTAAGGCAGTCGCATTGTCCACTTTCAAGACTTCCATGCTATAATCGATGTAGTCTAATTTCTTCTCGCTATCATGTACTATGATGTAAGCAGTTCCCGTTGCCAACATTCTGGCGGTTCTTCCGTTTCTATGGGTGAATTCGTCTTCTTTGGAAGGCAAATGGTAGTGGATGACGTGTTTCATTTCAGGGATATCCAATCCTCTGGCGGCCAAATCGGTGGTGACCAAATAACTGACACTCCCATTTCTAAACTGAATTAAGGCACGTTCGCGTTCGTCCTGATCCATACCGCCGTGGTAGTAGGTAGCATAAATTCCTTTCTCGTTCAAGGCATCGCTAATGCGTTCTGCGGCATCACGATGGTTGCAAAATATTAGAGCCGATTGTGATTTCAAGGAACAGATTAGGTTGAACAAACTGCCTATTTTGTCCTTTTCTTTAGAGACTACCATTTTCATGGAAAGTGTATTGCTCTCCTGATGTTCGGGGATGAAATCTAAAATGGTCGGATTCACCACTCGGGTGTATTTTGGGATTTCAATATCGGAAGTGGCCGAAACCAAGACCCGTTTGTTCAGTTTGCTTAATTTCCCAATGATGAATGACATCTGTTCGTGAAAACCCAATTGTAAGGATTTATCAAACTCATCCAAAATCAGGGTTTGAATCTTATCGGTTCTGAAGGTGCCCCTGTCGATGTGGTCGGCGATGCGTCCTGGGGTTCCTATTAAAACGGCTGGTGGATTGCTCAAGTTCTTGATTTCGGTATCCATGGAATGGCCGCCATAGCAGACATTTACCTTGTATGCCGTTCCCATCTTTTTCCATACTTGCTCGATTTGCAAACCCAACTCTCTTGATGGCACTAAGATTAAACACTGCACCGAAAGGATTTCAGCTTGCAGCATTTCAAAAATGGGCAACAGAAAAGCCAAGGTTTTTCCTGAGCCTGTGGGTGACAAGAGCAATACACTGTTGTCATTGAGGATGGTCTCTTGGGCGGCAACTTGCATGTCATTCAGACTCTCGATGCCTAAATTGAAAAGTATGGTGTTGGAAGGGTGTTTTTGATTCATGAGGCAAAGGTAGGGAAAAGTTGGCAGTGGTCGGTGGGCAGTGGGCATTGTGGTAAGATCCCTATTTATGAGCTTGTGGGATTAGTGGGAACCTAGGTAATGGGGTTTAGTTTTAAGTAGATTGCACGAGGGGGTCAATTGGCTATTTTATACTTATAAGTTACTATATACTAGTTATATACTTATTGTATACTTATTATAAAATGCTATTATTTTTACTTAATAAATGACTATTTTTGTGATTTAGCTACTTAAATATATACTGCTATGGCAAAGGTTAAAAGTCTTTTTGAATTGAAGGGTACTCTTGGTGGATTGAATTTTTATACCCGAAAAGGGATACCTATCGCTAGAACTGCCGGTGGTGGTTTTAATGGTGAGGCTATACGGACTAAGCCTAGTATGGTACGCGTGCGGGAAAATGGGAGTGAGTTTAAGGGTTGTATGCAAACGGTACGTTTTTTTAAACAAAGTTTAAATCCTTTTTTGTGTACGTTTAAGGATGGGACTTTGCACCAAAACCTGGTGAGCTTGTTTACCAAAATTAAAGACTTGGATGCGGTTGCCATTCGAGGGGAACGGACGGTTCATGGAGGTATGCAAACTACAGCGGGACGGCAACTTTTGGGAACCTATTTGTTGACCTCCGGGTTGCGGTTGGATGGTTTGTTGCACCAGCGTGTTGTTTTTGATTGGGCTGCTGGTTTGAGCGTGCCCGACTTTGATGGTGGCTTGGTTTCGTTTCCTGGTGGTGCTAGTCATGTTGCCTTGCGGGTGGGCTGGTTGACTTTTGATTTTGACCGTTATGCTTTTTCTTTTGGCTCTAGTGCTGTTGTTACTGTTGCTGCTGCTGATAAAGGAACTTTAGCTATCCCCGCTCCTATTTTGGATCCTGCAAGTGGTGTGCGCGTGGGTGTTGTCTTGGCGCGGTTTGTTCAGGAGGTTAATGGTGTTTTTTATCCTTTGAAAAAGGAACACGAGGTGGTTTTGGAGGTGGTTTATGTGGGGGAAAGTCTTTCAGCAAGGGTTGAAAAATAGTTGGGATGGTGAAAGGAGATGCTGAAACGAGTTCAGCATGACAAAAGGGAACGCGAGTTCGAGATGACAATAAAATAAGTGTGTATGGCAAATAGAAGTTACCATAATTACTGGGTGTATATACTAACAAATAAGCCAAATGGCACCTTATACATAGGCGTTACAGGTGGAATTGATGATAGAATGGAACGACATATAAAAGGAGAAGGTTCTAAATTTACGGCTAAGTACCAATTAAAAATGTTAGTGTATTATGAAGAATTCCAATACATAGACGATGCTATTGCTCGTGAGAAACAATTGAAAAATTGGCATAGACAATGGAAAATTAATTTGATTGAAGAGGGTAATCCTAATTGGGATAATCTTTGGAAAGGGGATGCTGAAACAGATGCTGAAACGAGTTCAGCATGACAAGTGAGGGGGTGAATTCGGAAGGACAAATAATAGAACCTGAACACACGGATTGTCAACCTGAACTCGTTTCAGGTTCTTAATAAGATGCTGAAACGAGATTCCGAAACGAGTTCGGAATGACAATGGTAGATGAGATGCTGAAATAAATTCAGCATGACAAAGAGGGACAAAGAAGGAGTTATATTACCTTTTCCTCTTCAAATAATAACTTTATATTTTCATAGGAATTGGTTAGGGCTTCTTTGACTTGTTGTGGCTTGAGCCAGGCGACTTTTTCGATGCCTTCTTCGGCTTGACCGACCGTGATGCCCTCAAAATCGGAAGTCATTTCAAACCAAGTGGTAATTTTGAGTTTGTACCTGCCGTTGCGCTTGAAGATATGATAGGTCTTTTGTAGTTTTTTGGTGACTTTTAGTTTATTGACGCCGGTCTCCTCCTCTACTTCGCGTAGGGCGGCATGGGACATTTTTTCGCCTTTGTTCTTTCCGCCTTTGGGTAAATCCCATTTCCCATTTCTGAAAATGAACAAAACTTCGCCTTTCTTGTTGTAAACGAAACCTCCACCTGCTCGCTGAACGGGGATTTTTTCCTTCAATTTTTTAAAAATCACCTTTTCGTCGGGATAGTATAAATAACATTTTTTAATTTTATTGTTAAACATTTTAACTATAATCTTCTTAATATCAATACTTTCCAATAAAAAGAGCTGAAAATCGGTTTCTTTGACGATTTCATTTGTTAAAAAAAGCGGTTTATCGTTGACAAAAACTTTATACATTTGTAGTATGATTTTTAATAAAGACACAGCCGAAAAAACAGCCGAGTTGCTTTTGCAAATAAATGCAATTAAATTGAATCCGAAAAATCCTTTTACATGGGCATCGGGTTGGAAAGCTCCTATTTACTGTGACAATAGGATGACATTGTCATTTCCAGCTATTAGAAATTATATTCGAGAGGAGTTTTCTAAGAATATCGAGAAGCAATTTGGAAAACCAGATGTGATTGCTGGAGTGGCTACAGGCGCTATTGGAATAGGTATGCTTGTTGCGGAATACATGGGATTGCCGTTTGTTTATGTGCGCCCAGAACCGAAGAAACACGGTAGGCAAAACCAAGTGGAAGGTTTTCTTCAAAAAGGTCAAAATGTGGTCGTAGTTGAAGATTTAATCAGTACTGGAAATAGCAGTTTACACGCGGTTGATGTCTTGAGAGCCACTGGCGCTAATGTAAAAGGAATGGTTGCCATTTTTACCTATGGATTTGATATTGCTGATGAAAATTTTAAAAAAGCGCATTTGGATGTTTTCACTTTGAGTAACTATGAAAACTTACTGAATCTCGCTGTAAATAAAAAATACATTACCGAAAAAGAACTTGCCACACTGAAAGAATGGAATCTTGCACCCGACACTTGGGGTGTTGAAGTATAATTCTTTTATCTCACTAAAATACTATATAATGAATTTAGAAAGTCCTAAGGTTAGCATTGAAAAATCGGCTACTTATTTATTTGATTCTTTGTCCGATGTTCAAAATTTTGAAAAGCTCATGCCAGAATCGATTGCAAAATTTGAAGTTCTTGGTGAGGATGCTTTTATTTTTGGTCTGAAAGGAATGCCTGAAATTAAATTGAAAATGAAAGAAAAGGTAGCCCCTAACAAAATTGTTCTGGGTGCTGCAAGCGATAAATTACCGTTTACACTTACTGCCAACATTGACAGCGTTTCTGAAAACACATCGGATATCCAATTGTTTTTTGAAGGGGAATTCAACCCCATGATGGCCATGATGATAAAGGGTCCCATCAGTAAATTTATTGAAACTCTAGCAGCGAATATGAATAAGCTGTAAATCCATTGCACCGTAAATCAATGAACTATAACCTTTTAGCAAAAACTAATAGGTTTTTTTATTTATTGCCTACAAAAAATGTCATTTTATCGAGTATTCTGGTTAGTTATAGAAAAATTTAGTTCAATACATTAAATATAAGTACTATTGTCATGTAATAATTAACAAACAATTAAATAACATTATGTTAATGTTTAATTGGATTAGATAAACCCCCAAATCTATGCCAAAAACTGACCCACAATTGAAAAGTAACGACTGCGGAATTAGCGCAGTCAAGACCATTTTCAACATTTATGAAAAGGATATTTCTCGAAAATATATCGAGGAAAACATTCCTGTTGAAGAAAAAGGTACTCGAATAGCCGATTTAAAAGATTTTTTGAATGCGAACGGCTTTAATGCCGAATTCAAATTACTAGATGTTAACTACATTAATGGAAATGAGGCGCATATTAATGACTTATTTCCTTTTATCATTCCGATTCAAAACAAAAGAGGATTGCATTATGTAGTCATCAATGAATTAAAAAACAAACGCTTCAAAGTATTCGATCCAAGTAAAGGGAGTCAATACTATTTAAAGCTTCAGGAAATAAAAAAGCTTTCGCATTTTGTAAAAAACAATTGGGATCTAGCCGAAACCGAAGACAGAATTCTTGCGATTTGCTCACAAGACTTAAAAGAGTACAACATCAATTTTGATGTAGCACTAGTTAATAATGGTCATGCGTCACTTTTTAATAAACTTACTTATTTTAAATACCTGAAAGAAAGTTTTGGATTTAAAAATAGTGAAGCCGAGAAAAATTTCTTAGAAGATTTACTAAAAAATCAAGAAATTTCGAGTGTTCCCAGCAGCTTTAAAAGTCTAGAGCTCGAAAAGGGAAAAATTAAAAATAATTCTCCTCTGATTCTTGTTGTAAAACCAGACCAAGAAAAAGAAGAAACCGTAAACTATCCA
>Ga0315904_10003420_pt1 | contig 23339 bp, 22 predicted proteins | sample LakEriMetagenome_6_FD_203529 | JGI IMG/M metagenome (GOLD analysis project Ga0315904, IMG submission 203529) | Freshwater fungal communities from buoy surface, Lake Erie, Ohio, United States - Buoy 12 MA120 | ecosystem: Environmental > Aquatic > Freshwater > Lake | place: USA: Lake Erie, Ohio... | reverse complement strand
ACCTTTGTAGGGACTTCTGTTACTAGGTTATATGTCCACCGACCCTCCGTTTGTGTAACGATTAAGCTACAGTTACGTCAGAAGTACGGATTAATCCGATTGCTTCCATTTTGTTTAGCACATTGCCAGTTGTTTTTCTGAATCAGTTTTTAAGGAGATTAATTCAGTCCCCACGTGCCCTTATTCCTCAGCCAACGCCTGTCAAATCCAAAAACACCCCCATATTATCAAAGAACTTATTCTGTATACAAATATAAGTATAATATTAAATATATCCAAATGTTAGGATATTTATTTTCATATGGCAAGTGAAACGTTTGAATTTTTAATGAATATCTATAAGGGTGGTGAGGTTGGTACTAGATGGCGTTATCCAGATGATTTAATCTATGACGTAATACCTGCCAAGTACTCAACTTCAAGTAAAGTTATAATCACATTTGATGAAGATGAAGATTTTCTAAATGTATTAGGTATTGATGATGACGATGATATGTACGCATGGAGAAGATTTATGGGTAATTATGGTTATAGAGATTATGATACTTATTGGGCCGAAGATGAATGGAGAGAAGGATATGTGATTCAGGGGTTTGATGAAAGTAATAAAGAAAAATTAAATGAAATATTAAAATATCTAAATCCTAGATTACAAGTAAATGATGAAAATAGTAGTGCCATTGCAAAATTTTTAGAAAAAAGATTTGATAGGTGGGTTGGGAATATTACTTCCGAATACGGACAAAAAAACGAAGATTGTAAAGAAAGAGCGGTTCAGAAAGAATTACTATTAGACACTAAAAACCCTTTTTATAAATTTGGAATAAAAGAAATAAGTGCTCATTATAAGTATGAAACTACTGTTGGTGTATTGATTGGTTGGTATAAAAAGTTACGAGCAGAAGATGAGGACTTGAAAGGTATGCTCACTAAACTAATTGCAACATACGATAGAAATAGTAGTAGAGGTGGATGGTATGAACTTGAATACAATGTATGGTGTGACGACTATGATTCTGAAGGATTCAATCGTGATGTTGCATGGAATTTAGATAAAATAATGGACCAAATTGAGGAGGAGATTGAAGAAAATCCCGATGCTCACCAATATGATAAATTGTATGCAACAGTTGCTAATTTAGGTGGATTTGATAAGTATATAGACATACCTGAAAAAAACATAAGAGTAAAATTTGATAGTTTGGATCCAAAAACAAACAAATTGGTATTTGTAGTTGAAAAACAAAATGGTGGTATGGAAAAAAGAAGTGTTGATAATATTGAAGATTTAAACTTATCTTTATATCACCCTGAATTATTTGAACACATAAAAAAAATAATCAACAAAATTTTGTATAGTTAAAATCTTTTTTTATCTTTACGGGATGGAAAGAGATTTTGAGTTGTTAAAGAAGGTTTTGTCCGTTCCCACGAAGACATACCAAGAGGATTTGATGATTGACTTTATTACCACTTGGTTGGAGAAAGAAAACATCCCCTATTATGTGGATGAGTTATATAACATTTACGCCACCAAAGAAACTGATGAGGATGTAGAGTTCTTTCCTTGTGTTGTGGCACACACAGATACGGTTCATACTATTGATACAATCAACGTAAGAGAAGAAATGTTATCTGATGCGCAAGGTAATGTAAAATTATCACTTAAAGCGTATAATGATAATGGAGAACCGACAGGAATTGGTGGTGATGATAAATGTGGTGTATTCGCCTGTTTAGAATTACTTAAAGAATTACCAAATTTAAAAGCCGCATTTTTTGTTGCAGAAGAAACTGGATGTAAAGGTTCGTTTAACTCAGACCCCCACTTTTTTGAGAACGTTGGTTATGCAATTCAGTTTGACGCACCTGAAAATAATATGATTTCAGAATTTTTAATGGGTGTTCCTATGTTTGATAGAGGTAGTAAATTTTTTGAGGTCGGTGGGAGATTAATTACAGAACACTTCCCAAATGATACCAAATATCATAGACACCCTTATACCGATATATACCCTCTTCACAAAAATTATAATATATCTTGTTTTAACATCTCAATCGGTTATTATAATTATCATACAAGAAACGAATACGTGGTTGTTGACGATACTTACAATGGAATCAAAGTAGGTAAGATGATGATAGAAGAGTTAGGTTACGAGAGACATTAAAAAAGGGGGGGGGTTTTATTCCCCCTTTTTCTTTCTACCTCTTTTCTTTGGTTCAGGTTTTACCCTTTCTTCAATTTCAATAACTTTATCCTCACCATCTATTTTTACAAATAACATATAGTCTTTACCTTCGTGTATTTCTTCGAGTAGTATTTTTTCTGAAATTAAATCTTCAATTTTATCTTGGATTGCCCGCTTGATGGGTCGTGCACCATATTGTTCATCAAAACCCACTTCAGATATTAAATCAATAACTGATGTTTCATAACCGATACTATATTTCATTCCTTCTAATCTTGTAACTAATTTATCAATTTCCAATTTAACTATTACATCAATATGATTCTTTTTAAGGGAATTGAAAATTACAACGTCATCTATTCTGTTCAAAAATTCAGGTGCAAAAAATTTACTCAACTCTTTTTTCAGAACATCTCTTTTATATTCTTCTTGTATTGCATCACTGTTGTTTGATGTTTTGAATCCAACACCAGTACCAAAATCCTGTAATTTTCTAACACCAATATTTGATGTCATAATAATTAAACAATTTTTGAAGTTGATTTTTCTACCTAATCCATCTGTCATATGTCCATCATCTAACATTTGAAGTAATGTAGAGAAGATGTCTTTGTTCGCTTTTTCTATTTCATCAAAAAGAATTACGGAATAAGGTTTGTTTTTTACTTGTTCAGTTAATTGTCCACCCTCTTCGTGTCCAACATATCCAGGAGGAGAACCAATCAATCTTGATATAGTATGTTTTTCTTGGTATTCTGACATATCCACTCTTATTAGACTGTCCTCACTTCCAAATATTTCTTTTGCTAATTTTTTTGCCAAGAAAGTCTTACCAACACCAGTTGAACCCAAGAAAATAAATGAACCTATTGGTTTATTTGGATCTTTTATACCAACTCTATTTCTTCTTATTGATTTAGATATTTTCTTAACAGCTTCTTCTTGTCCAATCACTACATTATTTAATGAATCCTCTAAATTAACCAATGAATTTTTTTCATCAATATTGATTTTACTTACAGGTATTTTTGTCATGTTTGAAACAACCTCATAAATAAGTTCTTCAGGAATACCTCTCTTACTTATCCTTAACTCCTCCTCGAATTTAATCTTTTCATCTTCTAATTTTTTTAAAACATTTTTTTCTCTATCTCGAAGCTCTGCTGCTAACTCATACTTTTGTTTTTTAATAACCTCAACTTTTTCTTTCTTGATGTCTGCGGCTTCTTGTTTCAAATCCTCGATGTATTCAGGTAATTTAATGTCAATTTGCATTCTTGAACCAACCTCATCCAAAATGTCGAATGCTTTGTCTGGAAACTCTCTATCTGTGATATATCTATCTGCTAACTCAACACACAACCTCAACGACTCATCGTTGTAATTAACTTTGTGATGTTCCTCATATTTATCCTTACTCAATTTGAGAATTTCAAAAGTCTCCTCTTTTGTGGATGGGTCGATAATTATTTTTTGAAACCTTCTTTCTAATGCACCATCTTTCTCAAAATGTTTTCTATACTCATCAAGAGTTGTTGCTCCAATACATTGTATTTCACCTCTTGATAGAGCTGGTTTGAAGATGTTAGATGCATCCAAAGAACCTGAACTATTTCCCGCACCAACCATAGTGTGAATTTCATCGATAAAAATTATAATGTTCGGACTCGACTGTAATTCCTCAATAATCACCTTCATTCTTTCTTCAAATTGTCCTCGGTATTTCGTCCCTGCAACAATTGAGTTTATATCTAAAGAAATAATTCTCTTTTCTGACAAATTCTTTGGACACTCACCCGCGTGAATCAACATAGCTAAACCCTCAACAATTGCGGTTTTACCCGCACCAGGTTCTCCAATAATAATTGGGTTGTTTTTCTTTCTTCTTGATAAAACTTGTGCAATTCTAATAATTTCTTTTTTTCTACCGATTACAGGATCTAATTTACCCTCTTCGGCAAGTTTAATTAAATCTTTACTAAAATTATCAAGTACTGGTGTTCCACTGTTACTTGATTTACTTTTACCCTTATCTCCGTCATCAATAAACTCTATTGCCATAATTCTAATTTTTATAAAGATTAATAATATACTTTGTTATAGTAAAGAATTGTCTTTTTTGTTATTTTGTCAGTTATACTGACATTTTGTCATGTTTTAATTTTTGGCATTGTTTTAGCTTATAGGAAAATCAAAATAAACTATAAAAAAAATGAAAAAATGTTTAACAGTCACTTTAACAAAATTATCAATGACTTGTTTAGAATGGAAGACACATTCTTAAATGACGGATGGGAAAAGAAAACTTATAAATCTGAAGATGGTATGATTTCTTTTACTTATGTAACAAATAAAAAAGAGAAATTAAATGAATCTGAAGAGATTTCATTACTCAAACAAAGACTTGACATGGCGGTTGAAGAACAGAAATTTGAAGAAGCAGTGGAGTTACGAGATAAAATAAAAACTTTGGAAAAAAACAAAGAGAAAATAAGTAAGCTCAAAACAGAACTTGACGAATGTATCAAAAAACAAGATTTCGAAAAGGCAATTGAGTTAAGAGATAAAATCAACTCCTTGAAGTAATAAAATGAATCCATCGGAAACGGTGGATTTTTTTTTACCTGTATTTATCTTTATAAGAAAAATTATGGCAATAACAAAAGAACAAATTTTAGGGACAAAAATAATAAATGAAATAGATTCCTCTAATTTAGTAAGAACGGAATACGATACGGAAACCAAAAAATTAATAACGGAATTTAAGAATGGTATTAAGTATGAATACGAAGATGTTCCTCACCAAATTTATACACAATTCAGAACCGCAAAATCCCAAGGTTCATTCTTCAACAAAAGCATATCAAGAACCTTTAAGTATAAGAAATTGGACTAATTCATTTTCACTACTATTTATATTTGATGAATAATGATATTATTAAAAGTTTTATACCTCAAAAAGAGTTAAATCCTAAAGTTTGGGTTTCACCTGAAGGAAATCCGAAGGACTCTGATGGACAAGAACTTAAATTAAAACCTGAAATTAGAAATAGACTTCTTGAAATAGCGTATGAGTTTATTGAATTTTTGGACGTTGATATAATTGTTACTGATATAATTCTTACAGGTTCATTAGCAAACTACAATTGGTCGAAGTATTCAGACTTTGATTTACATATTGTCGCAAATTTCCAACAGTATGATGAAAGTCAAATTGACTTATACGAAAAGTTATTCACACTGAAAAAAATGATATTTAATGACAAACATGACATTAGAATAAAAGGTTATGAAGTTGAGCTATACGTTCAAAATGAAACCGAAACACACTTCAGTAGTGGAGTTTATTCGATACTGTTTGATGAATGGGCAAATAACCCAAAGAAAGAAAATGTTGAGATAGATAAAAAACTAATATTGAGTAAAGCAAGGGAATGGATGAAAAATATTGACACCCTTATAGACTCAATTGATGATGACGATTTAGAAACGGCAAAAAATATAGTAAAAAAATATAAAGACAAATTGAAAAAATTTAGAACATCTGGATTAGAAAAAAATGGCGAATACTCTGTTGAGAATTTGGTGTTCAAAATATTACGAAGGAACGGTTATATTGAGAAGCTACATAATAAATCAGTTGAGCTAATAGACAAAAAATTGTCTATGAATCAATAATTTTTAATAATGATAAATAATCTGTGTGTATGATATATTTATTAAGAAAATAATTTTATCAAAAAAAAATAATATGGGAGGATTAAAACCTATCGGAAGTGAAAAACTTCAAGGAATGGATAAAATTCGTAGGATTATGGAAATCGCTACTTATAATGAAAATATACCTAATCCAATTAATGAAAATAAAGCTACAGTATATTCGACAGAACTTGCCGATGGTAATTCTTATTTCATAATAAAAGAAAAGTCAGGATATATCATTAAACAAGGATTGAACGAATCTACGAGTGATTATATAGAACCTATACAAAATAGGAAATATTTTTCTTCTTATTCACAGGCATTGAAAAAACTTAACCTTATGGCTAAAGAGTTCAATGTGTTGTATGAAAATGAAGAAGGTATGTCACTTTTTTCGGAGCAAAAAAAAAAGTATAAACTAAAATTACCTGGTAAAAAAACATCTGCTCCTGCACCTGAAATGACAGGTGGTGAGGAATTACCTCCCCCTCCGTCGGCAGCAGAACCTTTACCTGCACCTCCCGCACCAACCGTGGATATGGCACCGCCACCTGCAGATACTGGTGGAACACCACCACCAATGGGTGCAGAAGAAACACCAACAGAACCTATGGAACCAACAGGGGAAACACCACCTGAAGGAGAACCTATGGAACCAGAACAAGACATGGACATGGACATGGAAATGGGTGATGAGGACATGGAAATGGGTGATGAGGAAGAAAAGGAGAAGAAACCCAAAAAGGATGAGGCAACGTCTTTCAAAGTAATTCAGAAACTTACAGGAAAATTAGCACAAAAAATTAGAAAGTTTAATACGGAGGACGACATGGATCCGAATGATGTAAAATACATCATTAACTCTATTTTATCCGCATTAGATGTTGATTTGTTAGATGAAGACGATATTGAGGAAATTACATCAAGATTAGAAGGAGAGTTTGATGAAGACGAGGAAAGTGACGAAGGTGATGAGGACATGGAAGATACTGACATGGAGGAGGAACCACCTATGGAAGGAGAAGCAATGCCTGAAGAGGGGGAAGAGTCTTCACCCGAACCACCAGAAGGAGGTGAAATGTCTGAATACAACCACAGTGAGTTAGATGAAATTATGAACTTGGGTGATGCTATAACTAAAAGTGTTAGTAACAAATACGCAGGGGCTATGTATGATAAGATGGCTGGTATGGACGCTTTTAATGAGGAAGAAGAATACCCAAGGCATGGCGCAAGAAAACCAAGAAACGTATACAACCATTTGGAACACGGAACATTTGGTGAATCAAAAGTTGGTGGTATCATCAGTAACTATTTCAAAAAAACCAAGAAAGAAATTATCAACGAGGAAGAAAAGAAAATTACAAGAAAGATGGAGGAAGAGACAAGAAAAAGTAAATATCATAAAAGAATAGTTACTTTGTCTGAAAACACCACACAAAAAAATGCCGCATTGATGTATATGAAAAAAAATCCTACATCAAAATTGGTTGGTAAAACTAATAAAGGTAGTTTGATTTTTGATGAAGGATTTGTTAAAACAAAAGTTACAGTAGAGGGTTACGTAATATGAATTATTTAATATACATAAATGGACTTGGCTCTAATTATAGAGGTGAAAACATTTATGAATTTATATTTTCAGAATCCATAGACAATGTTTGGGGTGAAAATTGGGAAGCAAGACCCGCAAACGGTTATCCAAGTCCCCCTGATATTGAGAATGTGACAAAGGTTGGTGTTTTGACAAACGGTGAAATTACATTAGATTTAGTTCAGAATTCTGATGTCTTTTCTGTTCAAGATGCAATGGACGGGGTAATTGCGTTAGGTTGGGAAAAGGAAGAAGAAATAGATTTTTCATTAGTCAAAAGATTAGTTTTCAAGTTTGGTGACGATGAAAAAACTGTTAAAGATAAATTGTATGAAAGAGATTTCATTTTAGAGTTCGAAAAAAAAGTAGTATATGAAAACTAAAAGAGATATTGATATTCTTTTGGAGAATGGTATTCATTTCAATACCATATCAAAAATGAATAAAAATCAAATAGCGTTGTTAGCTAATAAGTTTGTTATGAAGGAACAAGCACAAGTCCCTCAAAATACAACACCACAAACAATAACAACAACAAAATATTTGGTAAAACCTGGTTCTAAAACTATGATTAACGGTGTTGAAATAGATACTACTGGAGGAAAGACTACAGCGACACCAATGAAAGAAACGGAACTTTCTGAAAGATTTGCATCTAAAGCACAACAAAAATTGTTTTTTGCAAAATGTGGTGCGGGTAAAACAAAGGAAGAAAAAAAATGGTGTAAAATGAGAGATGAGTTTGCTAAATCCACAAAAAAAATGGATTACAAAAATAGGCCTGAAAAAATACACCCTGAAAAAACTGTAAAATACAAGAAAAATAGAACAGATGAGGCGTATCAAAAATATTTAGAAGATAAGATTTTTGAAATGATTGAAAAACACATTGAGCCCACAATGTCAAAAAAAGAAATCATTCAAACCGTAATGGAAAAAGTTGATAATTTGGAAAGTATGATTTTGAAAAATCCAAAAAAAATGTCTATGTTTTCTAAAGAATCAGGTATAGAACAAAAAGGAATGAAAACACCAATCGGAAAATTATACTCAATGGGAAAATCTTTAGAGGAGGATACAAAAGAAAAGGAAAGAACTAAAACAAAACCAGGAACTAAAGAAAGAAAAAGACAAAATCCTTTTAAGGATCCTAATCCTGGTGTTAAAGAAAAACCAAAAGCTGACACCAAAGAAAAGGAAAGAACCAAAACAAAACCAGGAACTAAAGAAAGAAAAAGACAAAATCCTTTTAAGGATCCTAATCCTGGTGTTAAAGAAAAACCAAAAGCAGGTGTTGAGAAACAAAAGAGTGACTTCATGATGGCAATTAAACAAGCAGTTAAAATGTAACGATGGGAACAAACGAATTAGAAAATTTAATAAGGAAAATAGTTAAGGAGGCACCTGTTGAATATGGTGACTATCCTGAAAGAATGCACCCAAGAACTCAACAACGAATTGAAGATCCAGAAGGAATTTATGCAAAAAATAGAGCTTTCAGAGGGGGTACACAAGATGTCGAAAGAATGACAGAAAAACGTTTCAAAGAAATTGTTGATTACGTAAAAAGATATTATGGGACAGAAAGAAATCTAACTGATCCTTCCACAAAGGCAGCAATTCAAATGGAACAAATGATGGCTGTGAGACGTGTCATGGGTGTTGAACCTGCCCACAGGGAACAGTTACGAGACCTGGCTATTGAAATAGCGGCAAAAGAAGAAGGTTGGATACCTTACTCAACAAGTATGGAAGATGCAATTACTGAAGGAATTGTTGTTAAAAAAAGAGGTAAAAATGGTGGTGTCGTATATGAGTTTGATTTTGTAAATATTTTAACTTTTTTGGGAGAACAAAGAGTCAATCCTTCCGATTTTCAAATGAAACCACAAAAACCTGAAAAATTACAATTACCACCAAATTTTTCTTTTGATATAGATGAACTCACACCTGAAGAACAAAAACAACTTGAGATAGAGAAACGTAATGTAATAAATGCACTTATTCAAGGAAAAGGGAAACGAGGACAATTTGCATACCAAATGTATAAAGATAGGTTGGACGCGATAGATCCATCTTTATATTCGCTTTATAACAAAATTATGGGGGCAAATGATTTAATGTATTTTACAGATGAGGACTTGATTGAAGCTCTCGGTGGAAATGCCGCAGGTTCTGCAGGAAAAATGGACACAGGTGATAGTGATGAAGACGAAGATGAGGGAGGTGCAGATGAAGAACCAAATGATACTTATTACGCAAATGGATTAATATTTCCCATTTTATTACACGAGTTATTTAAGGCGTTTTCAATCGTTCAATCTCGAGCTCAATGGAAAGATATGGACCCTGAAATGGCAAGACAGGTAATTTCTCAAACTGATACAATGTCAAATGAACCTATGAATTTTAGAGTAGGTGCAGAATTAGTTAGAAAAATAAGAACATTATTACCTGATGAACTTACATTGGAAAACGAGGGTAAAGTATATATGCCGTTCTTTGAACAAATTCTTTATAGTATTCCTGCGGAAGACTTCCTTAAAAATATTATTGCAAATGTTGTCTCACAAGATGAGTCTGACAACCAAAAGGCAAAACAAAGATTTGAACAAATTTTCCAACAAGCAAAGACTCAATATAACAAGTTTAAGGGTGATAATTATGACGATGATGACTACGATGACGATGATGATGACGATGGTGATTTATTGACAAGATTAGGACTATAAAATATATATTCTAAATTGAACCCCCTCTTATTAAAAATAATTGGGGGTTTTTGATATTTATATATAAAATATTTTATGGCTCTGTCAAAAGAACAACTGATGTTGGAATACGTAAAGTGTATGAAGAATACACCCTATGCGCTCAAAACGTATTTACAAACATATGATAATACAGTCTCAAAGTATGTTCCATTAGAATTGTTTCCAGACCAAGAATCACTTCTAAAAGATTATGAGGAATATGAGGAAAACATAGCACTGAAATACCGTCAGGCGGGTGTATCAACTGTAACTGCGGCATGGGTTTCTAAAAGACTTGTGTTTGCAAAAAAAGAAAGACCCGAAAAAATTCTAATTATTGCCAACAAATTGGATACGTCAATGGAGATGGCAAACAAAATAAGGGCATTTGTTGAGCAATGGCCCAAGTGGGTTGGTGCGGGATTTTCACCTGAAAAAAATTCACAAAGACATTATAAATTAACAAACGGTTGTGAGGTTAAAGCAGTTGCAACATCAAGGGATGCGTTAAGGGGTTATACACCAACTATACTTGTATTTGATGAGGCGGCATTTATCGAAGCAGATGGTGATTTTTGGGCTGCTTGTATGGCATCCCTATCAACGGGTGGTAAAGTAATCGTTGTATCAACACCAAATGGTTACGACCCAATTTATTATGAAATATATAATCAGGCAACAAAAGGGATGAACAATTTCAAAATCTCTGAAATGTTTTGGTGGAGAGACCCAAGATATGCTAAAGATTTGTTTTTAGTTCCAACAGATGATATGGTTGATTATCTACTAAATAAAGACGAAAAAGATCACTCCAAAAATATATCATTTGCCGACACAGACCCATTTCACAGGGATTATGAAGAAATAATGGGATATTTTACCAAAGGTTACAAACCATGTTCTACTTGGTATGAAAAAATGGTAAAAAAATTAAAATATGATAAAAGAAAAATAAACCAAGAATTAAATTGTGAATTTTTAGGTTCAGGTGACAACGTATTTGACGCAAAACAATTGGAATATATAAAACAAAATACAATTATTGAAGCCCCTAATAAAATGATGGGAAATTCATTATGGATGTGGAAAGAACCTGAACAAGGACACAAGTATATAATGGGGGTAGATGTCTCTCGTGGGGACAGTGAAGATTTTTCTTCTATACAAATCATAGATTTTGACGAAAGAGAACAAGTATTAGAATACGTTGGAAAAATACCACCTGACGCTTTAGCAGAAATCGCATACAAATGGGGGATGATGTATAATGCGTTTTGTGTTGTCGATATTACTGGTGGTATGGGAATAACCACTGTAAGGAAAATGCAAGAATTGGGTTATAAAAATCTATATATTGATGGTGTCGATTCAACTAATATATGGGCTTATAACCCCAAAGCACATGATAAAATACCTGGTATTAATTTCAATAATAAGAGAGTTCAAATAATTGCAGCATTCGAAGAATATGTGAGACACCGATTCAAAATCAAAAGTGTTCGATTATATAACGAAATGAACACCTTTATTTATCTTAATGGAAGACCCGATCACCAAAAAGGACAACATGATGATTTAATCATGGCAATCTCTATGGCAATTTATGTCGGTGAATCGTCATTTCAAAAACTTGAAAAGGTTGTTGAGAAAACAAAAACGATGATTGAATCATGGACTGTTAGTAATAATGAAAGTGTTGGGCAACAAGTCCATTTCAATCCCGTATTACCTAACTTAAATATGATGTCTGAAAGACATAAAATGAATACAGGACCGTCAAAAGATGATTATATGAAATATGGATGGTTATTTGGTGGAATGAACAGATAAAATGGGATTAGACAGAAGAAAACAAAGTGGAAGATTATTGGGTGGTTCAACATTGATTGTTCCAGGACAACAGGTTTATTCATCAAAAACTTTCCCAATCACATTTCAGTATAAACAATCAAAAAGGAATGATGGTTTAGGTTTTCCTGTTCCTGCATTTACAAATCCTGTTCCCACACCAACCCCCACACCTACACCTGTTGTAGATACAAATTACTTGACAACTGAATTTGAAGAACCACTATTAACTGAAGATGGGTTCAACATTGTATATTAAGTAATATTTATATTTTAACGATATAAATTAATTTTTCAATATGGAAGAAAGAAACCCACTGACAGTTTGGCAAAGATTATCCAGAGCCTTCGGTCCTAATTCCCTTTTGGGACAAGATGTTCCCACATACAAATTTGATAAAAAGGAACTTTTAAGAACAAGAGATAGAAACGAGTTTGAAAAAGAAAAGTTACAGGCTCAACAGTCTTTGTTTTTAGCCAATCAATGGACAAAAATAGAAAGTAACTTATACACACAAGCAATTTATTACGAACCAACAAGATTAGCCGCTTTCTACGATTATGAATCAATGGAATTTACTCCTGAAATTTCGACAGCACTAGACATTTATGCGGAAGAATCCACAACACCCAATGAGGATGGACACATTTTACAAATTTATTCAGAATCAAAAAGGATAAAGGGAATATTAGCTGACTTATTCAATAACACATTGGATATTAATACAAATTTACAGATGTGGATTAGAAACACTTGTAAGTATGGTGATAATTTCGTGTACTTGAAGTTAGATCCCGAAAAAGGTATTATTGGTGGTGTTCAATTACCGAACATTGAGATAGAAAGATTAGAAAGGGGTATGACACCTAAAACCCCGAATACTGAAGTTAAACCTGATGAAAAGGGTTTGAGGTTTAATTGGAAAGAGAAAAACATGAGTTTCAATTCTTTTGAGATTGCACACTTCAGATTACTAGGTGATGATAGAAAACTTCCTTACGGAACTTCTATGTTAGAAAAAGCAAGACGGATTTGGAAACAATTAGTTCTTGCCGAAGACGCAATGTTAATTTATAGAACATCAAGAGCTCCCGAAAGAAGGGTTTTTAAAGTGTTTGTTGGAAATATGGATGATAAGGATGTAGAGCCTTACGTTCAAAGGGTTGCAAATAAATTTAAGAGAGATCAAATCGTGGACAATAAGACAGGAAATGTTGATTTACGATTCAATCAAATGGCAGTAGATCAAGATTACTTTATTCCTGTAAGAGACCCTGCCGCTACAATGCCAATTGAAACATTAGCGGGGGCTCAAAACCTATCAGAAATTGCGGACATTGAGTATATACAAAAGAAACTTGTAACTGCATTAAGAATACCAAAAGCATACCTTGGGTTTGAAGAGCCTGTAGGTGATGGTAAAAATCTTTCGTTGTTAGACATTCGTTTTGCAAGAACAATTAATCGAATCCAAAAAAATATTTTAGGTGAATTAAACAAAATTGCAATAGTTCATTTGTTTTTATTGGGTTTTGAAGAGGAATTACAGAACTTTACATTAGGCTTGAACAACCCGTCTAAACAAGCTGATTTATTAATGGTTGATGTTTGGAAAGAAAAAGTTCTATTATACAAAGATTTAGTTTCCGAAATACCAAACACATTAGCACCAACTTCAGCAACATGGGCTAAAAAACATATATTCGGATTTTCTGATGAAGACATCAAAATTGATATACAAAGACAAAGAATGGAAAGAGCTGTTGCCGCAGAACTTGCAAATACTGCAACAGTTATTACTCATACTGGTTTGTTTGATAACGTAGATAAACTTTATAAGACAGTTTCAGGTGCAACAGAAGGAGCACCAGCTGAAGGAGAACCAGTAGGAGGAATGGATATGGGTGGAGGTGCGCCACCATCAGCCCCACCACCACCGCCACCAGCAGGAGGTGAAGGAGGTGGTTTAGAAGGATTACCTGAATCCAAAGACAAGTTAGAAAACTTACTTTTAGAATCAGACGATGAAGACTTTTATTTCAAAAATGATTCTCTTGGTGAAATGGAAGTAGAATTATCAAAAATACTCAAAGACTAACATATTTATATTAAAAAAGTCTATGAAATTTGGTATTATTAAAAGTAAGATAGAAAAATGTTTGACAGAATCTTTCAGGAAAGAATCGTTCAAAACAAATATGTTTATTTTCAAGGAATTAGTTTTAGAAAATAAAAACCTATGTAAGATGTTTTATCTGTATGATGAACTCTCAACAAAAAAAGGTTTAACTGAAAGTGTTGCAAACCAATTAATTAATGAGTCTGTTTCTATTTACAACAACATATCAAAAAAAATTAGTAAGGATGAAATGGGTGAATTGAGTCTTTGGCTTTCAGAGGTTAGAACAAGAAATAATTACAAAGAAATTGATGAAATATTCTCTAAAAGTGTTCTCACAATGGAAAGAAGAGCAATAAGTAAAAAAATTGTTCTAGAAAATTTGACATCAGAAACAATTAATGAGGATATTATTAAAGAGAGTGTTCCACTCAAGAAATTATTGAGGGCTGCAAACGACACAGTAAATGACTTTATCACAACCTTAAATGAAAGTGATAAAAAAGTTTTGGAAAAAATATTAAATGAGGATGAGAACAAACTCAAATTGAAATTTGAAATCCTCAAGGAGAGTGTGCTAGAGAAACTTGAAAAGTTAAAGGAAAATGAATCGGATAGTGAAGTAATTGGAAAAATTAATGAATCATTAAATAAAGTTGAGAATGAGACTTTTGACAGAATCAACTATTTCAAATTACAAGAACTTAACAAAAATATTATTTAGGTAAGTTATTTCTTTCTCTGTATTTTGCTTTTGATAAAATCTGTCTTTTCTCGACAGATTTTTTTGTAAATTCTCGTCTGTTATTCAAAAAGGTATTCTGTCTAGTTTTGATTACCTTACTTTTAAGCTCTTTGATTGCTCTTTCGATGTCGTTTTTCTTTACCGTGACTATTAACATATATTATTCAGTTAGTTGTTATATTGATATATATACCAAATTTACATAAATTTTGATAAAATAAACGATTTTGTTATGAAAAAAAATTATGAAAAAAGGTAAAACCTCAAAACTCAATGGATTTAAGACATCGAAAGTTATTTATGGAACGGTAGATTCAAAAGACTTCAAATCCATTTATCTAAACATCCAAACTTGGGTGCAACCAAAAGTAGAGGTTGAGAATTGGACAAGACTTGTCCTCAATATGAATAGAGCAGTAAAACATTCCGTCCATGAAAATTTAGATAAAGAACTATTCGATGACAAATTTATTGTGGATTTAGACTTACGAACAAGTGGAATACAACTTGATAAAAAATCATTTATGAATTTAGAAATAAATTTATACATGAATCAACAATTGGATTTCAAATCACCCGAATTAAAACTCAAATTAAGAGAATTAACACAACAAATATATTATGATGTGTTTAATGACAATGAATATTTTGATTTTTATCTTACCAAAAATGGAAATTATAAAGTAGAAAAAGTAAAAACTGAAAAGGTTTAATATTTATTAAAAAACTTTTATAATGAAAATATTAGGACCTAATGATACAGGTAAGGGAATCCTTATTGAATATGACGCAGGATACATAAATCCAAGAACACACAATAACCATTTTATAATGGAAGAAAAAAATTTCTTGGATTATTCAAAACCATTTGAATTTTATGCTGTTTTACAAAAATACAACACCCCAAACAGGAACGGTAGAGTATATCCTGAAAAGGTATTAAAAAGAGAAGCAGAAAACTACAAAAAAATGATTGATAAAGGAACTTCCCTTTCTGAATTAAATCACCCCGAATCTTCACTTATAGATTTAGATAGAGTTTCACACATAATAACAGAAGTGTGGTGGGATGGTCCAGTATTATTAGGAAAATTAAGATTACTTACAAGTCCTGGTTTTCACGAAAGAGGAATTTGTTCTACTAAAGGTGATTTAGCTGCAAATTATTTAAGACAAGGTGTAACTCTTGGAATTTCATCCCGCGGGGTTGGTTCTTTGAAAAAGGTTGGTGAACAGAACGAGGTTCAGGATGATTTCGAATTAATCTGTTTTGACTTGGTTTCTTCACCATCCACACCTGGAGCTTATCTTTTCCTTGATGAAAAAGACAGAATGAAATTTGATGAAAACCTTGAGGAAGATAAAAGAATGGCGGTGGAAAGAAATGTTGGTGAATCAGGAAACAAATCCCTTGACTTAATGAAAAGATTATCCGATTATTTGGGTAAATAAAAAAAATTATGGAACAAGGAGAAAAATATTTCGTAGCAAAGATTACTTCTGATTTGTTAGATACTGAATCAGGAAAGGTTAAAAAAATGAAAGAAGAAAAATTAGTTTTGGGTTATACACCAACTGATGTAGAAGCTAAAGTTACAAAAGTATATGAAAATTACACAATGGATTGGCGAATCACATCAATTACCGAATCTAAAATTGATGAAGTAATAGAGTAAATTTTACTAAAATAAAAAAAATTAAAGGGAATGACAATAGTTGTTCCCTTTTTTATTTCACAAAAATCGTTTTTTTTACACCATATGCGTATTTATATGAATAAAGAAAATTAATTAATGGCAAAAAACGATAAAGTCATAGAGGACGCATTATTCCAAATCAAGAATTTGGAAGAGTCCTTGAACCGAAACGCACAAGGAATACTTTCCTCTACAATGAGGGATGAAATCAGTTCATTAGTAAAAGAGTCTCTCAAAGAACAAGAGGAGATTGACACAGAAGAAACTGACACGGAGGTAGAAGATGCTGATGTGGATGTTGATAATGAAGGTGAAGTTGGTGCAGAAGAAGATGTCGATAATGAAATGGACATGGAAATGGATATGGAAATGGAGCCACCAGCAGAACCAGAGGATGATGACACAATTGATTTAACCAAAGCTTCAGACGCAGAAGTATTACGTGTGTTTAAGGCAATGGGTGACAACGACGGTGTAATCATAAAAAAAGACGATAATATGTTACATTTATCAGATAGCGAAAATGATACTGAATATCTTATTCAATTGGCAGAATCCGAAGATGAAGATGAGTTAATGGAAATGGATGAGTTTATGTCTGATGCTGACTTCGATATGGAAGACGAATTGGAGGAAGGTGAAATGTTCGATCTTGAAGACGTAAATTATGATGTTTTGGATGAAATGTTCGACGATGAAGAATATGATGAATTAGAAATGGATGATTTCGAGGATGAAGATGAGTTTGGAATGGACGATTTCGATTACAGCTCGTTGGATGAGGACGACATGACGCCTACAATTGAGCCCGAGTTCCAATCAGGAGCACAAGCTCAAGCAAAACCTGCGGCACAACCAGCGGCTCAAAAACCAGTTGCAGAAACTCTTTATGAATTGGAAATTGACATGGACGATGATGAAGACATGGACATGGATGATCCAGATATGTATGACTTCGAATTTGGTTCCCCAAAAATGGGAGGTGAATACGGAGAAGAATTTGACATGGATTATAGTGAGTTTGACGAGGGATATAGTGAAGAGGAGTTTGAAGCTTATATGAACGAATCAAAAAAACAATTCAGAGCCAAAGGAACAGGGATGGGAAGTGCATCTAAATTCAAATACGGAAAAAAACCAAACCAAGACTACAAACCTAAAAAAATGAAACAAGGAACAAGAGGTGTTGGAATGGGTAAAGCTAAATTTGAATACAAAGAGGAGGTGAACGACGAAGGATTTGGTAAAACTGCAAAAAAGAAAGAAACCAAAGAAGCGTCAAGAACATTAGGTAGTGGAAAATATTGGGGTAGAGAAGGTTTACCAAAACCAAGAACTGCACCTAAAGGTTTGAGAAAAGAAAGTGCTGAAGAACTAAATATGTTAAGAGCTAAAAATGACGAATACAGAAAAGCCCTTGATTTATTCAGAACTAAATTAAATGAAGTTGCAATCTTTAATTCAAATCTTGCATACGCAACACGTTTATTCACAGAACACTCAACAACAAAACAAGAAAAGATTAATATTCTTCGAAGATTTGACAATGTAGATACTTTGAAAGAATCAAAAAATCTTTACAAAGTCATTAGAACTGAACTTGGTGGTGAGAACACAAAAGGTTCTACAATTTCAGAATCATTTCAAAGAACAGTAGAAAAAGCACCTACAACAGGTTCGGCTGTTAATTTGATTGAGTCTAAAACATATGAGAATCCACAGTTCTTACGCATGAAAGATTTAATGGCAAAAATAAAATAAACTAACTTTTTAACTAAAACGTATATTTATAATATACATTAAACTAAATAAAGCTAAAAAAAATAAAAAAAATGGGAGCATTATTAGAATCAGGTCTAGTTGGTAACATTGGGTTAAAGCACCTAAAAGTTATCAAAGAAGACACTATTAACAAGTGGGACAAATTAGGGTTCCTTGATGGACTTAAAGGACATCTAAAAGAAAACGTAGCACAGCTATATGAAAACCAAGCTTCTTTCCTAATCAATGAAGCTACTTCTGAAGGTTCAAACGGAGCATTTGAAACAGTTGTTTTCCCAATCGTAAGAAGAGTATTCTCTAAATTATTGGCTAACGACATCGTTTCAGTTCAAGCAATGAACTTACCTATTGGTAAATTGTTTTACTTTGTTCCACGTATCCAAGGTTATGTTGATGGATTTGGTGTAAATGGTGGAACACATTATCCTCCAGTTGGTTCTCCAGAAGCGGTAAATAGCGGAGATAACAATCCAGGACAAGGTTATCCTGGTAATGGTTACCCTTACGCAAAAAATCTTTATGATTTATTTTATGAAGGTGCTGAAGCTGGATTAGATCCTCCAGGACTTTTTGATTATTCTAAAGGACGATGGACTGCTATCACTGATGACGCAACAGTTGTTACATGGCAAAATGGTGGTTTGGTTGACGCTACAGGTGATTTAATTAATATCTATACAGGTAACACACGTAAAGTTCTTATCAAACTTTGTGGATGGAATAGTAATCCTGGAGCAGGAAAATTAATCGGACCTGATGGTAACGAAATTGACAGTGAGACTTTCTTGTCTGACTTAAAAATCCTTCCTAATACTGGTTTAGAGTTTGATGCCGAAAACCCATGTCCAACACCTACTGTAACTACTCCATTGTTATTTAGAGTAGTAACTCAAAAATATGGTAAAGGTATTGTAGAATACGGACAAAATACGCAAACATACTTCCCGTATGGAGACCCAGTAGGAACTGCGTCCAACACAGGAAATGGTGGTTCTTTCTACGACATTTGTGATGCACGTGGATGTATCTATCTTGAGGTAGATCTTTCTTGTCCTGCTTGTGCTACTTGTGGAAATGACACACTTGATGGATACACTGGATCTTCTATCTCTGCAATTACTTCTGGTACTTCATTCACCGCTGTTTGGAGACGTTACGAAGAGTTAGAGTTTGAAGAAAAAATCGGTGAGGTTTCTTTCGATCTTGAGTCTGTAACAGTTTCAGTTTCTGAAAGAAAATTAAGAGCACAATGGAGTCCTGAATTGGCACAAGATGTTGCGGCATTCCACAACATTGATGCTGAAGCAGAGCTTACTGCTCTATTGTCAGAGCAAGTAGCTGCTGAAATCGACCGTGAAATTCTACGTGACTTGAGAAAAGGTGCGGCTTGGAACTTACGTTGGGACTACAACGGATGGAGAAGAATCGCTGCTACTACATCTTACACTCAGAAAGATTGGAACCAAACTTTGATTACAGCAATCAACCAATTGTCTGCACAAATCCACAAATCTACTTTGAGAGGTGGTGCAAACTGGATCGTTGTATCTTCTGAGGTTTCCGCTATCTTTGATGATTTAGAATACTTCCACGTATCTAACGCTTCACCTGAGCAAGATCAGTATAACATGGGTATTGAAAGAGTTGGTACTCTTGCAGGACGTTACCAAGTGTATCGTGATCCTTACTTCCCACCAAACCAAGTATTGTTGGGTCACAAAGGAACATCACTTCTTGACACAGGTTACATCTACGCACCGTATGTGCCTCTACAATTAACACCTACAATGTATAATCCGTTCAACTTTACACCTATCAAAGGTATAATGACACGATACGCGAAAAAAATGGTAAATAATAGATTTTACGCGCGTATTACAGTAGACGGAGTTCGTACATTTGATTTAAGAGAATTGAGATAATCAAATCTTAAAATAGAATAAGAAAAAGGTTAGAGAAATCTAACCTTTTTTTATTTAATATTTATAACAATCGTTACAATGGTTATATTTATTTTATATGAAAAAGATTTTTATTGACGAAATAATACAAAAAGAAATTGTAAGGCTTTACACTGATGAACTCATAGGAAGTCCTTCTATATCTGAAAAATTAAATTTAAAAAAACATATCGTACTTAGGGTATTAAAGGAAAATGGAATAACAGTAGGTTCACCTGGTATGAAATTTAAAGGCGGTAAAAAAGAAAGTGATAAAAGATATTATCAAAAAAATAAAGAACGTAGATTACAATATTTTACAGAGTGGCAAAAAAATAACCAAAATAAACGTAAACAATATCTAAAAGAATACCGTGAAAAAAATATTGACAGAATCCGTGAGGTAAAAAGAACTTACGAAAAAACCCGTAAAGCAAATGACCCCCTTTATAAATTAATCAACAATTTCAGAACCGCTATTTATCAAGTACTAAAAGAAAATAATGTAAAAAAGAACGGACATTATTTTGATATTCTAAAATATTCACCCGATGATTTAATTAATCATTTAGAAAGTAAATTTACAGATAAAATGACTTGGGACAACTATGGTGAATGGCACGTTGACCACATTTTACCCATATCATCTTTTGACATCAAAGAGATTGGTGATGAAGAATTTATGAGGTGTTGGGAACTAAAAAACCTCCAACCTTTGTGGGGTGATGAGAACATTAGAAAGTCAAACCGAATTTTATAGTTATACGTATACTTTTCCCACTAACTACGTAGTTTTACTATATCGTTCTAATACCTATTTCTGAATTCAAAAATACCCACCTTTTAAAAAGAGGACTCTACCCTTATATACTCCTATCTATTGTTAGAACCAAAAATTTAACAATATGAAAAGAGTAATTTTAACAATCGTAACAATCCTATCATTTTTAACCACATTCGCACAAAACAGTGTATGGGTAACAATTCCAAACATTGAGTCAGTAAGAACTGAACTACAAACATTAAACATCACATCTGTTGAGAAGGCGTTTCCTTCTTCAAAAAATCAAACACTTCAAAATGTTTATGAACTACAATCAAATGTAAGTTCTTCAGTTATTGTTGAAACTCTTAAAAATAGAAAAGATTTATTTATTAATCCTGAAGTTGGTCCTAATTACCAAACACTTGAAACACCAAATGATTATAATGTTATTGTTCCGAATCAGTGGGCACTTGATATGATTGGTTCAAAAGATTCTTGGGATTTGGCTAAAGGAAATTCTGTTACAATTGCTATTACTGACGCAAACTACTACATCAACCACGAAGAGTTGATAGGGAAATACGATTATGTTACACAAAACAATTTCAACACAAATTATTCACACGGAACAATCGTATCAATAATTGCTGGTGGTAACACAAATAACGGAGTTGGAACTTCTTCAATTGGTTATAATTCAAGGTTACAACTAAGAACAATGTCCTATAATGAAATGTTGGAGGCAACATATTCGGGGGCTAAAGTAATAAACGCAAGTTGGACATCTTCTTGTACGTTTAACACATATGGACAAATGGTAATTGATGAAGTATATTCAAATGGAACTGTAATTATCGCATCGGCAGGTAATGGTTCTACTTGTGGTGGTTCAACAAACCTTGTATTTCCCGCTTCATACGACCACGTTATTTCCGTTACATCAATTGGTTCTATGAATAACCACGAAAGAATTGTGGGTGACGCAAATACAACACACCAACATAATTCAATGGTTGATATATGCGCTCCTGGTTATGATGTTCCCGTTTCAACATCACCAGGTGTTTATACAACAGGAAATGGAACTTCATTTGCATCACCTTTTGTATCAGGAACTGTGGCTCTTATGTTATCTGTTAATCCTTGTTTAAGTGTTGATGAAATTGAATATATCTTAAAAGAAACCGCAAATTCTGATGTGTATCTTTCTAACCCCAACTATATTGGTTTATTGGGTGCGGGAACATTGAACGCACATTTGGCTGTAGAAATGGCAAAAAACTTTTCTACAATAAATGGAACATTCAAACAAACAGTAAATTGTGTAACAGGAAATAAGGTTGTTTCTGTATTAAATCTTGATGGTGTTGCTCCTTATTCTTATGAATGGTCGAATGGTGAAACACAAGAATCTATTGAGGTTTCAAATGAGGGGTTTGTTTCCGTTATTATTTCTGACTCCAATGGTTGTAAATTCCTTGATAGTGTCTTTGTTGATAGATATGAAAAAATGACAAGTGAAGTTTCTGTAACTGATGTAAAATGTTTTGGAATGTCAAATGGTGAAATATCTGTTCAAATAGAAGGTGGTGTAAATGTGTCTAATGTTGTATGGAACAATGGTTCTATTGGAAACAACATCACAAATTTAAGTTCAGGTGATTATATCTTTACTGTTGTTGATGGATATGATTGTATTCTTTCTGACACGGTTAATGTAAGACAACCTGAACCACTTGTATCAAACATAACTTCTGTAAGTCCTACAATCACTTCTGATGGTTCAATTAATATTACAGTTGATGGTGGAACATTACCATACTCTTATGAATGGAACAACGGGGATACAACACAAAACTTAAATAACCTTTCTGAAGGATTCTATGAGTTACTGGTTACAGACAACAATGGTTGTATGGTATCTGAAAACACAATGTTATATACCCAAAATACCTCATCTGTGAGCGAATTATCTTCAAATGAACTACTTGTATACCCAAACCCTTCAAACGGTTCTGTGACGATTAAAACAAGTAAAACTGATTCAAATCTATCTATTGTGAATATCAATGGACAATCTGTTATGACTCAATCTATGTTCAATGGTGAGGTTTCTGTGAATGATTTGTCTGTAGGAGTTTACCTTGTAACAGTAGATAATCTAACACAAAAGTTAATCGTTAAGTAATACTACTTAAAT
>Ga0315904_10003418_pt1 | contig 23341 bp, 20 predicted proteins | sample LakEriMetagenome_6_FD_203529 | JGI IMG/M metagenome (GOLD analysis project Ga0315904, IMG submission 203529) | Freshwater fungal communities from buoy surface, Lake Erie, Ohio, United States - Buoy 12 MA120 | ecosystem: Environmental > Aquatic > Freshwater > Lake | place: USA: Lake Erie, Ohio... | reverse complement strand
TCCCGTCGCCGGAGCGGGCGAGCAGTTCTGGCCGGATCCGCAGGGCGTGGTCGGCGGGGTGCCCCATGCGAAACATCCACTGGTTGCCGCGCAGGCTCCGCACGCTGCGCCGCACCTGGTTGGCGAGTGTTTGCAGTCCGAGGTCGCGGTAGGCGGCGGCCAGGGCGCTCGAGATCGCGTCGGACGGCCCGTCGGCCTCTTGGGCGTCGAGGAAGGTGTCGATCGCCTCCTCGAACCGCCGGGCGAGGAGGTGCTCGTAGCCCGCGTGGGGTATCAGCGCCGCGGCGTCGGTGGCCGTGAGCAGCGCCGGGATGTGGAAGCGGTGCAGGGCGTAGAGGAAGAAGAGTGCCCGCACCCGTTCGTAGAGATTCGTGCTCGTGCGGCGAAACTCCTCGAGCGCCGCGCATTCGGCGAGCAGTTCGGCCAGCGAGGCGTCGCGGCAGACCGTCTCGATCGCCTGGTCCCGCGTCTCCACGTCCGTTGCCGTGATGACCGCGACGAGCCGGGAGGTTGGAGATCCAGCGGCCCGTTCCTCGACCTGCAACTTGAGTGTCGCAGGAACGCGGGTCATTTTGTGAGCCTTTCTGCTCGCATCCGCAGCAATGTCAGGAACTCAGCGAGGTCGACCAGCCCCTCCGCTTCCATTCGCTCCTGGTCCGTCAGTTCATAACCGGAGTCTTGCTGATCGAGAAGGTGGTCGAGCCGCTGCTGAACGGCGGCAGGCAACCGGCACATCTCAAGATCGCTTGGCAAATCAACATCAATCGTGAGCGTCATGTGGCACCTCGTGATTCAAAAATAGTATACGGGCGTGCATATGGCGTCAATCGGCGAGCTCTCGGCACTACGCTTCACCCTCAATCTCCCTGCCGCGCCAGCAGCTCCACGACCTGGGCGAGGATCTCGGCGCGGTCCTGGCCCGCGAGGCCGAGGGCGAGCTGGGCCACGAGCAGGCCGTACTGCATGCCGAGGTTGTAGCGGCTGCCGCGGACCTCGAAGGCGAGGTAGCGCTCGCGTTCGGCGAGTTTCGCCAGCGCCGGTGAGAGTTAGTGGTCGCCGGCCTCGCCGAGGGCGTCGTGATCAAAGACGGCTCCTTTCTGGTATACTTCGTCCTAGGATTTTCCGTCAGAGCCCGGGGGTCTTTCGATGACTTTTACCGCGGTTTTCATGTCGGTGCCCGAGGGCTATATCGGGTTCGTCGAAGAGATTCCAGGCGCCAACAGCCAGGGCGAGACGCTCGACGAGGTTCGAGAAAACCTTCGCGAAGCCGTCCATTTAGTTCTGGAAGCCAATCGGGAATTGGCAGAACAGGCCTTGGTTGGCAAAGAGGTTGAACGAGAGCCTTTTGAACTTACTTCCTGATGAAGCTGATCGATCTGATTCGTCATATCGAGGCGAGCGGGTGCGTCTTTCTGCGTGAGGGCGGCACACTGTTTACGTGAATCCGATTTCACGGAAGGTGTCCACCGTTCCGCGGCACCGAGAGATCAACGACTTTATGGCAAAGAAAATCTGCCGTGAACTAGAGATTCAGGAACCTAGCAGGTAACTGGATCGGGATTCGGTCGGCACAGTGCTACCCGACATGACGAGCGGCTACTTCGAAATCCACGTGCCGAGGAATCGGCATGTGTTTCGAAGCGTCGAGAATCTCGATTGCCAGCAGGCTGCCCGCTGCGTCGTAATCGAGGATTATGCCCGGTCGCGGTTCGTCGCTTTCGGCGACGGTTCCATCTGTAACGTAGACGGCGAGCGTGTCGGTTTCAGGATCGAATACGACTTTCATCGCACTATTCCTCACGCTGCCGTGATCTCGACCTTTGCCGTATAGCCGAGCCGTCGCAGCAATGACTCGCAGTCCTCCCAAGACAAACCAAACTCCTTGACATCGGCCAACCCAAGTCGGCCAACGACACTGGCCAATTCACTCGCGTCCGCGTCTGCAAAGTCTTCCTCGCGGATCACTTCCTCGGCCCAGCCCGCGAGCGATTCCGAACTGATTTCGTGACGAAGCCATTCGCCAATTTTTGCCGCAACATGTTGCTTTGTGATCATGGATGAGGATCCCTTTCGCAATATGTTAACTGCCCTGCCGGGCCAGCAATTCCACGACCTGCGCGAGGATCTCGGCGCGGTCCTGGCCCGCCAGGCCAAGGGCGAGCTGGGCCACGAGCAGGCCGTACTGCATGCCGAGGTTGTAGCGGCTGCCGCGAACCTCGAAGGCGAGGTAGCGCTCGCGTTCAGCGAGTTTCGCCAGCGCCGGTGAGAGCTGGCGGTCGCCGGCCTCACCGAGGGCGTCGAGCAGGGCGAACACGCCCGGCGTGAACACATGCATGCCGAAGAAGCAGAGGTAGTGGCCGGCCCGGAGGCCCGGCACGATCAGTTCCTGCTCGGCCTGCGTGGGCGTGGGCTTTTCGACCACGTTTTCGATTTCGTAGAGCCCGGCGGCGTGGGCCACGCGGCGGCCGCCGACGGTGCCAAAGTAGGGCAGCATGCTCTCGCGGGTGGGCTGCACGGCCGACACGGCGCAGTTCTCCGCCTCGGCCACCGCCACGAGCTGCTGGGCGCAGCGGGTTGGCGAGTCGCCGCTGGTCAGCTCGCTGACGTAGACATGGTCGCCGACGAGATGCAGAAACGGCCGGTCGCCCACGAACTGTCGGGCGCACTTGATGGCGTGGCCGTAGCCGAGCGGTGCGGGCTGGGGAATGAGTTCGAGCCGCGAGGCGGTGTTGCCCGCAGCCGCGCGGAAGGCCGCCTCGTCGCCGGGCCGCACGACGATGCCCACCTCGTTGGCCCCGGCCGCCACGGCCTCCTCCACGATGATCTGCAGGGCCGTCTTGGCGACGCCGTCGCGATCGACGAGCCGCTGGAGGGGGAGCGACTGCCCGTCGTGGCCGGCGGCGGTAATCACCGAGTGTTTGATTTGCATGAAGATGTCCTGCGGCGGCCGCGGCGTGCCTGTCGGGCAAGTCGCCGGGCCAAAAATCGCCCCGGAAGATTATCGACTATCTTTAGGGTCGATTGATAGTGGTTCCGGACGCGGCCCGACGGCTTGGCAGTTATGTGTGGAATCTGTGGCGCGGTTGGTGCAGACGGGCCGAAGCTCGAAACCGCCGTGCGGCGGATGATGCGGGCCATGCCGCATCGCGGGCCGGACGACGAGGGATTCGAGAGCATGCGCATGGGGCGTGCTGACGATGGCGGGATTGCCGCCTTCGGCTTTCGCCGGCTCGCCATTCTGGATCTGTCGATGGCCGGCCATCAGCCGATGTTCCATCCCGACACCGGCGACTGCCTGATCTTCAACGGCGAGATCTACAACTACCGCGACCTGCGGGAGCAGCTGGAGGCCGAAGGGATCGCCGTCACGAGCACGGGCGACACGGAGGTGTTGCTGAAGGCCCTGTCGCACTGGGGCGAAAAGGCGGTCGATCGTCTCGACGGGATGTTCGCCTTCGCGTTCTACGAGGCCCGCAGCCGGCGCGTGCTGCTCGCCCGTGATCCGGTCGGCATCAAGCCGCTCTACTTCTCGCTCACCGCCCACGGCATGTTGTTCGGCAGCGAGGTTCGCATGCTGCGGGCGACGGGGCTGGTGTCGGCGGAGTTCGATCCAGCCGGCGTGGCCGGGTATCTGGCGTATGGCTCGCCGCAGGATCCGCTGACGGTGCACCGCGACATCCGCTCGTTTCCCGCGGGCACCACGCAGTGGATCGCCCTCGGTGCCGACGGGCCGGTGCAGGAGGGACCGCGGACGCAGTACTGGCGGTTTCCCGAGGCTGACCCCTCGCGTACGGCCGCCGAGGCGGCTGAGATCCTGGCCGCAACGCTGCGGACGACCGTCCGCGAGCACCTGGCCGCCGACGTGCCGCTGGCCTTTTTTCTGTCCGGCGGCATCGACAGTGCCGTAATCGCCACGCTGGCGACGGAGTTTCTGGGGCGGGTTTCGACCTATTCGGTGGGCTTCGAGAGCCCGACCATGGCGTCCGAACTGCCGATCGCCGCCCAGACGGCGAAGCTGCTCGGCAGCGACCACCATGAGGTGGTAGTGGGGCGGCGGGAGATCGCGTCGGTGTGGGAATCGTGGATGGCGTCCGCCGACCGGCCCAGCGTGGACGGACTCAATACATTCCTCATCACCGCGGCGGTCAAGGCGGGCAACGCGAAGGTGGCCTTCTCGGGCTTGGGCGCCGACGAGATCTTTGGAGGATATGCGAACTTCTTCCGAGTTCGAAAGTTGGCGCCGCTTGTCCGACTGTTCGCCGTCGCCCCGCCAACGGTTCGCATGGCGGTGGCACGCATTTTGCGCCCGCTCTGCCCCGCGCGGTATCGCGATCGGCTGATGATGCTGGCGCGGGTGGGCGGTGGTGCCGTGGAACTGGCTATTCAGTTCAAGCAGATGCTCGGCGCCGACACGCTGTCCGACTTGGGATTCCGGGCGCGCGAACTCGGACTGCCCGACGACTTTCTGCCGAATGACTTGCACGGGCTTTTGGAGGGCGTGGACGACGATGCTTTTCTCGCCGTCTCCCGCGTCGAGACCTACGTCTACATGGGCAATACGCTTCTCCGCGACGCCGACGTCAACAGCATGGCGCATTCGATCGAACTGCGGGTGCCATTCGTCGGCAGGAAGGTTCTCGAAGAAGCCGGCCGCACGCCCGGCCGCCTCCATCTCGACAATGGCCGGATGGGAAAGGCGATCCTGCGGAAGGCCGTAGACGGACTGTTGGCTTCCGAGGTGCTCAACCGACCCAAAACGGGGTTCGCGTTGCCCGTCGGCGATTGGATGTACGGTGAGCTTCGCGACCAATGCGAGGCGGCGATCGATGCTTTGGCCGCGGTTCCGTTTCTCGACACCCGTTGCACCAGGCGATTGTGGGACCGGTTCCAAGCGGGCCGCACCCACACCTATTGGATGAAGCCGCTTCTCCTCGTCGCACTCGGCAACTATGTCGATCAGTGCCAGCGGACCTATATCGATGCGGCCGGGGCCATGAAAATGCGGCCTCGGCTGGGGTAAGCCGGACGTTCTGGGCGGCCAAGCTGTGCCCCCCGCTGCCGCGTCAGGTGCGGTTGCCGTGCACGATCATCGCTGGATGTGTTTTTCGTAAGGTTAGTAAATCGTTCTGCAGAGTGGATGTAGTCTCTGAAACCGGGGTGGTTGAGTGTTCAGTCTGACCCATATCCGGTGAATTACGTTCGTGTGTGGAATCTGCGGAATCATCTCCGGCGACGGTCGAGACATGCGGGCAGCCTTGGCCCGCATGGCGGCGGCGATGCAGCATCGCGGGCCAGACGATGAAGGCATCGAGACGATCGCCATCGGCGGCCAGCAGGAAGGCCCGACTGTCGGCTTCGGATTTCGTCGGCTCGCGATCCTCGACCTGTCGCCGGCCGGCCATCAGCCGATGTTCGATCCTGCTTCCGGAAACTGCCTGATCTTCAACGGTGAGATCTACAACTATCGCCACCTGCGGGCGCGGCTGATGGTCGAGGGCGTGCGTTTTCGCAGCACGGGTGATACCGAGGTTCTCCTCCAAGCCCTGACGCATTGGGGCGAGCGGGCCCTCGATGAACTGGAGGGGATGTTCGCGTTCGCCTTCTACGAGGCGTCCACGAAGCGGGTGCTCTTGGCACGCGACCCGGTCGGCATCAAGCCGCTCTACGTCGCGACCAGCGACCGGCGTGTGGTGTTTGCCAGTGAAGTGCGGGCCGTCCTCGCCTCGAAACTCGTCAGCGACGAATGGTCGCCGGCCGGCATCGCCGGCTTTCTCATGTACGGCGCTCCGCAGGATCCATTGACCGTTCATCGCGACATCCGGTCGTTTCCCTGCGGGGCGTACCAATGGCGCAAGATCGACGAGTCGTCCGGCCGCCTGCAATCCGATCCGCCCCGACGGTTTTGGAGGTTTCCGGCCGTTGACCGCGGCATGTCGGAACCCACCGCCGTCGCGCAGACGCGGACGACGCTCGAAGCCTCGGTCAACAGTCACCTCGCGGCCGACGTCAAGACCGGGTTTTTCCTGTCAGCGGGCATCGACAGCACCGCGATCGCGGTCCTCGCCGCCCGCGCGCTGGGCAGGATCGCCACCTACACGGTCGGGTTCGAAAGCACTTCGATGGCATCGGAAGCTGCAGCGGCGGCCGAGACGGCCCGCGGCATAGGTGCGGAACACACGGAGATCGTCCTGCGCAGGGAATCGATTCGCGACTGATGGGACGGCTGGTTCAACTCGGCGGACAGGCCGAGTATCGACGGCCTCAATACGTACATCATCAGCGGGGCGGTCCAGGAGGCCGGGGCGAAGGTGGCATTTTCCGGGCTCGGTGCCGACGAGCTCTTTGGTGGGTACGCAAACTTTCGCCGCGTTCACCGGCTTTCGCCATTGCTGCGGGCGTCCGCGCTGATTCCTGCCGCCGGCCGGCAAGCTATGGCGCGCCGGCTGACGCCACTTTTTCCCCGTCGCTATCGCGACCGCATCATGTCGCTGTCGGTCAACTCGGGCCGCCCGCTCGACATGGCGATCGAGCTGAAGCGTTTTATAGCGCCGGATGTCCTTGCGTCCCTTGGTATGGACGCCGCGTGTCTGGGCCTGACGCCGGATTATCTGCCTGCGGAGGTCAATGACTATTTCGATGATGTCGGGAACGATCCCTTCCGTGCGGTGTCGCGTGTCGAGACCTACCTTTACATGGGCAACACGCTGCTCCGGGACTCCGACACCATGAGCATGGCCCATGGAGTCGAACTTCGCGTTCCGTTTATAGGGCGGCTGGTACTGGAGGAGATTGGACGGATTCCTGGGCACCTCCACATCGGTGCAAGAACGGAAGTAAAGCATTTGCTGCGATCGAGTCTCGTGGGTGTGCTGCCCGATCACGTCCTGCGCCGTCCGAAGACCGGGTTCACATTGCCAGTCGGCGACTGGATGTTCGGCGGATTTCGGGAGTCGTGTGAGATGGCGGTCGCGGCCTTGGAGCACATCCCCTTTCTCCGGCAAGATGCCGTTCAAGAAGTCTGGCGAGGTTTCATCGCCGGGCGGCAGCACACCTATTGGATGAAGCCGATGCTGCTCATTGCCCTTGGCAACTATGTCGCCAACGCCCGCGCAACGGCTACTTGATTGATCGCTGGCTGCGTGGCAGGCCAGGCCGACGGGCAGCCGCGTTATCGGTCTTTGCCGTCGCCGACTCGCGTAGCTGGCAGGCTGTCCGAGTAATCGGGTGTGAACCCGTTCGGCCCCTCGACCCAGCGGAATCCGCGGGGCGTCTCGATCGGCGCCACCGTGTCAAAGCCGCCGTCGGCCCTGCAGATGAACTCGAAGTCTGGCTCCTGGGGGCGGATCGTGACTCCGCCGTCCGTCCATTCCTTGCACCCAAGTACGATTCCGCGAACCACACGTCCCTGCTTCGTGACCAACAGGGTTTCACCGGTGATTCGAATTCCGGCGGCCTTCAGTTGCCGCGGCCCCGCCGCTGATTCCGCAAAGGCGAGCGTGTCGCTGTTATCAAGCTTCGCGACAAAAGAGGATGTGTCCTGCGTCGGCTCCATTTCACCGCGGGCGAACGATCTGATCGGTGGCGGGTTGGCGCCGGAAGTTGGCCATGCGAGCGTCGTGACGACCGACGCTCCCTTCGCCCGCCAGGTCGCGTGCATATCGACAGCGGGAATCAGGTCGCCAAAGAAACGTGCGTACCAGCCGCGATACGGATCGGTCTCGCCCACATGCTTGGTGTAGGTAAGTGGCAGATGGGAGAACTGATAGAGCGAAAGATTGGGGCCGTCGGGGTCTACCGTGCGAATAGCGGCTTCGCGAAAGGTCACTTGTTCCGGGGTAAAGCCGCATACAGGCGCGTTGTGCCCGTCATCCTTGCCCCGGAGCGGCGGAAACTTCCAGATTTGGGTGAACTCGTGCTCCTCGTTGGCAGCGCCCCGCAGAGTGTCCGTGACGACCCAGCAGGAAAGTCCGCGAACATGAATCACCCGCCGCTGGTGGGTGACCGAGAAGTCAACTCGCGCGGAGTGTGCTTTGATGCCATAGCCCAGTGCGTAATGCCCGTCCACAAGATCGAATTCAGCGGTCGCGTGCCACCTTCCGGCGACAGGTTGATCATAGGGTTTGACGCCGACCCTCGCAGTTCTGGTCTGCGAGTAACCATCCACGATGACCGTGTTGAGCTTGTACGATGATTCTTCGTTGAAGTAAGCATCGATTTTTTCGGCATCAGCCCGTCGGTCGGCGGGCAAGAACCTGAGCCCGTAAGTGGGAGGTCCGCCTCGGATCAGGAGCGGACGACCGTATGCATGAACCTCGATCGCGAGATTATCCATCGACTGATGGCCGCGAGCAGGTCGGGCGTTCGTCATGAGAAGATAAGGACTGTCCCAGGCCCAATCGCGGCGCTGCACGTAGTAGCCGCTGTATGGGAAGGCAATCGATGTGAATCCGAGCGCCGAGGCATCGAGATTCACACCATCGGCTCTTCGGCGATCGAACCACCGTTTCCGCACATCCTCCCCTTTCCATGCAGCCGGTGGGTTGGATGTGTTGTTTCCAATGACGGGAAGCTCATGCATTGGCGTTGAAATGCCGACTAAGAGCCGCTGGAAGCCGATGAGCCGTTCGCCCAGAAGCGGCAGCCATGAGGGCGGATGACCGCGCAGCAGTTTCCCAAGTTGCCGAAACCTCTCGGCCTGGACGACGTTGTAATTCAGTGACTGCTCAACCATCCCGCCGTCGGCGTTGAACCCGTTGGTGACGTACTCGACCATCGCTTTGTTGGTCTTCCTTGCGACTTCTGCCATGCCGTCGGCGTCGGGAAAGATTTCCCCGAGCATGACGAGCGCGGCCAATCCCTCGAATCTCTGATTCGGAACAGCGCCCGGCTCATAGTAGGACTCGAGCAGGAGTTTCGGGTGTTCCACTGCGAGCAAGTGAACGATGTCTTCCAGCTCCGGGAGCGGAATGAGCGCGAGGGATGCGGGCCGCGGCGGTGAATTCAGGGGCCGCAAAACCATCGGCCACGATGGTTTGTCGCTGTCGCCCTCCGCAGGCAACGACTTTGCAAATACACCCAGACAGCGAAGCATCGTGATGGTGCGGTACGCTTGATGCAATGCTGGGAGGCCGCCGGCAACCCAAGGCGCGTTGTCCATGCGTCGTTTGGCGACTGGAATCTCCAAAATCTGCCGCTTCTGGTTCCTGGCGAAATCCCCGGCTATGGCGAACCAAGCTGTGAGGTAGGTTGGATCGCCGGTCTTCCAATAAGCCGCCGCGAGAGGCTGGGAAAAAAAGAATGGACCATACTGCGACTTCTCGAGAATCACGGGATCGGTAGACGTGGCCGTCCAGTCGACCGCCCCGACGCCGGCGGATGCCTTGCTAAAACCGTACAGGTCGAAAAAATCCGGGCCTCTTTCTTGCGCAGCATATGCTGCTTGTGAAAGTTTTCCCGTCAGCATGTCGGCCAAGCGCAACTGTCGGTCGCTTAGTTGATAGTCGTGATAGTCGAACGCGCCGAGATCGGCGGCCCGAAGTCGGCCGACCACCTTATTTTTCCAAGTCTCAAGTTGAAGTGAGCCGGTTGAGTCCCGCGTTTCGGATGACTGTTTTAAAGCTGGCGACTCGTGCCGAGATTCGGCTTGGCGTGGTGGTGCGGCATAATCGTCTGCCTCCGTACGGCGATTGGGCGAGGCAGCAGCCAAGGCGATGGCCACGAGAGTCAATCCTGCACGGGAGGAGAGATACTTCTTCATCTTTGGTGGCCGTCTTTTGCCGATTGGGAAACTGGAGTGGATCGGGGGGAACCGCTAATTTCAACCTCCTGCCGGTAGCAGGACGGCTTGGTTACAATCATGGGAAACGCCTCTAGCGGCAGACCGGTTAAAGTCATTTTTTGAGAGAGCTCAACACTTGCTTTTCAACTCATGGCACTTTGCGGCATTCATGGCGGTGCTTTTTCCGCTGTACTACCTGCCTGGTGCGCCAGTTCAGTGGCAGGTCAATCTTCTGCTCATCGGAAGTGGCATTTTTTATGCTTGGGAGGATCCGCGTCTTCTTATCCTACTGATTGCATCGAGCGGCTTCAGCGTTTTTGCCACTCAACAAGTGGCGATGCTACGGCCCAGCGCATCCAGCGAGCCCGAGCAACGAGACTTCAGGCCGGGAACGGCGAAATGGTGGCTGTTCATTGGCGTGGCCATCAACTTGACTGCTCTGCTTCTCTTCAAATATGCCTCGCTGTTGAGCGAGTTGTTGCCATCTTGGCTTGTTCCAGATGGCGTGGCCCACTGGACTGCACGAATTCCCCTTCCCGTGGGAATCTCTTTCTACACTTTCCAGGGCATAAGTCTCATCGTAGATGCCTACCGAGGCGATTTGGCTCCGCAAACCAAGGGCAGCCTTGCCGCTCGAGGGCTGAACCGCCTTTCATCCTTTCGTGACGCTACGTTTTATCTTTTGTTTTTTCCGCAACTCGTTGCCGGTCCAATTGTAAAGGCACATGACTTCCTTCCTCAGATCCGCCGCAAGACCCTCAGCGATATCGACTGGGTTTTGGTTCGTCGCTCACTCATCGTCGGTTTTTTTCTGAAGATGATCGTCGCCGATAATCTCGCTGAGCAAACCGTCCCATTGTCGCTGGGGACGGCCGGCATTATGCCGATCGGATCTCTTAATCTCGCATCGCTGATGTATGCGTATTCCATGCAGATTTTCGCCGATTTCGCAGGCTATTCCCTGATTGCGATCGGCCTGTCGGCGCTGTTTGGTTATCGCCTCAGTCCCAACTTCAACTTTCCGTACCTCGCTACGAGTGTCACAGATTTCTGGCGTCGCTGGCACATATCGTTGTCCTCCTGGCTTAGGGAGTATCTCTACATTCCCCTCGGAGGAAATCGCCTTGGCGATGTCCGTACATACATGAATCTATTCATTGTCATGTTCCTGGGAGGGCTTTGGCACGGCGCAGCTTGGAAATATGCTTTGTGGGGTACACTGCACGGCTTTTTCTTGGCTACTGAAAGACTTATAAGTCGGCTGTCTTCATCGCGAGATCGCGATGCAGGTGCCGTAACGGTGGCAGCGATCATTGCTGTTCTGAAATGGTTTTTGACGTTTCATGTCGTGACCCTCCTCTGGCTCACCTTCGTTATGCCCGACCTGCAGTCGATTCAGAAGTGTTTTCAGTCGCTCGCGTTCGGTCCAATTGGCACGCTCGGCACTCCGGCTTTTGCCCTAATCTTCTATGGCGGGCTGGTGGTCATGTATCACGCCTGGGGATATCTAACCGAGCATCATCACGAAGTGTCCTCACGCTTGCTGCAATCATGGGCCGAGCCGATTGCACACGGGCTCATGCTCTTTGGCATCCTGACAAATGCCGGCGCCCCCCGGGGCTTTATCTACTTCCAGTTTTAGTTGGACCGAACAGAAAGGCCGCAGTGGATGACACCAATCCCTTACCTGCTAACCTTGATGAGCACCTTGGCCGTCTGTTTTACGATTTCGTCGGCGACATTATGGGCATTTAATGGCCGAACACATAAAAGTGAATCAAATTTCTTCTCCTCTTTAGCGCGACTCCAGTCGGGCATCGCTCCAGTGCCTTCGGTGATGCTGCTTGGCTCGTCGATGACGGGGCGGTTGCCGGATAGGGCGAGCGGCTTCGCGGGTGTCGCAAACCTCGGATGCGACGGGAGTAGCGCAATCCCGGCTCTTAGGGCGATCGCGAATGGCGATTTCCCCGCCCCCGCAGCGATTGTCATCGAAGCGAATACGCTCGATCGCGGGCTCACCGAAGGAGGTGAGATCGAAGAGGCGATTCGATCTGGGTGGTTTTGGGCCGGCGTTTGGGTGCCGCAGTTGGGCGCCGCAGCACGACCGTCCGCCTTTGTGTACTCCGCTCTTTTTTCGCGTCGGCACCGATTTATGGCGCAATCCAACACCGCGTCCCGCAAACGCTTGGTTCCAACGCCGGCGGCCTGGAAAGATCCGGTTCCGCTGGTACCTGCGGCTGAAAAGGTAGCATCAGAGATCGCAGCGATTGTCGGGGAAATAAGAAAACGCGGCGCCCTGGTGCTCGTGGTCCAGTTTCCATGCCGGCGGGAAGTGACGTCGGAGTCGCTTGGAATCGCACACGAGTTGTCCCGAAGGACGGCAACCGGTTATCTTGATCTTCAAGGCGAGCTTGTCGAGCCTTTAATTGGGTTTACGGACGACGTGCACTTAGATACGCCGAGCGCGATCCTTTGCCTACGCTACATCCTGGAATCCCTTGATCACTATTAAAAACGAAAGGAAAATGTGCTGCGCGGACTGGTCATCCTCAAATCACATGAGGAGAAAGCAGACGATCATTGGCGTTAATTGGCGCAAGTGTCCTAACAAGCGAGCTCCGCGGCGTTGGCGTAAGATTTCGGTACGGTGTTGCGTTTGCTCAGTTGTCTATCCCAAGTATTTGTTCGTGCCTTCGCATCTGCTCGTCGGTGAATCGTTTGCCGACCTCCTTAGCAGGAACTCCGGCGACAATCGCGTAGGGTGATACCGTTTTTGTCACGACAGATCCCGCACCGACCACGGCGCCACGACCTACCGTAACGCCGTCAAGGATGATCGCACGCCGCCCGATCCAGACATCGTCCTCGATTATGATTCCGCGGTTTATGCCGCGACCGGAACCCCAGACTGTTGCCCCAACGATATCCGTGCGATGGTCATGGCGGCCTAAAAAAGCTACTTCGCCGGCTACAAGGATCGAGTCACCGAACGAAACATCGGTCTGTATCGTGCACCGCGGCCCGAGTTGAACGCGATGTCCAAACGATACACGTCGATTTGGCGAGGTCACCGACACGCTCAAGGGTAACCGTACGAACCCGCGTTTTATCATCCAAGGATGACGCAAGCGAAACCAATACCAAGTCCTGGCGGCATTCATCCATCGCCTTGCGACTGAAGCGAGCCGCGAGGTGCCTACTCGCTCATTGCGATCAGTGTCTGGGTGGCGAATCATCTTATGTCAGTCGGTTGACAAGCCACTGCATGCGGGTTGACATGCTTTTACTGTATATCTTATCTTCAATCGCGCGATCAAGTAGCTGGTCCCGCTGAATAGCATCCGGATGCGTGAGTGGAAACATTAACTCCCGAAGCGGCCCGGTATCATACGTCGAATGTCGTGTATGAGTCGCGTCTTTTCCCACGCCTATGTTTCGCACCAGCGAGCAAGTCGGTTGGATGCCCAGAAGCCCCGCTTTCCAGCAACTCAAAAGCCAGCGGTAACCCCAACTGTCGATCCGACCCGCTCGCACGCGGCCTAGAACAAACCGCCAATAAAGCCGTTCGCGGCGACGCGCAAACGTTTGTGCAAGTATATTTTCGAGCGCGGTTGGACCTGTTTCGTCAAAACAGGTCATCGCGTCGTCATACATCGCCCACGCGCGTCTCCAGGTCGCCCAGCCCCAAAACAAATTGTAGCGAGAGAAGCAATAACTCGCGGCCATTCGGTGTGTACCGCCCGTGAAGTCGGTTCCTGAGATAGAGCCGACCGCCGCTTCATCTCGATAGCGACGCAGCAGTTCCTCACAGAAGGGGAAGAAACTTGGGTGAGGGACGGTGTCATCTTCGAGAATGATTGCCTCTGAAACCTGCCCGAACACCCACCCCAGACCCGACGATACTCGTCTCCGGCACCCGAGATTGGTCGTAGAGAACTCCGTGACAATATCGCAAGGCCATGGGACGTGATCAAAAAGCGCTCGCACTTGGGCTACGGTTGCGGACTCTTTTGGGCGTTCCTCCCTAGGACCATCAGCGACTACGAATAAGGTGCGAGGACGTACGGCCTTCAGAGCCTCGAGAACGCGAGCAGTCTCTGCAGGACGGTTGAAGACGCACAATACTACTGGGGTCTGCATCATCACCTTATCAACGCCTGCGGCTCAGGTTGGGACGACGCAGCTGCGTTCGCCTGCGACTGGGTTGTTTCCCAGCGCCTGCACAAGGGCCGCCTCAAAGCGATCGACGTCAATGACATAATCCGACAGGAATGAGGGTTGAAAACGCGACCGCCTTGTTGCAGAAACGTAGTAGTAGTTGTGCCCGAGGTCAGATGCGAGTGAGAAATAGCAGTTGTTCCGCCGATCGCCCGCTCCGCGGATTTCCAAAACCGTCGTATTTTCTCTGGTCCAGAGCATATGAACTAGGCCGGCGCCGTGTAAGCCAACCAGCACATCGCACTCGGCTGCCAAGGCAACTTGCTCAGCAAAAGAAAGTCGCTCCATGCAAACGGAGGTAAATCCGTAGCGCGCAAGCACTGCCGCTAGGGATTCCTCGTTGATCAAGTGTCGTTTCGGGGCAGCCTTGCGTGACACGTAGAGTCGCAAGCCCGTTTCGCCTCCAGAAAGTCTCCGGCGGAAAACATCCCGGATTCCTTGCATTAATTCAGTGCGATAATTTCCCGTCGGAGCAAGTCTCGGGATAAAGCACAACTGCTCCGCAAATACGGCGGCCCCAAAAGGGATCACACGGCAGGGTAGCCCGTATGCGGCAAACGATTCCGCTGCGCACGTCGCATACTTGGATTCGGGTATTAGGATTGTATGGTCACTGATGTTGGCTCGAGTGATCCTTAGGGCCTCAAGTTTGGGAAGAATGTCACCGAACCAATGGAAAAAACCGTCAAAATACGCGTCGGTTAGCAGGAGTCCTTTTTCTACCCGCTCGCACCGTGCCGCTGGTATGCTCCGCATTAACCGCGCGGCGATAAGGAGTCCAGTTTTGATGCGCTGCCGGAGTGGCAGAGTGATCGCGGGTTCCAGCAGAGCGGCGGTAGGGGGAAGTCTGCCGCCGACGCTACACAAGCCATCGCCGTAGACGATAACATCCTGGAGGTTCAGAGCTGCCACTGCGGGAAAACACTTCACCATCTCATGGCTGAAGCACTTCTCGTCACCGGGCAGCAAGTTCAACGGCGCACGGCGCCGAACAACAGATGCTGGATATGAAAACGATGCAGCGTCGATCATGTCTGCGGTTAGTGAATTGCCCTGCTGGGCCCGCTCTCACAAGGCAGGTAAATATTGTGATGCCCGCAAATCTAAGAGTCGCTACTCGCCCTGATTCCTGCGTTCGCAGCGACGATCTGGCTGATTGTCTCGCCGAGACTCACCTTAGGCGCCCAGCCAGGGTAGTCATGCATAATCTGTCGTAAATCAGAGTAATAGCAAATGTGATCACCCTCCCTGGCGCGATCCTCATACCGCCAATTCATCGGTATCCCCGTTCGCTCGGCGACCATGGAGAAGGCCTCGAGAATGGAGCAACTGTTCTGCTTGCCGCCCCCAATATTGTAGACGGCGGCACTCTTCGGCGCCGCGATGAAGCGGGCGATAAACTCGGCGACGTCCTGTGAATGGATGTTATCGCGAACCTGTTTGCCTTTGTAACCAAAAACCGTGTACTGCCGGCGCTCGACGTTGCACTTTACGAGGTAACTGAGAAAGCCGTGGAGTTCGACGCCCGAGTGGGAGGGACCGGTCAGGCACCCGCCGCGAAGGCAGCAGGTCGGCATGCCGAAATACCTACCATACTCTTGGACCATAACGTCCGCGGCCACCTTGGACGCGCCAAACAACGAATGTTTGCTTCGGTCGATTCGAAACGTTTCCGAAATCCCGTGAACGTGGGCCGGGTCGGCGTACTCCCAGCGGGTTTCCTGTTCCACCAACCGGATCTCATTCGGTGCGTCGCCGTAGACCTTGTTCGTCGACATGTGCACAAAGGGTGACTCCTTCGCGTGCCGCCTGGCGGCCTCGAGGAGATTCAGCGTTCCGACCGCGTTCGTGTCGAAGTCATCGAAAGGGATTGCCGCGGCCCGGTCGTGCGACGGCTGGGCGGCGGTATGCACGATGGCATCAGGACGTAGTTCCTCAACGAGCCTGAGGATTTGCTCGCGGTCGCGAATATCTACTTCGTGATGAGTAAAGTGCCGCAGGCTTGTTTGTAGCCGATGCTGGTTCCAGCGGGTGTCGCCGGCCGGCCCAAAGAAAACTGCCCGTTGATTGCTATCGAGCCCGTGAACCCGCCATCCGAGTGAGTCGAAGTGGGTGCACACTTCGCTGCCGATCAGCCCGGACGAACCTGTAACCAGAATGACGCGATCACTAGATGCCATGAGTCTTTCAATCCTCTTGAACGATTTGGTCGATATTTTCATCAACGGAGGAGAGGAATGCCGAGGCCGGCACGGCATGCCTGTTGATACCGGTCGCATTGCCTCAGATGCGATGCACTTCCACTGCCCGATAGCAAATTGATGCACCGCCCCACGTCACATCATCAGCATATCCGAGGCGGTCACGACGTACGAGACCCAGCACTTCTTTCCCGACCAAATCGGGGGCGGGCGGTGCGGCCACGAAGGTGGCAGCCGCCTTCGCTAAGGCCTTGCGATGGACGGCGACGAATCTGCTAATAATCAGCGAGAGATCTAGATTTGAACGCCGCGATTCCCGGTGATCAAGGCCGGTAGCCAGCACGCGAGGTATTCCATACAAGCGAACATCGACACCTCTTTGGCTGAGGTCGCCAATCCGACGCTGGACGCCCAATAAACATCGCTACGGCTTTGAGCGACTCTTCGATCATTGCTCGGGAGGATGATGGGCGCTCGCGTTATGGCAGATCGCGTTACGAAGCCGCGTGTAGGCAACATGTTGTCTGCCCCTTGTCCAGGGTGCTAGAAATCTATTCGATCGAGTTCAATGACGAGAGTTCCGGAGTAAAAATTCAGCTAGTTTTGTTTTTCATGAAAACCCTGTCTCTAACCCATGCGCATCCGTGTCAATCTGCCATCGATCTGCCAATCGGTCTCGGTTGTGATGCCTCCTCGCGTTGACGCAGATTCCGGAAGATATACTGAGAGCTATCGAGTGATCGGACTCGCAAGTTGCGATGCAGAGCCGCCCAAAAACCTTGACACCTCAGAAAATGAAGCTGATAGCGCTGGTCGATACCGTCTGGGAAGGCCATCACCCCACCTATCTGAAGTTTTTCGCGAAGGCGCTTCTGGAATCAGGCCACGAAGTTGTCGCGCTATGCCCAGAGCCGGAAGAGATCTGCGATTGGGTCGCTTCGGTTTGTTCCACGGGGCAATCGCGGTTTCATGCAAGCGCTTTTCGCGAATCACCTACTAGTCGATTTCCCATCCGCCGCCTTCGGCCGGCGGCAAACGCTTTGAACAGTTGGATTCGACTACGGAACGGTATTCGTGCAGCAGGTTCCAAAATTGGCCGGTTACCCGACCTCACTTTTCTTGCCTGGCTGGACTCGTACTTGCCCTACATGCACCCTAGTGTGATCGATCGAGTATTCCCTCACGCCTGGTCCGGGCTCTACTTCCATCCCAGGCATCTCCGGCGTCCGCTCCGATTCCAGGAGTTTCGCAAGGGACCGCTGGACCGAACGATAGCGATTACCTCATCGCGATGCCCTGCCGTCGCCGTTTTGGACGAAGGCGTCGCAAATCAATTGCACCAACTGATCCGAAAGCCTGTGGTCGTGTTTCCCGACATCATCGACGCATCGCTGCCATCAGCGGCCAATGGGCTTGTAGAGGAAATCCAGACTAAGGCTGCAGGACGCCCAATCGTCGGCTTGCTTGGCGCATTGGAGAGGCGAAAAGGTTTGCTTACATTGCTCGAGGTTGCCCGGCGATCGACCGATGAGTGGCTATTTCTTTTCGCCGGACCGCTCTTTGAGCCCGATTTCACCACAGAAGAACTCGCGCTTATCAAGAGCCTGGCGGCCTCTGGTGGCAGCAAATGCTTATTCTACCTAAATCGACTTGCAGAGCCGCAGTTTAACGCCATGTTCCAAGCGTGCGATGTGATTTTTGCAGCCTACGAAGGGTTTCTCACCAGCAGCAACCTTCTCACTAAAGCAGCCGCCTTCCAGAAGCCCCTGATCGTTAGCAAAGACTGCTGCATGGGGGAACGCGTGGAGCGGTTTCGCCTCGGACATATCATGCACGCGGGCAACGTTGAGCAGTGTGCCGCCATTCTGCGGCAGATGCGCGACCAGATTTCTTCGGGAGACCGTGGTGTTTCGGCAGACTACGAGGGATACAGGCAGCTTCACTCCGCGGATCGGTTGCCAGCAGCATTTACGAAGATTCTGGAATCATCTGCCAAACGAACCGCGTATTAAACAACTGGATCGTGCGCGTCGTCTGGAAGAAACTCGCTATTGCGTTGGCTATGCCTTGTAGACCGCTAAGTTGTGGCTGTTTATGGCGAAGGACCCGGCGGACCAGAACGACTTTTATAGGAGCCTGAGCGGAGGCGATCAGCAAAAACGCGGGCCAGAAACATCGGACTGTCGAGGTTCCGGCGCCAGAGCCTTTTGGGATCCTTGGCAAGCCTGTAGGCCCAATGAAGGCCGGCACGCTCGATCCACCTCGGAGGCATGGGAACGTTGCCTGCGAAATAATCAAACATGGCACCCACCGGTCCGCAAAGGGGCACTCGCAAGCGGTCTCGGTTGGCCAGGATCCACTTCTCCTGTTTGGGGGCACCAAGGCCGACCCAAAGGACGTTTGGCCCGGCGTGATTGACGTGATCAGCCATTTCCTCCATGTCGGCCGCGGAAAAAGTGGGCCGAAAGGGCGGAGAGTACATGCCCGCGATGGCCAGGTTCCGGAAACGCTTGCGGTGCCGGACGCGAATCCGCTCCAGCGTCTCCTCCGAACCGCCCAGATAGAAGACCGAGCAACTCCCTTCGCGATCGAGCGCCTCCGAAATGGCCATAAACAGGTCGGGGCCGGTCGCCCGCTCACGGATTCGGCCGCCTAAAATCCGCGATGCCAGAATCACGCCAAACCCGTCGGCGACGAGCAGATCAGCTTGCCTGAGGGCCGTCATGAAGGTCGCATCACGATGCGCCATCTCCGCCGAGTGAGCGTTGACGCAGGCGAAATACCTCATCCTGTCGCGGCGGCTTGTCCAATCCACGAGCAGCGCCGTCGTTTCCATTAACGGCCGCGAGGAAACTGGTAGACCGCGAATGATCTCTTGGGAATCTGTCATCGTGCCGCTTTAAGAGTCGAAGATCAACAAAGAAGCTACAGCTGCCAAAGAAATCCACCCCGGCAGACACGCTCACGGTATGCGTTAGAGTTCGCTAAATAGGTGAGGTATCGAATATCCCGTTTGGCGTAAATATTGATCCATGCGAGATCTACATAGGTAGAGCCGGGGAGTGCCTCAGCAGCGGAGTCTGTGGGGGAACCGCCCGCTCACCCGCGTCTCGAGACCCGCCGTTTCAACGTCTGTCACACCCCCAACGGCTCGACCAATCGTGGCCACTTGTAACGGAGCGACTTGAGCGGCGCGAGGTGGTTCGGAATACTCGTGATGCCCAGCCTGCGGTGGCTTCGGCTGGGCTCGATTCAGCAACCGAACCCGATACCGACGACCACCGCAGGATACTTTTCCTGCTCTCTTTCAACCGCCGGGGCGCGGCGCAGCTTCGAAGCGGCGGAACGCCGCCGCAAGAGGCCAACAGCATGCTCAACACGCTGTGAGGTCGGTGCTATTTCTGCCAAGCGCTTAAGTTCTATGCCATCCAACCCAGGCTGATCCTTACCCCAGAGCTGCCAAACCTGAGCGGATAGGGAAGAGGCTCGCGCCGCAAATTGTCTTTTTAACCAGCAAGTTCTGCTGAAGACCCATCAATCAGTAGCAAACGATTTCTGCGGTGTCGCCAGGGTGTGAAACCCGGCGGAATATAGCTGCATTTCGGCGGCGACATAGCGTCGCCTATCGAACCGCGACCGCCCGGCGACGGCAGCCTGCGCCATGCGGCGAAGCCCGTTACGATCGGCGGCCAGCGTCCGGAGTGCATTCGCGAGCAACTCCGAATTCTGGGCCGGGAGCACGACTCCATCGATGCCGTTGCGAACCACGTCACGGCATCCCCGCGAGTCCACAGTCACCACCGGCACGCCTATTGCGAGCGACTCCATCGCCGTGACGGGCATTCCTTCACGGACGCTGGGATGCACGCAGATATCCGCCATGCCGAGGTATGGCGCGACATCCGTCTGCCAGCCTGCATCGACGATTCGCGGATCGGAGACGACGACATCGCGCTCGGAGTCCGTAAGGCCCGAGCTATGCGCTTGGTCGGGCGCTCCCACGAGCAGTAGCGATGCTTGCTCGAGATTAGCTCGAAGGAACCCCCGAATGGCCACGTCGAATCCCTTAAATGCGGTGCGCCTGCCCACGTATGCGACCACCAGCGAATCGGGGGCGATGCCCAGTCGTGCCCGCAACTCCTTCCGCGAGTTCGCGGTGAAGCGACCATGATCGAAGGCCTCAAGGTCACAGCCTACCCCGCTTGCCGGGAGTAAACGGACACGCTTCGCCGGGAGGATCGCCCGAAGCGCCGCGGCATCCTCGTGATTGAGCACGCAGACGGTGTCCATCCGTCTTGCCGCCCACCTTTCTGCAGACCGGGTCAATCGCGATGCAATCGACCGGGCACCGGCCAGCGACATGTGTAATCCGTGAAACGTTCCCACCCATAGCCTGGGCCGGGTACCGATCATCGCCCTGGCCATGGCCGCCGCGACCACTCCGGCGGCGAAATGGGCATGCACCAGGGCGGGATTCCAGGCCGTGATCACCTCCGCCAGGCGACGGCCCGCCGTCACCAGGCTCCATGGATTCCCGCCACGAAACGCCGGCAGCGCGAACCTCTCCACGTCCTCCGGCCATTCGGTCGTTTGGCCGGGGAGATCGGGGCCCGCAGCGACGGCCAACTCGCCTCCCGTCTCCTGCCAGGCGTCGGCGACGCCGCGGAAGAACGTGTGGAAACTCGTGCCGCTGGGGACGACAAGCAGCACCCGTCGATTGACAGCGCTCATCCTCGCAGTCGCCTGCGCTGGTACCGCAGCCAGGCATAGCCTTGCCAGGCTGCGGCTTCGAGGCGCGGAATCCGTCCTTCCGTGGCGAGTGTGCAAATGACTCGCTGCTCGCTTCGATACATTGCTTCTAAATCGGCCGTACTGCCGCCGGGCGTGCCAGGAACACGGCCCAGGGCAGCCAGTGGTATATCGAGCATCACGCCCCGCGCTCCTGCGTCGAGCCAATCGAGCCAAAGCAGGAGATCTTCGCAGTGCCGCCAGCCGACACGAAACCGATTGCGCACGGATGCTCGGACCACGACCGTAGGTGTCGCAACCAGATTGCGGGCAAGCAGACGCCGCCTGCTGATCGGGGTGACCTTCGTAGACGATCCATCGTCGCGCGGCGGCGGTTGTGCCGTGCCGAGAATGATGCAGCGATGTGCAGTCCAGGCCACATCCTGATGCTTCTCCATCCAGGCGATCTGTCGCTCTAGTTTGCGCGGCAGCCAGACGTCATCGGCGTCGAGGAACGCCACGTACTTGGAGTCCGGGCGGATTGATTCCCAGCCGGCGTTTCGCGCCTCGGAAGGCCCCCGGTTCATCGGCAATGTCACGACGGTCAATACAAACGGCCACCGTCGCTGTGCGCACCGGCGCAGCACACCTGCCGTGCCATCGGTCGAGGCATCGTCCACGACGACCGCTTGGGTTGGCCAGTTGGTCTGTTTAGCTATTGATTCAAGGGCACGCTCGACCGTGGACTCGGCATCATGGCAGGGCACGATCACGCTGATCGGAGGACAAGCGGCGATTGTCACGGAAGGGCCCATGCCCTCGCCAGACCGCTCATTCGGCGCGTCAACGCGGCCATTTGTCGCCGTCTTGATTGGCTCCCTAAGTTCGCAGCAAGGCTTCCGATCTCGACGCACCCCGACACAGTGCGATCCAAATACGCGATTCGCAAGTCTAGTTAGCTGGTTGATGTGGCGGCTGTTATGAATCACAGCGTGAGCGTGCATCATCCCAAACGTGTTCCGAATCAGAGGGGCTTCCGAATTGACTCCGCCCAAACTCGATCACGGAGCGCCAGAAGTGGCCTCTCGATAATCTCGTGCATCAAAAAGCCAAGCAACAGCGATCCGCCTAAATACACGCTCGCATACAGCCACCAATTCGTGCTGCCCAGCGCTAGCATGATACTTCTTGTGCCGAGGTGGTTGACCGCCTGATGCCATAGGTATATGGAATACGATGCGCGGCCGATACTCGCACAGCAGAGCAAAATCGGATTCGACACCGAAGAGATGGTTAACGCTACACATAAAAGCCCAAATGCTGCCATCCATGCCAGCGATTTGCCGACTACCCAGACCCCGATGAGATAGCGATTATCCGCATAGTCCCAGGCAAACAAAGGCGCAAGCAGAAAGAAAGTAGCGATCACGACCCCGCATCGATTAGCTTGCAGTCTACGCACAAGAGTTGCTGAATCAAACGTTACGGATAATGCCATAAGGCTGCCGACAAGTAGTCCGTCCGCGTTAAGTGGCGTAGCGAAAAGCGCGAGGCCATCAGGCTCATTCCGTGAAAGCAGTTCATTTGCTGCCCGCAATCTCATTATCACAATCAACAATAAAAGAACTACCGCCATTCCCGCTCGATGCCTCCAGGCATATGAGGCGAATGATCGCTGGCGGATTCCGACACTCGTCGCCAAGGCAATCGCCAAGTAAAAGTGTTCCTCGACAGCTAGAGACCAAGTGTGCGTCCACAGTCCTGGGAAGTAGTTTTGCAGGAAAAAAACTCTGCTGATGTGGCGCAAGCTGTAGTGGCGAGGGAGGGGGGGGTACTTCGGGCCAGATTGAAGGCGAGTGTAAACATAATCAGACCCCAGAGAGGCTGATAGATTTTCCAGCCCCTGCGCCACAGGAACCTTTTGGTGTCGACTGTGCCGGTTCGGGCATATTCGCTCGCTAGTAATCTCGTGACGAGATATCCACTAAGCACGAAAAAAATATCCACTCCCACCCATCCACCGCATCTCCAAGTATTTACTATTGTTGCGAGCAGGCCGCTGGGCTCATGCGTGAATCCTACGACGCCGCTCGGAGGCGTTGTGCTAAAGTGGCGGCCCAAGACCAGCAAGAGCGAAAGAAACCGAAGTAAATCAAGTCCTACCACTCGTTGGGGTGCTAGTTGTTGCATGGCCGAGCCGTCCAAAAGTCGAGTAATGGTGCGTGGGCAGTGTCGGGCCAGTCGCACGGCTGAATATGAGCGATTGGGGGCGGCCAGCCAACCGCTCGACTGTCTTGGTTCAGCGTGAACTGGAATCGCGAGGGCAAGGCGTAAGGGAACACCGTGCGGCTCCATGCCGCTTGAGTCGCGGCCTCCGGCCGCGAAGGTTTTTCGCATTGGTGCCGATCCCGAAGGG
>Ga0315904_10003417_pt1 | contig 23349 bp, 23 predicted proteins | sample LakEriMetagenome_6_FD_203529 | JGI IMG/M metagenome (GOLD analysis project Ga0315904, IMG submission 203529) | Freshwater fungal communities from buoy surface, Lake Erie, Ohio, United States - Buoy 12 MA120 | ecosystem: Environmental > Aquatic > Freshwater > Lake | place: USA: Lake Erie, Ohio... | reverse complement strand
CAGAGCAGTGGGGTTGGGAGGGCAGTGGGGTTGGGAGAGAGGTCAGCAGCGCCCCTAGGCTGGACCTTCTCACGGCAAGGTTCCGATCAACGCCTCCGCTCCCCAGCCCATCCGCCGCCGTCCCCAGGCCCAATCCGGCAACGGCTCCCCACCCTTGAGGCGCACTGAGCCCGGGCAGGCGGCGCCTGAGGAACAAGCGGTTCCCCTGGTTGCCACCGGCAGCACCGCTCCCGTCGCCGGGTTGGCGGCCGATTTTGCCTTGCTGGGCCTCTCCGAACCCCTGCTCAAGGCCGTCGCCGGCAAGGGGTACCGCTCCCCTTCCCCGATCCAGCGTCAGTGCATCCCGGCGGTGTTGGAGGGTCGAGATGTGATGGCCGCCGCCCAGACGGGCACCGGTAAAACCGCCGGCTTCACCCTGCCGATGCTGGAGCGGCTGCGCCATGGCCCCCACGCCCGCTCCAGGGCGGTGCGGGCCCTGGTGCTCACCCCCACCCGGGAGCTGGCGGCCCAGGTGGGCGAAAGCGTGGAGGCCTACGGCCGCTACCTGGATCTGCGCAGCGACGTGATCTTTGGGGGGGTCAGTCCCAATCCCCAGATCGCCCGGCTGGCCGCCGGGGTGGATGTGCTGGTGGCCACCCCAGGCCGTCTGATGGATCTGCAGCAGCAGGGGGCCCTGCGGTTGGAGCGGGTGGAGATCCTGGTGCTGGATGAGGCCGATCGCATGCTCGACATGGGCTTCATCCGCGACATCCGCCGGATCCTGGCCCTGTTGCCGCCGCAGCGCCAAAATCTGCTGTTTTCCGCCACCTTCTCGGCCGAAATCCGCCAGCTGGCAGCCGGGCTGCTGCATCAGCCGGTGCTGCTCCAGGCCAACCCGGAAAACGTCGCGGCGGCCACGGTGGAGCATCTGCTGCACCCTTGCGACATGGAGCGCAAGGCGGAGCTGCTCAGCCATCTGATCCAGGCGGGGAACTGGCGGCAGGTGCTGGTGTTCTCCCGCACCAAGCACGGGGCCAACCGGGTGGCGGAGCGGCTGACCCGGGAAGGGCTGAGCGCCGCCGCCATCCATGGCAACAAGAGCCAAGGCGCCCGCACCCGGGCTCTGGCGGGCTTCAAGAGCGGCGAGCTGCGCGTGCTCGTGGCCACGGACATCGCCGCCCGCGGCCTGGATATTCAGCAGCTGCCGCACGTGGTGAACCTCGATCTGCCCAACCAAGCCGAGGACTATGTGCATCGCATCGGCCGCACGGGCCGGGCTGGCCATCCCGGCCATGCCGTCTCGCTGGTGGCGGCCGAGGAGCACGAGCTGTTGCGGGCGATCGAACGGCTGATCGGCTCCCCGTTGCCACGCCAGGCGGTGCCGGGGTTTGAGCCCACGGTGCTGAGCGCGCCGCCTCTGGATCTCGGCGGCGGCCGCGGGCGTCGCCCCGAGCGCGGTCAACGCCAGCAAGCTGGCCCGCCAGGCCAGGCCCGAAGCGGTGAGCGGGCCAAACGTTCCTTGGGCGCCGATGCCCCTCGACGCCGGCGCCGCTAACGCCTTCCGGCTGCCCGGGCGGCTGAAACCGGCTGCCTCTGGCCTGCAGCCTGGCGGAGCCCGCCGCTGTCTATGGGGCAGGAATCTCCGCCGCCGCTGAGGAGGTTCCCCAGCCCGATAACATTGAAACACCCCTCGGCTGTCTGCCGCGTTAACGACAGCAGAACCCCAGCCGCCGCGCTGAACTACCTCCGAACCCCTTCCACCGATGCCCTACGAACCTGGTTCCCCTGAATGCCGCGTGCTGATCGACTGCAAGCAGCAGATTGAGCTGATGCTGTTGGCGTTGGAACGCATTGAGAACAGCAGCCACATCCGAGACCAACTGGTGTCAGTTCACAACCAACTTGAAGGACTCCACGAGCTGCACCGAACCCAGCCCCAGCCCCAGCCGCTCCCGGCAGCCTGATGTGGCGCGTCGCTGGCATTTCCGGCCAGGCCACCCACCCCCGTCAACCAACCGTTTCCACTCAACAGCTGCTACCCAACAGCTGCCACCCAACAGCTGCTACCCGACCATCGCACCTCGCTATGGCGCTGGCCAGTACGCCTGATGGCGAAATGATTAGGTACGCTTAGAAGCATTCTTCACGTGCCCAGAGGTCTGTTGATGGGGAAGTTTGAGGCTTAGGGATGTTCTGGATCACCTGGGCCCCCCCGGCCACCACCTGAGACCCATGCCACCGCCTTCGCGATGTTGGACGCCGAGGCAGTTTTGCAGGCCTTCCTTCGCTCCCCACGCAACCACCGCAGTGAAGCTCCGGCAGAACACACACCGTTGCCGAAAACGTGGGCTTTAGCGGTGGCCTGAGCGGTCGGCAAGGCAGGCCATGGGCCGGCGCTGAACTTCGTTGTCGCTCAGCATTCACCGCTGGCATGACGCCCCATCTGGGGCGGGTGGCGCCAGCGGAGAGCGGCCTTCACTGCTCTCAGGGTTGTGAGCCGTGCCCCTGGAGCTCCCATCCCTGGCAGGCGGCATAGGCACCGGCAAGGGTGGCCACCATCCGGCGCTGGTTCGGAGCTTGCGCATGGCGCACCACATAGGCACCGGTGGTTTCGCGGTAGATCAAACAGCCGGAGCAGGTTGATTGCACCAGAGACAACTCATTGCCCATCGTGTTCACGAAGCGAACCTATCGCTTGTCTAGGACTGCTGACGCAAGCCGCCCCTGTGTGAGACCGCTAACAACACAAACTGCAATGCTGCAGGCCAAGGTTCGCGGACTTGCCCCGCTCACACCAGCTGGTCGCCGGGGCGCATGTTGAGCTGTTGCAGCAGGCTGCGGCCAGCGCAGGCTCGGCGCCCCTCCAGCTGGGCCTGGCGCAGCAGCAGGGCACCCTCACCGCAAGCCACCACGAGCCCTAGGGGGTCCAGCAGCTCTAGCACCGTGCCAGGCGCCTGCCCCAGCGCTGCGGTCGCCAGCGAGGGGCGTTGGTGCAGCAGCACCGCCACCTCGGGGCTGAGCCGATCGCCCAGGGCCGGCAGCAGCGGCTCGCAGGCCAGCAGCTTCAGCCGACGTCCCAGCGTGGTGGTGTAGGCGCCGGGCCAAAGCCCCATCACGCGTCGATGCACCGCCAGGGCAGCTGCGGCCCAAGTCACGCGGTCGTCATCGCGGTTGAGCAAGCGCGCGTAGCTGACCCCCTCAACGGGTTGGGGCCGCAGCCCCAACCGCTCAGCCCGGTCGCTCGCGCCAGCGGGCCCCGCCGCCGCGATACGCGGTAGAGCCTCGACCAGCAGTGAGGCCGTGAGCGCTGACAGGCGCTCGCCCAGCTGACCGGCGTTCTCCAATAGGCCGATCGGCAGCCGGCGCTCCAGCAACACGGGCCCCGTGTCGAGACCTTCCTCCATGGCCATGATGCCAACGCCGGTTTCGGCGTCACCCTCCAGCAGGGCCCACTGGATGGGCGCCGCGCCACGCCAACGGGGCAGCAGCGAACCGTGGCCATTCCAGCAGCCCAGCGGCGGTTGCCCCAACACCTCGGGGGGCAGGATCTGCCCGAAGGCCACCACCACCGAGATGTCCGTGTGCAGGGCCGCCAGCTCGGCCTGCAGGTGCGGCTCACGGCGGATGCGCGTTGGGGTGAAGGCCGGTAGGCCCAACTCCAGCGCCTTGGCCTTAACGGGAGAGGGCTGGGGCTCCGCGCCGCGACCGCGGCGCCGATCCGGCTGGCTCACCACCCCCACCAGCTCATGGCCAGCCGCCCGCAAGGCCTCCAGGCTGGGAACCGCGTAGGCCGGGGTGCCCCAGAAGAGAACGCGCATGGCGGCGGTCAGGCGTCCCCTGTGACCGATAGCCCCTCGACCCACACCCATGGGCAAACGCCCCCCGGGGTGACCTCCGGTTCGCCCTCGAAGCCGACGATGGCTTGCAGCACCTGACGGATGTCCCCCGCCACGGTGGCCGCCTCGATCGAACGGCGCTCGCCATCCCGCACCCACCAGCCATCGAACGGCAGTGAGAAGGATCCTTGGGCCGCCTTGACGCCGGCGTGCAGGGCCGAGAGCGAATCGATGACCACGATGCCGCGACCTTCCTCAGCGCCGTGTCCCAGGCCGGCGTGGCGATCCAAACCCTGGGCGCCGCCGTCGCTGCCGGCCGTGGCGCTCACCTCGAACCAGTCAGGCCCCACGGAGACTTTGGCGCCGAGGCCGGCGTGGCCCGTGGGGGCCACGCCAAAGGCGCGTGCGGTGGCTTCGGAGTGGAGGAAGTTGCGCAACACTCCGCCCTCCAGCAGCGCCAATCGCGCCGTGGGGGTGCCTTCGCCGTCGAACAGCGCCGCGCCGATGTTGCCGGGATGGAGGCCGTTGTCGTGCAGGGAGAGGAACGGCACCGCCAAGGTTTCGCCCAGCGACTCGCGCCGGCTGAGGCTCACCCCATCCAATACCGCCCTGGCGTTGAACAGGGAGCTGAAGGCGCCCAGCAGATCGAGAAACGCCTCCGGCCGGAACACGCAGGTGTAGCGGCCCGTTTCGATCGGTCCGTAATCGAGGTGGGCGATGGTGCGCTCGGCCGCCTCGGCCACGCAGCCGGCCACGTCGAGATCGGCGGCGCCATAGGCCAGCCGCACGGCACCGGCGCTGCGGGGTTTGCGGCCCGCCTCCTCGGCCCGGGCATAGAGGTACACACTGGCGGTGGTTTGGCGTTGGTGGCGGCAGGCGCCTTCGCTATTGAGGTAGATGCGTTCACTGCGGCGCTCCGCCAGGCCGTTGTACGGAACGGTGCCGATCGCCGGATGGCGGCCCAGCAGGTCGCGCTCCGCCTCCCGCAGGGTGTCCAGCAGGTGGAGGATGCCGACCGGCTGCCGCAATGGCTGCTCCAGTTGGGGCAGGGGGGCGGTGGCCAGCGGCGAGAAGGCGGGGATGTCGTCGGGATTGCCGAAGGCACTGGCGTCGTGGGCACCGCGCAGGGCGCGGGCGAGCCCTTGCGGCGAGAGATCTGAGGTGCTGGTGATCCCCACCAGCCCCTGGTCGTTCCAGGCCCGCACCGTGATGGCGCTGCGTTGGGCTCCCTTGAGCTGCTTGGATTCGCCCCGGTCCACCTGCACCGAGCTGTCGGTGCTGCAGGAGGCTCCGAGATCCCAGCGTTGGATGCCCTGGCCGCGGGCCAGCTGATCGAGCTGCTGGGCCAGCTGCTCGGGATCAAGGCCGTTGGGTTGCATGGAGGCGGCTGCCCCCTCAAGCGTGCTGTTTGCCATGGTCAGCGCCCGCCCACCGTGATGCTGTCCACCTTGATGTGCGGCTGGCCCACGGTCACGAACACGCTGCCGCTGATCGAACCGCAGAAGCCTGCGGCCAGTTCCAGGTCGTTGGCGCACATCGAGATGCGCGGCATCACCTCCTTGGCTTCACCGATCAGGGTGGCCCCCTTCACCGGCCTGCCGAGTTGGCCGTTCTCGATCCAGTAGCCCTCTTCCACCGCAAAGTTGAACTGGCCGGTGGGGCCGACGCTGCCTCCCCCCATGGCCTTGCAGTACAAACCGCGATCCACCGAGGCAATCAGCTCGGCAGGCGTGTGGGGACCAGCGGCGATGAAGGTGTTGCGCATCCGGCTGGCCGCGGCGAAGGCATGGCTTTGGCGGCGGCCGCTGCCGGTGCGAGCATGGCCGGTGCGCAGCTCGCCGGCCCTGTCGCTGAGGAAACGGCGCAGCACGCCGTCCTCGATCAGCACCGTGCGCTGGGGCTCGAGCCCTTCGTCATCCATCGACAGCGAGCCGAAGGCCCCGCCGGTGAGGCCTTCATCGATGGCGGTGACGGCGGGATGGGCGATCAACTGATCGACGCGGTCGGCAAATGGGGTGGTGCCGCGTTCCACCTGGGTGGTTTCGAGCAGATGGCCGCAGGCCTCATGGAAGATCACCCCGCCGAAGCGATTCGCCAGCACCACCGGGAACTGGCCGGCCTCCACATAGTTGGCGTAGAGCATCTGGCCGGCGCTGTGGCACAAGTCGCTGGCGGAAGCGTCGGCGTCCCAGTGGCGCAGATCGTCGGGGCTATCGCTGGTGCCGTAGCGGCGGCCGAGGCTGGCACGGTGCTCGCCATCGGCGGCCAGCACGTTGAGCCCTAGGGATTGGTGCAAGCGGATGTCGCGGGCGTGGGTGCCATCGCTGGCGACAACCAACACCTCCTGCCAGTCGCGGGCGTAGCTGCCGCGGCGGGCTTGCAGGTGCTGACCGTGGTGGGCGAGCCGTTCGGTGCCGCGCAGCAAGGCTGCGGTGGCCTCCTCCAAGCCTGGGCAACGCCGCAGCCAGTCGCCCTTGGAGGCGCCGTGATCGCGCAGGGCAGACAGGCCATGGAAGGATGATCCCGCGGCGGGCACGTCTCGGCTGGGGCTGCTGAGCCCGAGCATGCCGAGGGCCTGGGCCAGCGCCTCCAGCAAACCGTCGGCGCTGAGGTCGTTGGTGGAGACAAAGCCATCGCGGTGGCCTCGAAACACCCGGATGCCGGCGCCCCGCCCGAACGAGGGCGTGACGCTGGTAATCGCCTCCTGCTCCGCCAACACGCCCAAGTGTTCGGTGCGTTCTAAAAACACCTCCACCAAATCAGCCCCCGCGGCCCTGCCGCGGTGGAGGAGCAGTTCCAACTGATCAAGCGGCACCAGCTCGGGCAGGCCAGGGGGCTGGAGCTCAAGGGCCTGTGGCCCGGTCAACAAGGGGCCGGGGACCTGAAGTGCGGGGGAGGGCAAACCGGTTGGCAGCGAGCGGAATCCCAGACCCGGCCCGGAGCCAGCTGGGATCCTCAGTGTAGAAAGCCGTGATCCCGATCGCCTGCCATGGCAGGGCGTGGTGCCTGTGCTGGCAGCGGCGGCTCAGCGCACCGCTGGCTGGAACGCTTCGCTGCGGATAGGGGCCGTCAGGAACAGCTGGGCCATCTCCAGGGCGTTGGCGGCCCAGAGGGGAAGCTTCCGCAGGGCCTTGAGCGGCGCGGGCAGACTACTGGAATCGGCCTGGCTCAGGGCGGCGTTGTTGCCCACCAACCGCTCGAGGCGCTCCCAGAACTTGGGGTTTTCCACATCCAGAACCACAGGGAAGATGCGGGCGGAGGTTTCGTTGGTTTTGCGGATCACGTAGCGGTCGTAGGCGCGGGCGTCGAGGCCGAGAGCTTCGTAGAACTCCTTGCGGGCTACATCGCGCACATACATGGTGGCGAACACGGCCAGCAGGAAGAAGCGGCACCACAGGCGGGCGCGCCAGCCGCGCACAGTGCTGGGCTGAGACTTCATCAGGGCGTCGAAGAAATCGCCGTGACGATTTTCATCCTGGCACCAATTCTCAAAGAAGTTGAAGATTGGAAAGATCTTGCATTCGGGGTGCTTTTCGAGGTGCCGGTAGATGGCAATATAACGCCAGTAGCCAATCTTCTCGGAAAGATAGGTGGCATAGAAGATGTGAGCCGGGCTGAACTTTGTGTAGCTCTTGTTGGCGGTCAGGAAGCCAAGGTCGAGCTGCAAGCCGAAATCGGTCATCGCCTTGTTGAGGAAGCCGGCGTGGCGGGCCTCATCGCGGGCCATGTGGGCAAAGCATTCGGCCAACAGGGGATTTTTCTGCTTGATGCGGCGAGAAAGCTCCTTGTAAAGGAGAAAGCCCGAAAACTCGGAGGTGCAGCTTTGTTCCAGAAACTCCACGAACACCCGGCGGGTTTCTGGATCGAGCTTGTCGGCCGCTCCCTCGAACGCCTCATCGCGCACGAAGTGATGACGGTTGTAATCCTTGCGGAATTCCTCGCAGATGGCCTCAAGCTCCTCCTCGTTCGGGCGCAGATCCATCGCCGCCATCGCTTCGAAATCGGTGGTGTAGAAGCGTGGCGTCAGAATTGTGTCCTTGGCTGGGTCCTTAATCGCCGGGCCCTCGGCCGCGGCGACCGACACGCCTGCGATGGGACTGGAGGTGGTGGCCGTGGCGGGAGGCACCATCACGCGCAAACAAGGGAGTGAAGCCATCGTAGGCATCCAGCTCCCGTTGGTTGTCGGGTTGTGAACAGGTTGGTCACACGGGGTTCAGCCCATGCGAGGCAGTGGCCCAGCTCGTTGGACGAGGGAGGCGCTCCAGCCATGGGAGCGGCGCGAGTGCCCGAGGCCTCAGGCGTCCGGTTGGGCCGGTGCCGTCTCTGGCGGTGAGGGGCGGCCGGACCCTCAGTTAGGCCCGAGCCACTTCTGGCCATTGAGGCGCTGCACCAGCCGCGACACGAGCAGGGCCAGGCTGGTTTTGCGTTCATCAATCAGAAACGACTCCAGCAGGCTGGGGGGACCCTCGCCTTCCGCCAGAGCCACCGTCTTGGCGGCGTTGATGTCCTTGGCGCTGAAGCAGAGCCAGAAGCGGCGCTCGCCGGGCAGACTGCCGCGCACCATCCAGCAAGGGCTGCCGACCACCGGCATCGCCCCCTCCACCACTTCAAGGGCTGGGGCGGGGCCGCCGTAAGCCTGCACCTCCTTGCTGAGCGCCGGCAGCAAGAGCTGGGGCAGGAACTGCTCGAACGGGGTGTCCTCCGGCGCCGGGGGCTTGGCCTTGGCAGCCGCCGGGGCCTTGGCGGACGCCGAGGTCTCAGCCGCGGCATTGGAGGGGGTGGGTGCGGGGGCTGCGCTGTCGGTCACCAGGCCTCAACATCCAAACGTGTGGCAGGACTTTAGGCAGCAGCTCCCGAGGATGGCCCCATCTCAGGGCCAAGATTGCTGGGGAGGGCGGGCGATCACGCTGGACCCGCGGCCCCAGCCCGCAGCGCCAGCGAAGAGCGCCAGTGAACAGCGCCACCGAACAGCGCCAGCGAAGAGCGCCAGTGAACAGCGCCACCGAACAGCGCCACCGAAGAGCGCCTTCGCGGTCCCACCAAACGGTCATGGGCCGTGACGGCAATCCCGTGCCGGAGGCACTGCCCAAGGCCAACGCAGCCTGCTGGGGCGGTTCCGCAAAGGGGGCCAAAGGCGGGACCGGGTCGCCCCGCTGAAGCTGCCTGGAGCGGCACCGCGGAGCTTGCCGGCTGATTCAGACCTCGCATCCGCCAGCCATGGGCCCAGCCGGGGATTCGGTTCGGCAGCTCGGACCGGTCTGTGGCTGCGGCTACCAGTCGTCCTGAGGGGGGGCGCCCCAGTCCTCGCCAGCCGCGGCGGGCGGTGCGGCTGGTGCCGGTTGGCGCCGCGCTGGAGCCTCGACGGCGGCGGTCCGGGATCGACCAGCATGGGCAACGGCTTGGCCCTTGGACCCGACGGGCTGAGCCGGTCGCTGGATCACCCGGAACGGCACGGCCACTGTGGGAGCCGGCTCTCCCTCGGAGCGGCTCGGGCCGGCCGAAAAGCCATTCGGCTCGCTCCACGGGGCAGCCCGCGCCGCCGGGGCGGGGGGCGACTCGGCCTGTCGCCCAGGGTCCCGCTCCCGTTCCCGCCCGCGGCCGTCGCCGCCGCTGGGCCAGGCCGCGACAGGGTCGGGCCGCCGCCGTTCGCTCCATGACAACCGTCCGGCCTGCCCGAGGGATAGCCCCACGGCGGCGGCGCTGACCAGGCCTCCTCCTGATGCGGCCAGCGCCAGCCAGGCCCCTAGGGGTAGGGGGGGCGAGCGCCAGATCAGCAGCCGCAGCGACAGCCGCGGCGCTGGGTTGACGGCCGCGAGCACGAGAACCGCCAGCAGCGGCGCCAGCAGGGGAACCAGCAGCAGGCGCCGCGCTGGGGTCATTGCTGCGGAGGCCTGGCCTGAGCCGTGGCCTGGGGGCCCTGCCAACGGCGCAGGTCACCCACTTGAAGGCCGAGGGCATCCAGCACGCGGATCACCAGAAAATCCACCATCTCCTCCAGGCTGCTGGGCTGTTGGTACCAGGCCGGCACCGGCGGGGCGATGCGCGCGCCCGCCTCCGCCAGGGCCGTGAGGTTGCGCAGGTGGATGAGGTTCCAGGGCAGTTCCCGTGGCGCGATCACCAGGGGCCGGCCCTCCTTGAGGTGCACATCCGCGGCGCGCTCGATCAGATCGGTGGCCACGCCCGCGGCGATGCGACCCACACAGCCCATGCTGGCCGGCAGGATGACCATGCCACGGGTGAGATGGCTGCCGCTGGCGATCGCCGCCGCCTGGTCATCCCAGCGGTGGCAGCGCAGCCGGCCGCTGCTGCAGCCGCTGCGCTGCCGCCAAAAGGCCTCTTGGTCGGTGGGATCGAGCGGCACGCGGATGCCGAGTTCGGCCTGCCAGACGCGCAAGGCGCCGCGGCTGGTGACCAGCTCCACGGGTAGATCGGCCTCCAACAACAACCGCACGGCCCGTTCCGCCAACGGCTGGCCGGAGGCCCCGGAGACGCCAAGCACCACCGGCCGCTCGATCGGCGTCATGGTCGCGCTCAGAACGCCCCATCCAGAGTGTCGTCATCTTCGCTGTCCGCCGCGAAGGGATCGCTCCCGGCAGCGTCAAGTCGTTCGGCAACTGGGGGTCCCCCGGCAACGCTGGCGTCGGCTGCGGCGGCGTCCTCGTCAGCGTCGTCGTCGTCGGAGTCAGCGGCGGCGAGATCCTCCGGACTCAGCTCCGGTTGGATGACGGCCAGATCGATCTGATGGCGCAGCGCGTCCACTTTCAGAATCTCCACATCCACCGGGTCGCCGAGCAGGTAGGTGCGACGGAACTTGCGGCCCACCAGCCGGTTCTGGCGCGATCGGTACTCGTACCAGTCGTCCTTGAGTGAGCTGACATGCACCAGTCCTTCCACCTGGGAGGGAGGCACCTCCACGAAGAAGCCATAGCTCTGGATGCCGCTGATCTGACCCCGCACCACCTGCCCCACCAGCGATTCGCCGAAGCGGGCCTGGGCCATCGCCAGGGCGTCGGCTTGCAGATCTTGCTGGAAGCGGCGCCGCCCGTTGAGGCGCTGCACCAAGCCGCGCTGCAGGGGTGCTTCCAGGGCGCTGGTCAATGAAGGGGCGAACAGGGGCCAGTCGATGGCGCCATGGCAGCTGTCGCTGGCCAGCTCCACACAGGTCTTGTGGCGCACCGTGGGGCGGTCCTTCCCCTCCGACAGCAGGGTGACCAACAGGTGCTGATTCCAGAGATCGGCGGCGTGGAGCGTCGGCAGGCACCAGGGTGCGAAAGCGAGGATCTCCTCGCTCGCGGCGTTGTGGCTGGCCTCGCCGGTTTCGCCGCTGATGGCATGCACGCCGGGTTCGGTGCTGAGCTGCACCGGTGCCAGGCTGTCCTGCAACAGCTGCTGCAAAACCCGCGAGCGATCGCTGCGGCCAAAGGCGGCCGCCAGGTCCGCGGCGCTGGCGTTGCCCTCGCTGCCGAGCTCGAGGGGAATCTCCAGGGCCAGGGCGGTCCTGGCCACATCATTGATCTCCGCCGGATCCGGCAACGGGTTGAGGGCGTAGATCCCGGGTAGACGCAAGGCCGCCAGATGGCGACCGAGGGCGCGTTGGGCCAGCAACACCGCCTCCCGCAACAGGGCGCTGGGATGATCGTCTGGCAGCTGCACCAACCAGCCGCGGACGCTGTCATCTGGCGCGGGAACGCGCAGGTCGGCGAGGCTCTCCAGCTCGGGCATCGGCAGGTTGAGATCGAGCGAGCCGGCCGCCAGGCGGCGTTGACGCAGGATCCCGGTGAGGCCGATCAGCTGCTCCAGCAGCGGCAGCTGATCCTTGAAGGGCTTGAGGGAAGCGGGAAGGGTGCGCGCCTTGGGTTTGCGCTCGGCCAGGGCTGTCAGGCTCTCGGTTGTGACGATCGCCAGCGGTTTGATCTCGCTGAGGCAGAAGCGGTAATGGAGTAGGCCGCCCGCCGCGTCGAGGTCGAGGGCGACCGAAACCGCCGCCTCGCGGCGGCCGGGCTGGAAGGTGGTGGTTTTGGCCAAGCTGGAGGGCAGCAGCTGGAGCCAGCGGCGCCCGACACAGAGGGCCTCGCCCTGGTCCTGAATCCAGGCCTCGAGGGCTTGGCCGAAGCCGATGCGCTCACTCACCGCCGGGGCGTGCACCCAAAGGCGCCAACCCTCCTCCCGCGGCTCCAGGGAAAGAGCCGGCAGAGCCGGCGCTTCGGGGCTGCTCCAGGGGGCGAACAGCAGGGCCGGCAGGGCGCAGAGATCCTGGCGGGATGGCTGGGGCGCCCGCGCTGTGGAGCGCGGCGGGGCCGGCCTGTCGTGCAGCCGGTGCTTGGTCAGCAGCAGATCGAGGTCCGCCGCCTCGCCACCCTGCACCGAGAGGCTGCGAGCCACATGCCCCTGGGGGGCGAACTGGGCCACGGGGAACCGGTCGACCCGCACCTCGACGACGGAGTCGGCCGCCGTTTCCAAATAGGAGGCGTCGCTTGCCGGCAACTCCACGGCGGTGAGCAGGCGATCGTCAAGGGGCACCGCCAGCAGGCGTCCGTCCTGCCGCTCGAGCTGCGCCAACAGGCTGGGGGTGCTTCGCTCCAGGATGCATTGCACCCCTCCTTCGGGTGAGCGGCGACGCCCCCCTTCCCGGGTTAGGCGCACCAGCACGCGATCGCCGTTCCAGGCGTGATTGAGCTGGTGCTCGCGAATGTAGATGTCCTCACCGCCATCGTCCCGCAGGGCGAAGCAGAACCCCTTGCTGGAGCAGCGCAGCCGAGCCGGGATCAGCTCAGGGGTTTCGCGGCGGCGCAGTCCGTCCGTGTCGCTCTCGATCAACTCGAGCCGCATCAGGGCCTCAAGGCCGATGCGCAGCTGCTCGCACTCGCCCTCACCGCTGAGGCCGAAGGCTTTTTCGAGGCTGGCTTGGGGCACGCTCCCGTCGCATGAGAGCTGGTCGAGCAGGGCGGCGACCGTGAACTTCATCGGGAAACGGGAGCGCGGAGGAATCGGATGGGGGAGGAGGAGCGAGGCGAGGCCCACGGCCGGGGCTTCAGACGCACCGCCCGCTATGTAGACCCTGAACGAGGTGGAGGCCATCCCACCAGCGGGGGCTACAGCGGAGCATGGCTGGGATCAGCGGGCGAGGGTCAGCGAGGAGCTGGCTCCCACGGCCCGGCACCACGGGCCCAGGCGAGATGCCGGGAGGACAGTGGCGGGGAACCGCTGATGAAGCGGTCCCATGGCTAAGGCTCGACCACCCCCCTTGGGTCGAGCTCCGCCATGGGTTGGTTCGCTGGCTCCGCGGCATTGGAGTCGCTGAGAGCAGGGAGTAATGCCGAGCCAAATGGATGGACGCAGCCGGGACGGCAGGGCAGGTACGGCAGGAATGCTTGAGCCGTTAGCCAAGCCAGTGCACTTTAAGGAGTGGAGGGCCCCCTGTCCTGGTTGGCGCTCTCCTCGGTGCCGTCGGCGGCAGCCTGCCCCCGCGACGCCAGGATCAGGCGCATGCCGATGATCAGGAAGCCCCCGGCGGCCGCCAGCTCCAGGGCGTTGGTGGGAATCAGGCTCGACAGAGATCCGCCCGCCGCCGCACCCACCAGGCTGGCCAGCACCAACGCCGCGGCACTGCCGGCGAATACCGCCCCAGGGCGGTTGCTGGTGCCGCTGATGCTGACGATCGCCAGCTGGGTCTTGTCGCCCAGTTCCGCCAGGAAGACGGTCACAAACGTGGAGGCGAGCAGCGCCAGGGTGGTGGACATCCGATGCGGGCGAGGGCGGGACGGAAGGAACGAGGCGGTGGCTGGGCGCTTGAGCGCGATTTCAGGCTGGAGGTAGGGGCAGGGGGGCGAGATGGATCACCGCCTGGCGACCGAGCCACAACCCCAAGGCCACCATCAGCACGCCGGCGGCCCGCTCCAGTTGCTGGGGCGGCACGAGCCGCGCCAACCAGCGCCCAAGCAACACCCCCACCAAGCTGGAGGCCACCAGCGCCAGAGAGGCGCCGACGAACACGATCAAGGGGCGCCCCGATTCGGCCGACAGCAACAGCGCCGCCAGCTGGGTTTTGTCCCCAAGTTCCGCCAGGAATACGGTGGTGGCTGTGCTGAAAAAAACGGCTCCCCAGGACGATGCCTGGTTGGCGGCGTCAGCGTCGCCACGGGTGCCTGGGGGTTCGGGCGAGCTGGTCATGGCTGGCGGCGCAGGGCCCGCAGGAAGCGCCGCATCACCCTGCCACGGCCGCCACACTCGCCGCGGATCTGCTGCTTGCAACAAGCGATCGCCAGGCTGTCGACGCTCTCCGCCGCGGCGCCGAACAGCTGCATCAGATTGCTGACGCGACAGAAATCGGGGCGTTCCGCGTAGATACGGCAGCGGCGGCGTCCGGTGTCGAAGTGGAGGCACCAGCCATCGGGTCCCACCATCGCCAAATAGGTGGCCCGCTGGCGGGAATCCAGCGCCTCCAGGGCCTCCGGCCGCAGGGCCGGGTCGAGGCGGCAGCAGCAGCCGCAATGACTGATGCAGCTCCAGCGGTCGTGGTCTTTCATTCCGTCACAGCGTTCGGCCCGGATGGGAGCTGGTGCCAGACACCCATTTAAGGTGCGCCTTGCTCGACCTCCCCACCGTCCTCGCCATGGGCATCGATTTTCATCTGATCGCCAATTTCGGCGCCCTGGCCCTGATCACCTTGGCGGGCCCGGCCGTGATCTTCATCCTCTTTTTCCGCCGCGGCGCTCTCTGAACGACCACGGCAGCCCCAGTGCCAGCCGGCGTTGAATCCTGGGCGCCCAGTCCAATGGCGCCCCGTCCGATGGCGCCCAGTCCAATGGCGCCCGGCCAAACCGCCTCCGCCGTGTTCAGACCGCAGAGCCCACGGTCGCGGCGGCCAACGGTCGCTTCGGCCCACGGTCGCGGCGGTCCTGTTTAGGCCGCCACTCGCCCCCCGCCACTCGCCCCATGGAACGAAGGCGAGAGCCCTTGCGCTGGGCCAAGCATCCGTTGGGCGCCCGCGGCAATCGCCTCGCTGTTCAGCCGGTCAGGCCCAGGGCGGTTGCCGCATCCCGAACCAGCCCTGCCACGTAGGGGTGCACGTCGTGATCCTGGCAATGGGGATCGGCCTCGATCTCCTCGCCAGCTCCATTGCGGATCACCACCATTTGGCGCTCCCAGCGGCAGTGGTATGTGCGGTCACGGCGGCGCAGCACCACATGGGTGCCGCCGCTGGCCCGTAGTGCCGCCACCTCCAGCTGCAGCCGCTCCTGCCCCTGCCAGCGGTTCAGCCGCAGCTTGAAGGCCACATCCACCGCACCGCTCCAGCTGGGGGAGCCCTCCCAGCGCCAAGCCACCGCCCGCAGACAGGCTCCGTCCTGCTCCAGCTCCAGCTGAAGGTGGCCGCCGCGCAGCAGGCGGCACTCCCGCACCCAACACGCTCGGCTCCAGAACAGGGGGGCGGGATGGCCGATGCCGAAGGGCTCCAGCCGCCGCAGCGCTTCCCAAAACTCCCGGTCGATGCGGGAAAGCGGCAGATGGGCTTCAGGTTCCACAACCGGGCCGCCGCCCTCCGCCCCGAGCCAGCTCAGGCTGAGGGCATTGAGGCGCTCATGCAGGCTCGCGAGCTGGTCAGCGCGCACGCTGAAGCCCCCAGCGGCGGGATGGCCGCCGTGGCGCTCCAGCAGGTCGGCGCAGGCCTGCAGGGCCTGATCCACGGCGAACCCCCGCGGCGCCCGCACGGAGGCCCGCAGTCGCCCCTGACCTTCGGCTGCCAGCAGCGCCACGGGCCGGGCGAACCGCTCCACCAGCCTTGAGGCCACAATGCCGATCACGCCGTGGTGCCAGTGGCTCTGGGCCAACAGGAGGAACGGCTGCCGCTCCGGACCATCGGCCTCCAGCAGGGCCAGGGCTTCGGCTTCAATCGCGGCGCACAGCTGACGGCGCTGGCGATTGAGATCCTCGCAGCGGCGCGCCAGTTGCAGGGCGCGATCCGCTGCGTCGCTCGTCAGCAGCTCCACCACCAGCAGGGGATCCCCCAGCCGCCCCACGGCATTGATGCGGGGTGCCAGTTGGAAACCCACCGCTTCGGCATCGAGATCCCGGTCCTCCAGTCCCGCCAACTGCTGCAGGGCCTTCAAGCCCGCCAGCCGGGTCCGCGCCAGTCGCGGCAAGCCGTCCAGCAGCCAGCGGCGGTTGACGCCGGTCAGTGGAGCCATGTCGGCGATGGTGCCGATGCAGAACAGGTCCAGGCCGATCGCCAGCACGTCCGGGCGGTTCAGCGCCCTGCAGAGCGCGGCGGCCAGCACGTAGGCCAATCCCACCCCCGCCAGACCGCGATAGGGCGATCCCTCCGGCGTGCGGGCGGGATGCAGCAAGGCCAGATGGGGCGGCAGCTGGGGAGGCAAGCTGTGGTGGTCGGTGAGGATCACCGCCACGTTGAGCGCTGCGGCCCTCTGCAAGGCCTCCGTTGCCGCCACGCCGTTGTCCACAGTGATCAGCAGCCCGATGCCGCTGGCCTCTAGGCGCTCCACCATGGCCACATTCAGCCCGTAGCCGTCCTCCATGCGGCTGGGGATCGCGGGCTCGGGCCTGGCCCCCAACTGCCGCAACACCCCCATCAGCAGGGCCGTGCTTGTCATGCCATCGGCGTCGTAATCGCCGCAGATCGCCAGCCGCTCGCCATCGCGGCAGGCCCGCTCCAGGCGGCCGCTGGCCCGCTGCAGGTCAGCGAAGTGCGCCTGCGCTGGCGGTGCTTCTGGCGGCTCCAGGAGCTCAGCCAGGGCTGCTGGATCAGCGAGACCGCGCCGTTGCAGCACCGCCAGCAGCTCCAGCGGGAACGCCTTCGGCACCCCAGGGGCCTGGGCGGGCGGCTCGCTGGCGGGGACGGGAAGGGGAGAGGGCAATCTCCAGCGCTGCTCAATCGAGGCGATGGACACGGCCGGATCCAGGTGCTGTCGCATTGTGGGGCGCCGCGGCGGCAGCGGCAGCCGTCGTTTCACGGCATCGCGTTGTTTCATGGCATCGCGTTGCTCGCCATGCCGTGACCCGCTGCCTCAGCGCCCTGCTTTGGGATGTGGATGGCACCCTCGCTGAGACCGAGCTGGAGGGTCACCGCCGGGCTTTCAACCGGGCCTTCGCCAGCCACGACCTGCCCTGGCGCTGGGATGCCACCACTTATCTGAAGCTGTTGACGATCAGCGGCGGACGGGAGCGCCTGGCGGCGTTCCTCACGCAAGCCGAGGGGATGGCTCCGCTGCCAGCACGCCTCGATGCCCTGGTCGAGGCCAAACAGACCCATTACGCCGCCCTGGTGGCATCTGGGGAGCTGGGCTTGCGCCCCGGCGTGACCCGGCTGATCTTGGAGGCCCGCGATGCCGGCATCAGCCAGGCGATCGTGACGACCAGCTCGCGCCGGGCGGTGGAGGCGCTGGCCAGCGGCGTGCTGGCGGAGTTGCGCCAGGCCTTCAGTTTTTGGATCTGCGGCGAGGACGTCACCGCCAAGAAGCCTCACCCCCAGGCCTATCGGTTGGCCTTGGCGCGTCTCGGCTGCGCCGCCGACGCGGTGCTGGCGGTTGAGGATTCAGTGAACGGCCTGGCGGCGGCCAGCGCCGCGGGGCTGAGATGCCTCGTGAGCCTCAGCCAAGCCTCCGCCCTGGAGCCTCTGGCGCAATTTGCCGCGGCCCGAGCGGTGGTGGATAGCCTCGGCGACAGCCAGCGCCGGCTCACGGTGCTCCACGGGCCCAGCTGCCCCGCTGGCCAGGTGAGCCTGGAGTGGCTGACGACCTTGCTGAAGCGGTGATCCCATCGCTGCGCCAGTGCCAGTGCCGCTGCGCCAGTGCCATTGCCAGTGCGATTGCTAGTGCCAGTGCCAGTGCCACCGGTAAGCGATCGCGACCCGATCAGCGACAGGCGCAGCGGGGCTGTTTGGGATGCACTCGACAGCTCATGCGGCCGTCGGGGGTTCCTGCCGAGCCGAGGCCCTTGCCGGCAAGGCGACCCCCGCTTGGGCGGAGCTGGAGCGCTGGCTTGACCGATCCCTGGAAGCCGGTTCTGATGCAAGGCTGAACCGCGCTACCGCCAGGACCTTCTGGAGCCGAATGCCGCCATGAGCTCACCACCACCCCAATCGACCCGCTTCGAGGCCGCGGTGGAGGGTTTGGGCCGCGCGCTTGGAGCCCAAGTGCGGAGCAGCTGGCGCGGGGCCAGCTTGGCGATGTTGGGCCTGTTGGTGGGTTTCTGGCTCGGACAAAACCTCACTTCACCCTGGCTTTTGGCGGCTCCAGGCGGCAGACCGGGGGCCGTGCTGCTGATGCTGCTGCTGGTCGAGGTGGGCATCCGGTTGCGCTCGCGCTGGCTCAAAGGCGAACCCGGTCTTGGCTGGGTGCTGGCCGACAATCTGCGCATAGGGGCCACCTATGCCGTGGTGCTCGAAGCGTTCAAGCTCGGCTCTTGAGTTCAGCTGCCAGGTGTGACATGGGGGAGTGCCACGCGGCGCACGGACCAACGCTGCCTCTCCAATGCAAGGCAAACACCACCTTTTCGATCGAGGCGTCTTCGATAGGAGCATCGCCAAGGCTGAGCCCAGAGAGCCTGAAGCCCAGCGATGCCTGAAGCCCAGCCACGCCTGTGGGTCCAGCCATGCCTGAAGGTGCAGATCGCGAGGAAGAGGACCTCAGCCCTCCTCCTCGGCGCCCTCTTCGCCGGTGGGATACACGAAACCTTGGGCGCGGCCACTCAGCACCGCCTTACCCAGCGACAGGGCCCGCTGGGCGGCATCACCCGCCTTGGCCTTCCAGTGGGCATGGCGCTGATTGCGCTTGCCTTTTGATGTTTTCTTCTTGGGAACCGCCATCTCGGCTGAGCAACGTCAAGCGATCATCCATCCTCTGTCGCCGATCCACCCTTCGTCAAATCGCTAAGCTGCCTGGATCGGACCAGCGGTGTGAGCAGCTTCCCCAGACCGAACAGCCCAACGGCCCTTGGCGTGGCCCCAAGCGACATGCTGGCTCAAGCTGGCCAGTCGCGCCAAGGAGCATCGGGCACCAATCAGCTCGGCCCTGATGGAACGGCCGCACCCAGTGCATCCCCTTCGGCGGCGCGGGGTGCGGCTAAGGACGTAGTCCAGCGCACCGATGCCGGCCCATCGATCCGCTCGGCGATCTCCGCCAAGCAGTCCCCAGGCCAGGACGCCCCAGGGCTACGGGGCTGGAGCCTGGGGGGTCAGGCGGACGACCTCAGCTACAGCCAACTGCTGCAGGCGATCCGCGATGGCAAGGTTGCTGAGCTGGAGTTCTCACCACGCCAGGGCTTTGTGGATGTGGCCCTGAAGAGCGGGAACCGCACTCAGGTCACCGTGTTCCGGGACTCGAACCAGCTCCTGCTCAACACGGCCCAGCAGGCCAACGTCCCGCTGACCGTGCGCGACGAACGCCGGGATGAGGCGATGGCCTCCCTGTTTTCGAACGTGGCCCTCGTGTTGCTGGTGGTGCTTGCCCTAGGCCTGCTTGTTCGACGTTCCGCCCAGGTGACCAACAAGGCCATGGGCTTTGGCCGCAGCCAGCCCCGCATGCAACCGGAGGGCACCGTGTCGGTGAGATTTGAGGATGTGGCGGGCATCGGCGAGGCGAAGGAGGAGCTGCAGGAGGTCGTCACCTTCCTCAAGACCCCGGAGCGCTTCACCACCATTGGCGCCAAGATCCCGAAGGGGGTGTTGCTGGTCGGTCCCCCCGGGACTGGCAAGACCCTGCTCGCCCGGGCGATTGCCGGCGAGGCGGGGGTGCCATTTTTCTCGATGGCGGCGTCAGAGTTTGTGGAGCTGTTTGTGGGCGTTGGCGCCAGCCGCGTGCGCGACTTGTTCCGCAAGGCCAAGTCGAAGGCTCCCTGCATCATCTTCATCGATGAGATTGATGCGGTGGGGCGTCAGCGTGGGGCTGGCATCGGCGGCGGTAACGATGAACGGGAGCAGACCCTGAACCAACTGCTCACTGAGATGGATGGCTTCGAAGAAAACTCCGGCGTGATCCTGTTGGCGGCCACCAACCGCCCGGATGTGCTGGATTCAGCCCTGATGCGGCCAGGGCGATTTGATCGCCGCATCATCGTGGACCTGCCGGACCGCAAAGGCCGGGAGCAGATCCTGGCCGTGCATGCCCGCTCCAGGCCCCTCGATGCCAGCGTGTCGCTGAGCGACTGGGCGTCGCGCACACCGGGCTTCGCGGGAGCCGATCTGGCCAACTTGCTCAATGAGGCCGCCATCCTCACCGCCCGCCGCAACCAGACCACGATCGACGACAACGCGATCAACGATTCCCTGGAACGCATCACCATGGGACTGACCGCCGCCCCCCTTCAGGACAGCGCCAAGAAACGCCTGATCGCTTACCACGAGGTGGGCCATGCCCTGCTCACCACCCTGCTGCCCAACGCCGATCGCCTCGATAAGGTCACGCTGCTGCCACGGGCCGGCGGAATCGGCGGCTTTGCCCGCACCATGCCCGATGAGGATGTGCTGGATTCTGGCTTGATCAGTCGTGCCTACCTGCGCGATCGGCTCGTGTTTATCCTCGGCGGAAGGGCTGCCGAAATCGTCGTGTTCGGCCCTAGCGAAGTAACCCAAGGAGCGAGTTCCGACTTGCAGCAGGTGAGCCGTATCTGCCGCGAGATGGTCACGCGCTACGGCTTCTCGAAGCTGGGCCCTCTGGCCTTGGATGAAGCCGACGGAGAAGTGTTCCTTGGGGCTGATTGGTTACGTCCCAAAAAACATTATTCGGACAAAACGGGTGACCTCATCGACCACAACGTGCGTCGCTTGGCCAAGCGGGCCCTGCGACTCGCGGTCGAGACCCTCGAAGCGCGCCGCGAACTGCTCGACATCCTGGTGGATCGGCTGATCGCCGAAGAAACCATCAACGGCGAAACCTTCAGATCCATGGTTTCGGCCTGGGAATCGGCTCATCCAACCCTTCCCACCCCCATCTGGACGACGGAGGATGAGCAGAGCGAGGAGCCCAGCCCAGCAGAACCCGTCTCAACCCATCGGCTCTCAGGCGGGCTTCAGCCCGCTGGAGAAACGAATGTCGAGGCTGCGAAGGTGGGTGTGTAGGCCGGCGTCCTGAATCGGCAGCAATCGGGCCGGTTGCTCGGTGGGATTGACATGGGCATGCCAGAGGCCGGGTGGGGTGATGAAGGCTCCTCCCGGTTCCCATTCCACGCGCTGTGGAAGGCGAATGCTGCCGTCTTCCGCCAGCTCGCTGCCCACCAGGGTGTGACAGCCGGGCGGGCAATCGATGATCAGATCCAGCGCCACGGACTGATGGCGATGGGGCGCTTGCACGGCGCCGCCTGGCACCACCCCGAGCATCGCCCAGAGCGTGTGGGTCACCGTGCGGCTGGTGGGGAAAGCGGCGTGACCAAGCAGGATGCTCAGCCGGTTGCTGCGCTTGGCCGCCGGATCCGCAAGCAAGCCGGCCAAAGCATCATCTAACTGCCGGGCGGGGTAGTGGCTTGCACTGAAGCGGGGCTGCTGTGGCGCCACGCCCAAATAGCTCAACAAGGGGCCGTCATGAACCCAGTAGAGAGTGGCCGAAGCGTCCGTTTCAAGGCGGAGCGGCTCACCAGCGGGAAGCACAAACAAATCCCCCTGGTCCCAGGCAAGGCTGAGCCGGGCCTGATCAGAGCCTGCGGGACGGCTCAAGTGCCCGGTTCCGGAGAGCACGTAAAACAGGGAACTCGTGGCCTTCGCCGCCACCAGCAGGGGCTCCCCAGCCACGAGCCGCAGAAAATGAGCCGCTAGCGCGGGGCTGGTGGCCGGACCGGCGCAACCGAGTTCCGAGCTCAGATCGAGGGGAATGATGGCGCTAGGACCATGGCCGTAGAGGCTGGCAGACCAGCTGCGCAGCGGGATCGGTTCAGTGAGGCCATGGCGCACCGGGTTTGCCGCTTCGGCGTAGCTGAAGATGCGGGTTTGGGAATGCCAGTCGTGGGATGAAGGGTCGCTTGTTGCCGGGACGAGGGGAGTGGCGGCGAACGGAGCGTCAGCATCAACGGCCGGTTGCCGGCCAAGCACAACGGGGCCTTCAGGTTGATCCATAGCCACTCGACGGGCCGATCAGTCTAGGCAGCTCAACGGCGATCAAGGGGCCTCAGCCGCCCGCCACGGCCGGAACGATCGACACCTCGTCGCCATCTTTCAGGTTTGTGTTCTGGTTGTCCAGGAAGCGAATATCTTCGCCGTTCACATAGACATTGATAAAGCGACGTAGGGTGCCTTTCGTGTCACAAATCCGATCCAGGATGCCAGGGAATCGCTGCTCAAGCGACTGGAGCAGCTCGTTGATGCTGGCGGCTTCCAGCTCAACGCTGCTTTCGCTCGCTGTGAATTTCTGCAGGGGTGTTGGAATCAGAAGTTGAACACTCATCGAACAAGCTGGGAGTTGGAAAAAAGGACGCGGAGGGAAGCGGGCAATGGCCAGGACGCCCTGAGCTGGGGCTGGATCCGATCGATGCCTCGCCTCAGGCCGTTGTGCCAGGGGCAGCCTGCCGATGCTGGGCCTGGGCTCGCTCCCAGGCCGCTTTGAAGCTATCGAGCTGGGCTTCGATCAGCAGGGGCTCGCCGATGGAGCCAGCCACCGCCTCGGTGGTCTTGAGGCCATTGCCGGTGATGTAGGCCACGGTGGTTTCGCCGGGATCGATGCGGCCCTGCTCCACCAGCTTCTTCAGTACTGCAATGGTGGTGCCACCAGCGGTTTCGGTGAAGACCCCCTCGGTTTCGGCCAGCAGCTTGATGCCCTCAATGATCTCTTGATCGCTGACGGCGGCGATTTGGCCACCGGTGGCCCGGGCAATATCGATGGCATAGGGGCCGTCGGCGGGATTGCCAATGGCGATCGATTTGGCGATGGTGTGGGGCTTCACCGGGGTGATGAAGTCGCGGCCGGCCTCGAAGGCCTGGGCGATCGGCGAGCAGCCTTCAGCCTGGGCGCCGCTGAAGCGCACGGGCTTTTCCTCCACGAGCCCCACCTTGATGAACTCATCAAAACCCTTGCGGATCTTGGTGAACAGGGAACCCGAGGCGAGGGGCGCAACGATGTGATCGGGGAGTTGCCAACCGAGCTGTTCGATGACCTCATAGCCAAGGGTCTTGGAACCTTCCGAGTAATACGGACGCAGGTTGATGTTTACAAATCCCCAGCCGTAGGTGTTGGCTACTTCAGAACAGAGGCGATTCACCTGGTCGTAGTTGCCATGCACCGCCATCAGGGTGGGGTTGTAGATCAGCGTGCCCAGAACCTTGCCCAGCTCCAGATCGCTGGGGATGAAGACGCAACACTCCAGGCCAGCATGGGCCGCGATCGCGGCGGTGGAGTTGGCCAGGTTGCCGGTGGAGGCGCAGCTCACCGTGCGGAAGCCCAGCTCGCGGGCGCGGGTGAGGGCGACGGATACCACCCGATCCTTGAAGGACAGGGTGGGCATGTTGACGCCATCGTTCTTGATGTAGAGCGAGCTCAGGCCGAGCCGGCGGGCCAGGCGGTCGGCCCGCAACAAGGGCGTGAATCCCGTGCCCACA
>Ga0315904_10003413_pt1 | contig 23368 bp, 19 predicted proteins | sample LakEriMetagenome_6_FD_203529 | JGI IMG/M metagenome (GOLD analysis project Ga0315904, IMG submission 203529) | Freshwater fungal communities from buoy surface, Lake Erie, Ohio, United States - Buoy 12 MA120 | ecosystem: Environmental > Aquatic > Freshwater > Lake | place: USA: Lake Erie, Ohio... | reverse complement strand
AGGAGAACTTGGGTCAACCGCGAGTACGGCTAATCGGTGCCCAGCCCCCGTTAGCATTTTCCCGAAAACCTCAATAAAGGTCGATTTACCTACGCCAGGCGTTCCGGTGATACCGAGGCGAATACTTTTCCCGGTGTATGGCAATACCGCCTCCAATACTTTTTGTGCCTCCGCCCGGTGGAACTCTACCGAGCTTTCCACGAGGGTTATCGCTCTGGCTAAGGCGCGACGTTGACCGGCAAGCAGTTGTTGAACGTCAAACATCACGGTGCCCGACGCCATCGGACGCGACTCGAATGACGGAGAGGACTTCTTTGACTGCAATCGGAATAGGAGTTCCGGGACCAAAGATCTTGGAAACGCCAACTGCAAGCAAACGATCGTAATCTGCTTTTGGAATTACCCCTCCTACTACGATGGAAATGTCCTCCGCTGCGAGTTTCTTTAGTTCGGAAGCCAATTGAGGAACCAGCGTTTTGTGCCCGGCCGCCTGAGTTGAGACTCCAATCACATGCACATCGTTTTCAACGGCCTGCCTCGCAACTTCCTCAGGTGTAGAGAACATCGGTGACAGATCGATGTCAAAACCAACGTCGGCAAAAGCAGTTGCTATCACCTTAGCTCCACGATCATGGCCATCTTGGCCCATTTTGCACACCAGCATTCGCGGCCGACGTCCATGCTCGCGATCAAAGTCGGCGACCTCTTTGCAAAGACTCTGCCAATCGACGTCTCCATCGCACTGGCTTCCGTATACGCCAGAAACCGTTTGAGAAACAGCTTGAAAGCGTCCGAACACCGATTCGAGCGCCGAGCTTACTTCGCCAACAGTTGCCCGGGCTCGCATGGCAGCGATGGACCGTTCGAGCAAATTGCCTTCGCCAGTCCTGGCGCTCTGCGCGAGAGCGACCAACGTTTCTTGAACCTGTTCGTCAGAGCGTTCCTGCTTGATTCGTTTCAACCGCTCCACTTGCGCACTTCGAACTTTCTCGTTATCAATCTCCAGCGTCTCCACTTGTTCTTCAATTGGCAATCGGTACTTGTTTACACCAACGATGACCTTCTCGCCGCGATCAATAGCCGCTTGCTTGCGAGCGGCTGCTTCTTCAATCCTCATTTTGGGCAGTCCAGCTTCAACCGCCTTGACCATACCGCCTTTTTCTTCAATCTCTTGAAAGATAGCCCAAGCTTCTTCAGCCAGCTCGTGCGTAAGGCTTTCCAGCATATACGAGCCTCCCCAAGGGTCGATCACCTGGGTAAGGCCCGCTTCCTCCTGAAGGATCAGTTGCGTATTTCTGGCGATACGGCTGGAAAACTCCGTTGGCAGCGCAAGTGCTTCATCGAACGCATTGGTATGCAACGACTGAGTCCCACCAAACACTGCAGCCATCGCTTCAATAGTGGTACGAACAATGTTGTTGTATGGATCGTGTTCCGTAAGCGACCAACCGGACGTTTGTGAGTGGGTCCGCAAGACGCTCGACCTTGGATTCTTCGGCGAAAACCCCGACACGATTTTCGACCACAGGAGACGAGCAGCACGAAGCTTGGCAATCTCCATGTAGAAGTTCATGCCAATGCCCCAGAAAAAGGAGAGACGAGGCGCGAAATCGTCCACTAACAACCCAGCGTTTAACGCAGCTTTGACGTACTCTTTTCCGTTCGCCAAAGTGTAAGCCAACTCAAGCGCAGCGTTCGCTCCCGCTTCCTGCATATGATAACCGGAGATGGAGACACTATTGAATCGCGGCATGTGCTGGGAGCAAAAAGCGATAATGTCTCCTACAATCCGCATCGAAGGTGCTGGCGGATAAATGTAAGTATTGCGAACCATGAACTCCTTCAAGATATCATTCTGGATGGTACCAGAAAGCTGTTCGCGGGAGACACCTTGCTCTTCGGCAGCTACGATAAAGGCAGCAAGAATCGGCAGCACCGCTCCGTTCATCGTCATGGAGACAGACACACGCTCTAACGGAATACCGTCGAACAAAATTTTCATGTCTTCGACACTGTCGATCGCTACCCCTGCCTTGCCGACGTCGCCCTCAACCCGTGGATGATCTGAGTCGTAACCACGGTGAGTTGCCAAATCAAAGGCTACCGAAATTCCCTGCGCACCTGAGGCTAATGAGTTGCGATAAAACCGGTTGGACTCTTCTGCTGTCGAAAACCCAGCATACTGACGAATCGTCCACGGCCGTCCTGCGTACATCGTTGCTTGAGGGCCTCGAATATAAGGCTCATAACCAGGCATAGTATTCGCCAATGGCAGATGGTCCAGATCCTCGAGCGTGTAAAGTGGTTTGATCGAAATGCCTTCCGGTGTGGTAGTCTGAAGCGATTCGAGACTTTTGCCGTCAAGTTGTTGTGCTACAAAATCTCGCCAATCCTCAACAGAAACCACCTTGGGAGCGTAGGGAACTTCGCGGTTCGAAGGCTCCTTTGGAATCGAGTGGCTGGAAGACGGCTGGCTAAGCTCCACCAATACACCGTCACAGCAATTGGGATCCATAAAAATGACCTGCGATCCGTGAATTCCTGGCACGGTCGTATCGCTTAGAAAGCGATAACCGATAGAACGAAGTCTTTGGATATCCGCCTCAATATCGTCTGAACGGAAACACAAATGATGCAATCCACCTTTTTTCTTCTCAAGAAACTTCGCAATCGGCCCCTCGCCGTTCAGGGGGTGCAGCAACTCAATCCTGGTTGCTGGCAATGGAAACAAGGCAGCGGTTGTCTTGGCGGCCACCAAATCTTCTAGCTGAGCGCAGTTCAGGCCGAAATCTCGCACAAAACGCAGAATGGCCTTTTCCAAATCGGGAACTGCAATGCCTATGTGATCCAACGCGACAATCATATCCAACTCCAGATTCTAGCGGTTATAAATTTGGAGGGAACACGTGTCAGTCATCATCAGATTGGAAAACTACGTGGTTCGAAAAAGCCATGGACGGGGGAACTCTCGAGGCAAAAGGATTGTCCTGATCGTTCGTGCAACACCCACTCTAGAAAACTAATCTAGAGTAGTATAATTCACAAGTAGTTTTGGGGAGATCTTATAATTCAGTATGTAAACTTTTGACATGAAAATATCATCTGTCATGTAGGACAGGGCGATAGCAACAACAAAAAATCATGCCCAACAGTAGCCACTCGATTACCCAGCTTATGCGTTGGCCGACAAAAATGAATGCCAGCCATGCATCGATAAAATGATTGGAGAGCGCACGTAGGCCGCAATAAACGAGTAACATCAATAGAAAAATCGCCCTTGCGGAAATGCGCAAGCTTGGTTGCTTTCTCGAAGTAGCCATTGCATACATGAAAGCGATAGCGACTATACCCGTTATGATGAGGAAAGCAGCTATCGACTGAAGCCATCGGCGAGCCTCGTACCAGCCTTGCTTTAGAGCAATCTCGCGCAGAAAATCGCAAAAGACATGGCTGAATCCAAAATATCGGTCCGTAGCTGCCAATAGTAATACCCCGCCACCGAGGATCGATCGACGCCCCCAATTCCCCCCATCTCGCAACCACACAAGTGTCGTCAACAAATAGATAGCAATAGTGAATATCCGTGCGAGTTCTGGCGACATGAGAGTTCATTTCTGTTGCTATCGTTTTGTTCTTGAGATTTCCCCGTCACGGCCGAAATGGATCGGGTTCCGCCAAACAACAATCAGAAGTATGAGTAGACCCACCACCTCAAGAACCCAAATTCTAGAAGCGAGCGGTATGGGCATCGCCAATCCAAGGAAATCTGCAGCGCGTACTAGGTAGTAACCGGCAAGGCTGGCAAGCCCGAGGAGGACGAGCGGATAACGACGGAAGAGGATTCGAAACTGCCAAATCAGCCAACCTGCACTCAAGAAACTGCCTCCCAGAATGGCTCCCACGAAAGCCATTTTGAGCGTCAACTTTATCTGCGCTAGATTGAAGACCAATGCCATGGATCTCAAGCTGCCGAGAACAAAGGTTTGTAAATCGGCAATCTTGTTGATTCCAAAGACAAACAATATTGAGGCCAGCAATAACCAGAACCACCCTTCGGAACGGAAATCGTACCGCAGATTAAAGTACCGCCAGCGACGTACAGATAGACCCGAGGCGAGCATATAGAGAAAAAAGATGCACCACTCTACCAAGATTTCGCTGCGCATCGATTCACAATCTGTCTAGTCGGGAACCACTGCAAGTCCCAATATCACCTGACGATTCTCCTGGAGCTCCAAAATCGTTCGGCGGGCCGTTTGCGTAAGTTCCCCTCTTTCAGGCGCAACAAACAGCGTGCCATCGCAGCGTGCAGCCAACATCTGGACGTCTGCGAGATGCTTAGCCGCCGGTCCGCTTAGCAACACCATCGAGTAAGCATTGCGGTAGGTCTCTAGCAATTGCCCCATCAATGGCGTTGCAAATGCTTCCACAGCAAGCTCCCCAGAACCAAGCAATACTCGATCAACGCCGTCGTCTCCATGCTCAATCAGAACATCCTCTGGAACTTTGGCACCACCAGAAAGAGCGACGGCAAGACCCATCTTCCCTCCACTAAGCGAGTGATCATCCTCACTATCGATTTCACCGGTAAGCTTTCCTGGGACACCGCCGTTCCCATGAGCACCTGCTGAAGATGCAGCGACCACAGTGCGTTTGGAATTGGCGGATACCTTCAGTCTTCTAATTGCCGAGCTAGGCACACGGTTGTCTTCAATAGACTCTAAATCGATCATCAAGACTTTTTCTTGCCGTGCAGCAAGGCACTGAGCGAGTGTCGTAGTAAGTTCTTTCGTCGAGACATTGTCCGCCAGACTACTGAATAGCACTACCGAACCACGGGCTTCACGAGCCATCTGCTGTATGCGCAGCGCAAGCAACCTAAGTTCGGGATCACCCACCTGTAGCGCCGCGTTGACAGAGGTTCGTGACATGATTTCATGGGTTGGAATTGTGGCTAACCCCAGTTCATTTCCAAGCCTTTGGGCGGCTGTCATGGGAGTATAAAGGAGATCTACTAATAGCACGGGCAAACCGAGCAATAAACCAGTCACACCAAAAGCCAATACGAATAACTTTTGGTGATTGCCGTCCGGTACAGCACGTTCAGCGGAGGCGGGTACCAATTGTTCGAACGCCGGAGTATCTAGCGTTTGCAAATCTTCGATCCACGCAATGGCAGAAGCGATCTGGTCTGCGTTTTGTTCGGCCCGGGTAATCAGAATGTTGAGCTCTTGGATTTCAGGTATGGTTTCAAAATCGAATTCATCGTTAATTTTAAGAAGTCCACGTTGCTGCGTGGCTTGAGCAAGTTTCCGCTTGGTCTCCTCGATCTTCTCAGGTAGCAACAGCAAACGATTCTTCAGGTTGTATTGATTTTCTACTAAGCGATCTAGGGCTTCTTCGTTATCCGCTGGTATGGTCAACTGAACTCTCGAAGCCACTTCAACGGATCGCAACCAATCCGTAAGCTGTTCACGGCTCTTAAGGCTATTTTTCGTAAGGGACCGCACAGCTTCGGCTTTTCGTTCCAAGTCGTTGGCCGGAGCCGACTTTGCGGTAAACTGCTGAGCCAACAGCTCGATTTGATGAAGGCATTCAGCTTTCAGTTCATCATGTGTTTTTGAAACAAGTGATTGCTCATCTTTTTCCAATATCTCTAACAATCGCTGCGAGTCTTTCAGTTCGGCCTCGAGAACCGACAATTCACTACGCTTAAGACGTACGATTTCCGTCAATTCTTCAAATTGCAATTGAGGATTGCCCTCCTCCAAAAGCTTAACCTTCAATTTTTTCAAACGTGCTACTTTAGCCTGACGTTGCTCGGAGGCTTCGGCTTCCGCTCTTTCAACCAAACTGCGAAAGTATCGTAACGAGTCAGACAACATTTTCACTCGTTGCTCTGTCGATGCACGGATGGCTCTGTCGATCAACTTATTGACGATTTCAGCGGCGGCCTCCGGCTGATCAGATGAAAATTTAACCGTGATTACTTTTGTGTTGTGGTCGAGTTCGTGCTCTAAATTCTTCCCTGGCGGGGCACCAATCAGAGAATCTGCTGCCCCAGGTTCCAACAAATACTTCACGAAGTCTTGAATACTTGGTGGTGTGTAAAATGCTTGGCCTGGAGGAAACGGCATTGACTTGGCCCCGACAAGTGAACTTGCCTTGAATTTGTAAGAACCATAGTCGATGGCCGTGAAATATCCAATTCCTCCCGCGAGTAGCGTAATCATGGAGTAGTACCACCATCGTTTCCGCAAGGCGTCAAGAAGCTTCTTCCGAGCCCTCTCTGCTTCTTCGTACTCTTGGGCAATTCCAATCGAATCCACTTCGCGGGAATCTAACCCAATAGTGCGCAGGCGGTGATCAACTAACATGTTCATCTTGCTTTGTTTTCCGATTCAACATGGCATTGCGGATGCATTCTTCCGAACGAATCAACGAGACACGTACACTAGTTTAACCACGGCGCTACAATTCTACGCTCTCTACTTAAAAAACTAAGATTCTTCCTCAAGCAGGTAATGCGGTTTTTGCCGACTACAGCAGATAGTCAGGCCTTCGATTCTGCTCGCGATGTTCTCTAATGAGCTCCATCCGCCCGAATAAGAGATGGGAATGTCTTAACAATAATGACAATGTCAGTCAGTGCCGAACGTTCGCGAATGTACTTTTTGTCCAACTCCAATTGTTCTTCAAATGGAACATTTCCACGCCCTGCAATCTGCCAATAACATGTCAGGCCCGGTTTCACCGTAAGTCGTACGTAATCGCCAGGTTGATACAATACGACTTCGCGGGCAAGCGAAGGACGAGGGCCAACGAGGCTCATCTGGCCATATAAAACGTTCAGCAATTGAGGAAATTCATCAATACTGTATTTTCGCAACAACCTTCCGTACCTGAGTATACGTGGATCTGATTTGGCTTTGAACGTTCGATGGTCGGTGTGTTGGTTCAGAGCAAGTACTTCGGTCAGCCGAGAATCCGCGTCCTTCACCATGGTGCGAATTTTTAACAACGTAAAGCGTTTCCCGTTTAGACCAACGCGTTCTTGTCGAAAAATCACCGGCCCCCCGTCCTCCAGCCATATCAAAAGCATGCCGACAAGCATGACGGGCCCTAGCACCAAAATCCCAATGAACGCCCCGAGAATGTCGAGAATCCTCTTTGTGCCTAGCAACCGTGAAGAGTCTCGTTTGGAGACCCTGGTTATCCACTTGGAATCAGGGGATTCGGCATACACCTTTTGTGACCAATGCTGCTTACAATTCTCATTGAAAATTGCCCAGACCGCTTCCTGAGTATTTCCTTTACCAAAGGAACTGTGCCCCAACGGGTCCGTATTTTCAGTCACAAACGTTGGCTCATCCGTCGATGGAAACGTAGTACTCATGTTGGCGCAGACGTTGGAAGTAAAATCGAGCTGAAAATCTTGTAGTTGGTTCTTTGGCGTTCGCTCGGCCCTGCGAATCTCGACCCGCGAACGAGAAAACGAGAATCAGCCTACCGAAGTATTCGCTGGCTATGCCGCGATAAAAAACGCGAACTTGGCAGGATAGTTTATCCGGATCATTCGGAAATGCGCTAGAAAACCGTAAATTTCTTTTCTGACGTTTCTAAGGGCAACCCCGGGGGGACTAGAAATCGGCTGTCTCGAAGATCTTGACGTTGACGCCAGCCGAATCGGGAACGATGAAATCCTTCTTTGAATTCCCCGCAGGTACCTCGAAAGGCTCTTTCACTGCGTTGAAGATTTGCTTCCCTTGAAAGAAATTGGGAATCTGCTTGCCATCGTATCCCTGAATTGTCACTTCATATTTGCCAGGCAATAATCCTGGAGAGGGGTCTTTCGTGGAGTCGTAAGCTCCGTCCTTGACGTTGAACATACGGATCTGCCCACCAGAAATATTGACGTCTGGGGTGAACATCACATTGCCGGCCGGAATCGGCTTCCCCTTGAACGTAACTGTGCCAGAAATTTGCGCCATAGGTGGTTTGCTGTCGCAGCCAGACACGAATAATGTCATACAACTCAACAGCAAACCAATAACAACGGAGCTTTTCATAATTTCGTTCAGAGAATTCAAGAGTTCAATTGGGATGGAGAAAGATCCAGTGAATGGAACTGTCTTGTTCTACAACTACTGTAACTACTGTTGATCCCAGTCATTTCCGTTCACGTTGCCGTCTCGAGGTGTAGCAACACGATCCAAGGTAATGGAGTTAATCGATGATGAAACTGTACGAACACTACCGTCCGCTAAACCTGCGGTCATGACTCCTGTGTGCATCGCCTGTAGACGTCGCCAGTCACACCCACCTTCTGGAATCGATCCACCCTGAATTCCACCTGGATTCGGTACTCCGTTGAACGGATTACGGAACACAACATTCGTTCGTGGACCAGGACCCGCGGTTAGATTCGCAGGATTTCTCAAGGAAGCATTGAAGACAGGCATATCCCACCAGGTGTATCCAGCATATACCTCGGTTGCTGTCCCGTTGGCCGCAGTCAAATCAGCAGCTTCAGGCGCACCGTCAACCCAATTGCTATGCGCCGCTCGACGTCCCCCGCGCGCCCAAATACTGAATGTAAACGATCCAGTCGAAAGATTCGGTGTCTGCCCAGCGACGGGATAGTTGTGTCCGTAACAGGCCGCTTGTCTTTCGCCGACCAAAATCGTGTTGCTCAATCCATCGGAGATGGTTCCAATCTTTCCAGCCAAACCGGTTGGGTGTCCGTTTGTGTATTGCGGAGCGCAAGCCTCTGCATTCAATGCGTAGGTCGTACCACCGTACGCGTTGCCGCCCACGCTAACACGCGTCGTATTGTTTGTCATCGCACGGCCCGTGAATGCTCCGCCAGAGAGCGTAATGTCATCTGGGCACGCAAAGGCTGGCACTCTTTGGGTTCGGACTTCAAAGCTGATACCATTCGCCAATTGGTAGATGTTGTTCTGCTCAATGTAAGGGAGCAACGCAAAGTGCCCAGACCCGAACATTGTCGGTCTCACACCTGTCGGGCCAGTCATTGCCCCGGTTGCTTGAACCCACGCAGGAAACGATTTGTACGCACTTTCAAAGTTGTGAGCTGCCAAAACAATCTGCTTCACGTTATTGCTGCATTGCATTCGACGAGCAGCCGCACGAGCGGATTGCACTGCCGGCAACAACAAACCAACCAAAATTCCAATGATTGCAATAACTACTAAGAGCTCGACTAGCGTGAATCCACGCTTCGCTCGACTACCAAATAAACTTCTCACGGTACATTCACCCAATCTTTTATGTCAAATATAACTATTAAGGCTACGCATGTGCCTCTATGGCCGCTATTGTGCTCGACCAATGCTCCAACATCAAGGGAGAAAATCCCCTCGTGATGCCGATGTCTGCATATTGCATGGACTTTTGTGCAAAAATTGATTGCATAACCGTGGGCCTTCCGGCCTTCAGGATGTCTTACGTGTCGCCTGCAGCTTCCGGACGTCGCGGATCATCGGGATCTCTCCGCTCACAGCGTGCTACTGCATCGGACTTGAGTTTTGCCTCGAAGTCGGCACGCCATTGACGCCGTCCTGCATCGAATGAATCTTTTCGTTTTTGGGATTCGTATTGTGCACGTGATCGATCGTTCAAATGCCGCTGTCCCTCTATGTCAGAATTTTGCAGACTGTTAGTCCAACCTCGAATCTGCCGCGAGATGGACTCGCAAATAGATTTGAAATTTGAGATTTCAGATTTCAAACGGGCGAAGCCCGACATCCTCTCCATAACGCACAGCATGCTTCGAACTTCACCTGCCGAGCCACGGGCAATATACAAAAAGCAAAGAAGCTCTTTGGTGGACCCCCGTTCAAATCCTTCTGATATATTGTTGGATCGCAGCTGCAGTCCCAACTCTCAAATTTTGTATCCCGAACTACATAAACTTGCTCCTTCCGAACGTCTGGTAACGTGCAAACTCAGTCCCGAACATCTCATGCCATTTTGGAGACAACCATGCGCTCAGTCGGAATTCGCTCGCTATTTTGGAAAACCGGCTGCTTTGTTCTCCTTCTGAGCCCAATACTGAACGCTCAGGACTCTGACAAGACCGACCCCGAATCCGCCAAACTCATCAAGAAGAAGCAACGCATTTTGGTGGCTGGTCCCGACGACAAACCGATTGCCAACGCATCGTTTAAGGCATGGGGGCTAAACACTTCTTATTTTTGGCCGACGAAGAAAATGGGGCCACCCACCGCGCACCGCACCAACGCAGACGGTATCGCGGAGGTCGACTACCCTGAAATGATAGCTGGCACCGTCCTATGCACCTCGATCGACGGCGTCGTTTCGCATCCTGACTACATCCGTGCCATCGCGCGTGTCACGGTGAGCGAATCGAAAGACTTCGAGGTCAAACTAAAGCAAGGTGTTTCGTTCAAACTAAAAGCGGTCGATGAAGACGGCAAGCCACTATCTAAACCATTCTCGGTCATCATGAGTGGAGAGACGCCGCCAGAGAATTGGAATGATCTCGGAACCGGAACGATCGAATCAAAAGCGATTCCCAACGGAGATCATCAAGCGATGATCGTTATGCCCGGAACCGATGGAAAGACCTGCTTCAGCGAACCGCTCTTCATTCGTGTCGGCGAAAAGGACCGAGAAAAGGGTGTGCTTCTCGAAGACGTCGAAGTTTATGAAGGAACGCGTGTCTTGGGAAAGATCTCGGATGACGTACCGCGCCCCGTTCGCGGGGGACAAGTCATGGCGTTGCAATCGCCGATGCCGTTCGAGGACAAAGAAAACGTGAGAATCGAAACACTTCGTTGGGGAGAATGGGTACCGATTCGCGAAGACGGTTCGTTCGAGTTCGTCTCGCTCCCTCGTTCAGGAAAGATTCAAATGATTGCGAAATGCGATGGCTTCGTAGGCAAAGCCGACGACCGAGGCTTCACCATAGGAGAGTCCTTCGAAATCGACGAGACAGAAACGAAAGTTACCCTCGCAATGGAACCAACGATCGATGTCGAGATCGTAGTGACAGACAAAGCTGGCCTTCCAATCTCCGGTGCAGACGTCGGTTTCAATCCCAATCAACTTTGGGCCGGATGGGGAAGCCAAATCCTTGGCGAAAAATGGAAGTCGATCGATGAAGTTGTTGCCAGGTTGGATCCGACCAAATCCGTTCCAGAGCGCGAGATGACGTTTCGAGTTTTTTCTTCAGAAACCGATGCCGAGGGAATCGCAAGAATCCAAAATCTACCGGAGAAATGGACCAAGTCGTTCTATGTAGGCAAAAAGGAATACGAGGTACAGGAAGATGTAGACCTTTCTCTCGATCCAGCTCAATTGAAACAAACCAACGGCCGACCTGTCTTTCGAAAGAAAGTCGTTCTCTTGAAAGAAGAGAAATAGAATGCAGGAACGATTCACTCTTTTGGTCACCTTTGGATTGTTTGCTCTTTATACGCTGTTGATCTACGTCGCGATGTCGATGACGATCCCTTGGGGTGGCAGCGAGATTGGGTTTGTCCTGGCGATCTTGGTAAGTTGGCTGACGCTACGACTTCACCCGGGTTGGGTTTGTGCCCTATTAATCTCGACAACGATTTGGAGAATCGGAATTCGCGGCCAAACATGGGACTGGAATTTTTCCATCACTATATCCCTTCTTTGGTGCGCCATTTTTTCCCTTCGCACCAAGTACAACGATCTACGTCTGCAACTCGGGCAGATACTCGCCTCTTCATTGGGTTCGGAGCCCAAAACGGACTCGAATGCCCTGTTTCGAATCTTCAGTGGACTGTTGACATGGGTGGGTTGCGGGCTAGCTTTGGCATTGTTGGCCACCTTAATGCTTGGGAACAATCCGCTCGGGGGAGGAAATCGCCAATGGATAAGCTGGGTACGCGAATCCCGTGAAGTGCTTTGGCCCGGCCCGACGTTGCTGGTGCTCATGCTTGGAGTAGCCATTGTACTTCGTGAGTGGACATGGAGAAGAAAGACACGCGTCCAAGCGGCTCTCCTGTTGCGAACCGAATCGTTGCGATTGCAGTACAGCGATTTGATGCGAGCGGTTAAACTAAGACGAAATTTGCGAGCCAAAATCATCGTCAAGCAATCTCACGAAAGTAGTCAGGGCAGATAAGCATGTTCTTCTGGATTCGAGAGATCGCGGGATGGTCGCTGGTAGCATTGTCTCTTTACATGCTACGAATCGGGTTGATCTACGTCGCCGATGTCGATGCACCGAAACTGATCGAAGCATCGATTGTCATGCTGGCAGCCATGGGAGTTTTGCGAGCTGGCGTGTTGCTCGTGCGACTCTCGACAACATCTCGACTTGCCCTCAAGGGCTTATCTTCTAAATCCCCCTAAGATCCGATGGCTTTACTGTTTTCCTTGATCGTCTTTTTGATTTCTGTAGCCTTCCTGATTGTGGCAGCCAAGTTCTTTACCCAAGCAGCAGAAGTCATCGGCTATGCATTAGGACTGAGCCCATTCGTCGTTGGCGTGGTGATCGTATCGATTGGCACGTCACTACCTGAACTCATTTCCGCGATCGTTGCAGCAAGAAGCGGAGATTCAGAAATCGTTGCTGGCAATGTAATTGGATCCTCGCTTTCGAATATCCTCTTTGTCTTGGGCTTAACTGCGCTACTCTCCCCAAAACGAATCGATCTCGGAGCGCAGTATATTTATGTCGATTTGAACTTCTTGGCAGGAGCGGCGTTCATTCTGATTGTCATTATGTACGATGGAACGATGTACTTGGCAGAATCATCGCTTGGCCTGATAGCTTACATCATCTACCTCTACTATTTGCTCAAGACCGGTGGTGGTACCGAGGAAGAACAACCCCCAGTGCAACCATCGAAAACATTCTCGTCCCGTTGGAAATCCATTTCCATTTTGATTGCGAGCGGTATCGTGATCTTTTTTTCCGCAAACAAAACGATCGAATCGCTGTCCGTTATTGCCGATCAACTCGGAGTCAGCAAAGCAATCATCTCAATGACGCTTCTGTCCCTGGGAACCACATTGCCAGAGTGTGTGGTCAGCGTAAGTGCGGCTCTCGCTGGCAAATCTCAGATAGCGGTCGGTAACGTCTTGGGCTCCTGTATCTTCAACGCATTGGCAATCCCTGGAGTTGCAGCTTGTTTCGGCACGCTGAACGTGCCAGCAGAACTCATTGGCTTTTCTCTACCAGCCTATGGCGGATTAGTACTGATGTTTTATCTACTAACGCAAGACAAGAAGATCTCTGCGTTTGAAGGAGCGTTGTTTCTGGTGATCTATGCACTGTTCATCGGCAAGGTGAGCCGACTTCTCTAATCGATTCAAGTTGTTTTGATCCATGATCTAAGGCGCGCGGGGAACCTTAGCAAACCCACCCGAATGATAAGTGAGGGATTCCAGCAAAAAGATTTGACCACGAATAGCGCGAACAACACGAATAAGAATACCGTAAACTCTTCATTCGTGTGATTCGTCCTATTCGAGGTCGAGAAATAAAGTACGCATCGTCCCTCGCTCACGCTGCGGGTTGGGATTAATGCAAATAGCCTTTGCGCCTCCGTCCTTGACGCTGCTGCGGGATGTTTCGCAACTAACTCAGAGCCAGTTGCGAAAAGTAAGTTCGTCGATCATTGTCGTTCGCATATCGCGCATTACCTCAGCTAGCCACTCGAATTGGATGCTCGGAGTTGTCTGAACTCGGATTCCGGCCAGCGTATCTCTGGGCGTTTGGCTAACCGGTCGTCGCGTAACCAAATACCCGTCCACGCAACAAGCGTTCACACCGAGAGAAAGCCAATGGCTCCAATCTTGGATCGATGTGAAATGGCCCGTTACCCAGATCGGGCAGTTTTGTTTTGCGTCCGTCCTTGCCTTTATCGCTCGCGAAACCGTGGCTTGCAATTCCGCAAAGACCAGATGCGAAGTCGCAGTGAAGTCAAAGCAGGCCGATTGAATCAGCTCAATCCAATCGACACCGCTATCTAACAAGTAACGGACATCTTCATAAACGGTAGCTTCGTTCGCCACGATGGCTGCTCCGATCGGCAGCTTACTCAATGCCATTTGCCTCACAGCCTCCACTTTATCAGCGAACTGTTCCAACGCGTAAAGCTCGACAGGTAAGCTCGGTTTCCACCGAACAAACTTGTGCGCCGGAGGTGAATCGAACGGCAATCCATACAATTGAAATTGAATTGCCGAAGCGTTGACGAATCGATCACTATCGATCGACTCGCTATTGTGTATCGGAACAATTCTTTTCGAAAGCGTCGCCGCCAACGGAATTTTGGAGTCCATCCAGGGGACGCCAAAACTATTCAGATAACCCCCCACGGATTCGCCAACGCCATCGCTAAGCGCTGCATCGTGAAGAATCCGCGAGTAGACAGGAAGCTCTAACTCCAACATCCCACCGCCAGTCGAGGATACCGACCAACGGCTGTTGGGGTTCCTCGACTCACTCTTGTTGAGTGGGTCGAGGATCGCTGTTAGCGGGTGCGAGTGATGGCTCATTTACTCTGGCTTCTTACGAAGTTCGAGCCATTCACTGTGGAAAGTACCTGCTTTGTCGAGTCGTTGGTACGTGTGTGCACCAAAGTAGTCACGTTGCGCTTGTAGCAAATTCGCAGGCAGTCGAGGCAATCGATAACTGTCGTAGTATGCGAGCGCCGTGGTGAAGGCAGGTGCCGGAAGACCGAGATGGGTCGCTGCCATAATCACAGCTCGCCACGACTCCTGCGCCTTCTCAATCGCTTGCTGGAAGTAAGGGTACAATAGCAAGTTTTCTAAGTTCGGCTGTGCATCAAACGCTTCCTTGATACGATCAAGGAATTGAGCACGAATGATACATCCACCTCTCCACAGCAATGCACAGTCTCCGTAGTTCAGCCCCCAATTGTGCTCTTTGCTCGCTTCTTGAAGCTGTACGAACCCTTGAGCATACGAGCAAATCTTGGAGGCGTAGAGCGCTTGCTTGACCGCTTCTACAAAAGCCTTCTTATCACTAACAAGCTTTTTCACTGCGACATCGAATGCAGCGTTGTGAGACGCAGCAGGACCGGACAGAACCTTGCTCGCGCGAACTCGTGCTTCTTTGATCGAAGACAATGACCGTGCATAAACCGCCGTCGTTACCAACGTGCTCGGAACACCGAGATCCAATGCCAACTGGCTCATCCACTTGCCGGTACCTTTCGCGCCAGCCACGTCAACGATCTTGTCGACCAAGTAGCCATCTCCACCTTGATCGTCTTTCGCGCTAAAGATGTCGCGACTGATTTCGATCAGATAACTTTGCAGCTCACTTCGATTCCAATCCGCGAAGACATCATAAAGTTCATCATTGGAAAGACCTGCCGCTTCTTTCAATAGGAAGTACGCTTCGCATATGAGCTGCATATCCCCATACTCGATCCCGTTGTGAACCATCTTCACATAGTGGCCAGCACCCCGTGGTCCAACCCACTCGCAACAGGGAATGTCGTGCTTCGGACCGACCTTGGCGGCAATCGCTTGAAACACTGGCTTGATCGTTTCCCAAGCAGCTTTGCTTCCGCCAGGCATCAAGCTCGGCCCCTTCAATGCCCCTTCTTCTCCACCGGATACTCCAGCACCCACGTACAGCAGCCCCTTGCTTTCGACATACGCTGTTCGACGCTCGGTGTCCGCAAAGTGTGTATTGCCGCCATCGATAACAATGTCACCAGGCTCCAGATGAGGGAGCAATTGTTCGATGAGATCATCGACCGCCGGTCCTGCTTTCACCAACATCATGACGAATCGCGGTCGCTTGAGATTCTTGACCATTTCGACAATAGAATGGCAACCGACAAAATTCTTGCCCGCAGCTCGACCCTTCATAAGCTCGTCTACTTTGTCGGTAGTTCGATTGAAAACGGCGACTCGGTAGCCACGGCTTTCTACGTTGAGGGCTAGGTTTTCACCCATAACAGCCAAGCCGATGAGGCCGAAATCGCAAAGTTCACTCATAGTCATACAAAGAGGGTCAGAGGTTGAGAAACGCTGGCATTCGCCGCAAAAATCAAGCCGGATTCTATCTTGTGAGCCCGTTCACATCAACAGAGACAAGAATGATCTTTCCCTGCTTCACCAGCTTTTGCTATGACCAAGTGTGAAGGTTTCACCAACATTTCAATCACACGCCAGCAGCGGCGAGCGACAAGCTGATAACACCTGACCAAAACCCGAGAGATGAGTGAGAGACCTGCGAAATCGCCCCTCGCTCACGCTTCGGATTGGGATAATGCAGTCAGTGCTCGCCAAATCCGAAGATGGATCCGATCGTATGGATAATTCGAAAGCAAAACAACTCGCGATAACCGTTGGAGGAATTGCGGGATCCGTTGCAATGATCCTCGTAGCGATGGCTCTTGCGCAGCGTGATGCGCGCGTCGAAAAAACAACTTCACCAGGTCTCGAGTTTGCTTATGCCAACCGCCCTGCGCAAGGAATCGTTCTAAACACCACCGCAGACCGTGAAGGTTTTCCTCCACCTCCTGTGATCCGCGGCAACGATTCCGATCCAGTCGCCACCATCCCGGCAAAGCGAACTATCGATCCGAATAACCCCTTTCGTTCGCCCGCAAGTCTGATCCGTTACTCCAACCAAAATCGCGCCGCGGCATCACTCGCCGAACCACCACCTCTGCGCGAAACAATACCCCTCCCGACAACAAGCGGCCTACTTCCTAGCTCCCCTCTGACTAGCTCTCCTCTGTCTACCTTGCCTAACTCTCCGCCGATGAACGAACTGCGCGGTGATATGCCTGCACTCGCTCCCTCGAACCAGCTAAATCCGAGCAATCGACTCTCGGACGATTCCTCCTCGATTGGATCGCCAGCCCTTGCCAACAACTTACCCATCACGCCAACGGACACACTGAAGAATCCAAGCACCCCGACAGCCGCGCTCCCCAGTGGACCAGCCTATCTTCCGAGCTCACCGTTTTCCCAGCCTCGCAGCTCCAGTCTACCCGTCGACAAAGATGTGTTGCCAGAGATAGACAACACACCCCCGAACACAGCCACTGCACGATTGCAACCTCCTTCGTTGGCTACTCCCAGAAACATCGAAGCAGAGTCAAGCTTTGCTCCCGCACCTGCACTGTCCAATCCTTCCAACAGCTTCGAACCTCCACTGATGCCGCAATCGCCGCCTCAATCAATGCCGCAGTCGGCACCACCGTCGATGCCGCAACGGATGCCAAAGAATGATTCGCCGCGAGGAGAAACGACCGAGCGCTTCCATGCGACACTTCCTAAAGAATCCTTGAGCGATTCGATGCCCCCGAGCAGCTTCGCTGCCACATCGACAACGAGTCAATTCACACCGCTCGCAAGTGCAGCGCCTGGCGTTCGGCAATTAGATGGATCGCAAAATCCAAGTATGGAGATCCAAAAGCGTGCGCCAGCGGAAGTCCAGGTCGGTATACCATCGACATTCACATTGCTGGTTCGCAACGTTGGCAATGCAAGTGCGTTCGATGTCAACGTTCATGATGCCGTACCCAAAGGTGCCAAGCTGGTTCGTACAAGCCCTTCGGCTCAAACCGATCCGTCTGGCAAACTGCTCTGGAAACTAGGTGAAATGAAAGCTGGCAGTGAGCAAGTGCTGACAGTGGATCTCGTTCCTGAGTCCGAAGGGGAGCTCGGTTCCGTTGCGAGTGTTACGTTCGCGGCCCAAGCGTCCGTACGAACCATGAGCACCCAACCGAAGCTTGTCGTTAACCAAAAAGCCAACGCTACGGTACTCGGTGGCGATGATCTACGGATCACGATCGAAGTTTCCAACACAGGCACCGGTACAGCTCGCGGTGTGGAATTGGAAGAAGATGTACCGACCAACATGCGTCACAACTCTGGTGTGTCGACGCTCGGGCTGACTGTCGGTGATCTCGCGCCGGGAGAGTCCGAACGATTCGAAATCGACTTGATAGCAGTTTCGGCGGGAAAGGCAATCAATAAAATCCGCGCGATCTCCACGAATAGCGCAACCTTTGAGTCCTCCGCAACTATCGATGTCATTCTTCCTAAGCTAGTTCTCAACGTCGAAGGACCGCGGCTTCGTTACCTCGAACGACAAGCGACCTATCGAACGAGTGTTACCAATTCAGGCACGGCGATGGCCAAGAACGTAGAGCTCATGCTCTATTTGCCACGGGGTATGGAATTCAACAGCGCAGCCAACGAAGGTACCTATTTGCCAGATCAACACGCCGTCGCTTGGTCCCTCTCCGAGTTGAGTGCAGGCTCTTCAGCGACGACCGAAGTCGTATTGCTTCCGGTCCAAGAAGGAGATTTTGTCCTTCGACTCCAAGGATTGTCAGACGGTGTTCGCGCGGATGCTGTCGACAAAAAAGTACAAGTGGAAGGGCAAAGCGAATTAGCCTTCACTGTCGAAGACGACAACGATCCGATCGAGACCGACGGTTTGACTACCTACTTCATACGCATCACGAACACCGGAACCCGTATGGACAACGATGTCCAACTGGTAGTCGAAATGCCAGATGGCTCGAAATCCGAACAAGTGAATGCACCTACAAACCATCAAACATCGCAACGAACCATCGTGTTCGCCCCTATTCCCCAGATGCAACCGAAGGATCAGCAAATCTATCGTGTGGCTGTCCGCCATGCGAAAGAAGGAGTTCTCGTCCTGCGCGCTCAGCTCAAGAGCAAGAATCGCCCAGTCCCCGTCGTCAAAGAAGAGAGCACCCAAGTCTACCTCGATCGGTAGATAGGTATCAGGAACGTGTCGGGAACCGTTCCGTGCCTTATTTGGATTCGGCCTCGTCGCGGGCGATGCGGGCACGTTCCACTCGCTCTTTTTGTTTCGCTATTTCTGCATCAAGCTCTTCTAGCTTTTGTTTCAATGCTGGAGGAAGCGTCGAGATATCCATCGCATCACTCGAGTTCGTTGGTGATTGCCCTAGCTTCTCACGAAGGCTCGACTGTACCTTCGCTTGCGACTCGGCCGCTTTCACCGCGTTATCCAATGCGTCATTCGGATTAGTGGGAATTCCGTTACTTGTCGCCGCGCCGAGCGAATTCAAGGCTGATTGCAACGCCTCTGCCTGTGCTTGACTAGCGTATTCTGCCAATAGCGCCTTTCGCTTGCCCTCGAGATTGTCCAGCGTCTGTACCTCTGCATTGTAGGTGACAACCAAATCTGCATACGAGGCGCGTTTCGTAATGTTGATCTCAGGAGGCTCACAACCTAATGAGCTTGCCAACAATAAACCTAATAAGCTAACTGAACGCATTGAAGTCAACATCATAAATCCAATCATCTCCGTTGGCTCTTGGCTTTTCGCTAATCCACCAAACTGGATCGCGAAAACGTTGCCGTCAGAAAAAGGTTATTGAAAAACGGGAATTCTCTACTGAGGACCTGGGACCTTCTACTCAACCGCTGAGAGGTAAGTCTATTCGTCTAACGTTCGATGATCAAGGTGACAGGGCCATCGTTGAGCAATCGCACTTTCATGTCCGCGCGGAATTTGCCTCGATCGACATGCACCCCAAGCCCTTCCAGTTGATGGCAAAAGTACTCGTACAATGGATTCGCTTCTTCGGGAGATGCGGCAGAGTCAAAGCTGGGACGACGTCCCTTCTGACAATCGCCATACAATGTAAACTGACTGACCACGAGTATCGATCCATTCACGTCGCGGATGGATCGATTCATTTTGCCAACTTCGTCATTGAACGCGCGAAGCCCGACGCACTTTTCTGCCATCCATTCGGCTTTTGTTCTATCGTCCCCTTTGGCGATCCCCAAAAGGATGAGCCAGCCTGCACCGATGCTGCCAACGATTTTGTTGTCGACCGTTACGGACGCTTCGGTGACGCGTTGAAGTACTGCCTTCATGAATTTGCAAAGTTTGGTGTATGTGTCGTGCCAAAAACAAGGGGCTCGCGACTTTCAATGATCAGCGTAGCGATCAATGACGAATCAGATCGCCTTCAAGTCGGGCAATTCGAAGCCAGCATTGCGGGGGTCTCGCAGGAGAGCGTTTGCTTCGGTGGCATATTCTCCAACGTGTCGCTCGGTTTTTGGATCGAAAGTCAACCATGGTCCGACAACGTACTCCGCTTTGTCTTCAGGGATGCCAACACCCTCGCTCATGACACTATGCAGATACGAGAAGTGCTCATACGCATCTTTGTTGTCACCGAATTGACCAGCCTTGGCGTTGAAGGGCACTTTCTTGCCTAATCGGTACGAGTTATTGATCAAGTGCCCGAGCACACAACCATAATGGGCATCGGCTGCATTTCCGTTAGCCATGGACGGATCTTTGGCTCGACAAGCTGCGATAAAGCTAGCCCAGTTACCGCCGGGCGTCACCTTTCCGTTCGGAACTGAGACTTTCTCTCCGCTGGAACTTCCTTTACTAAAGTAGCGATCGCCGATGATCTTTCCACCATCTTCAAAGTAATACTCGTTCTCGACTTGCTTCTTGTAACTCTCGTAGTTCACATTGCGAACGTTGAAGAAGACATATTGTTTGTTCGGATATTCGGCGATTCCAAACATGGTGTTTGGAGTTTCACCTCCATCCTCCCATTGGAATCGTCCGCCTATGGCCATCGCCCGAACAGGATGCGTTTGATCTTTGTCGAGTGCCCATCTCGCAATGTCGAGCTGGTGGGTCCCTTGATTGTTGAGGTCACCATTGCCCGTCTTCCAGAACCAATGCCAGTTGTAATGAACGTAGTTGGAGTGGTACTCTTCAATCACGGCTGGTCCCTTCCAGAGATTCCAGTCGAGATTGGTGGGTGGCGCTCCAAACTTGTTGGGGCCGATACTTCCTCGCGGCTTGCAGCAGTAGCCGTACGAGATTTTGAGTTTGCCAAACTTACCCGCTTGGATTGCTTCATGGAGTCCAGCACGTTTTGCATCACTTCGGTTTTGTGTTCCGTGTTGGACGACAACACCATACTTCTTCTGTGCTTCCATGGCGATCCTTCCTTCGTAAACATCATGGCTCATCGGCTTTTCGACGTAGACATGTTTGCCGGCTTGAGCGCCCCAAATGGTCATCATCGAATGCCAATGATTGGGTGTGGCGATGGAGATGGCATCCAGGTTCTTGTCATCGAGCGCTGTGCGAACATCTTTGAAGCCAACGGTATTGAATTTCCCTGACGTCTTTTCGAGCACCGCTTTCATCGAACTGCTGAGAACTTTTTCGTCCGGATCGATAAGACATGCGACCTCCACGTTCTGTTGCCCAAGCCAACCGCTGATATGGCTTTGGCCTCGACCGTTGACCCCAGCAACCGCGATTCTCACTCGATCATTCGCGCCAATAATGTTGCCGGACGCCTTGGTACCGGTGATAAGAAAGCTACTTCCGGCAGCGAGCGCAAAGTTGAAACGACGACGATTCAGTTGAGTCATGGGAATCACTCCTAGGGAAAGGACCTCTCGTGAAGTATGGATACGGCCACGGAGGCGATGGGGGGACAGTGAACGTGCAGCTGCATTTTAGTTCATCGTTGGCTACTGTGGTTCGGACCGGCAGAAATTTTGTTGTTGTTCAGCATACTAGCCCTATACCGTCCGAAGCCCTCGCGAATTAAATAGTTGCGGCTTAGGCTTCATGGTTTCACTTGTTTCGCTTACGCTGATGCATATGCATCCCGCGATGCATGGTTTTTCGGTGGAGTAACGATTCCGATGCCCGTTTGGTTTGGATTCCATTCATGCTTTTCGCACTCAGTTTGCTTCTTTTGCTTCTCATTTCAGGTCTGGGCATGGAGCTGTTGCGATCCGAAAACCATCTGCTCGATCTCGGTGCTCGCGGGTATCAAGAGCGAGATTGGCCGTCGATATCGATCGTCGTAGCCGCCCGCAATGAAGAAGAGTCGATTGAAAAGGCGACACAGAGTTTGCTACAACAAGAATATCCGAAATACGAACTTATAGTCGTCAACGATCGAAGCACGGATCGCACAGGAGAGATTCTTGGCAATCTCCAACAGGCCCATTCGGAGTTAAAGTCTATCACGATAGAAGAACTGCCTGCCGGTTGGCTAGGCAAATGCAATGCGTTGCATCAAGGTGCGATGGCCGCAACAGGTGACTGGCTATTGTTCACCGATGCCGATGTCAGCATGCGCCCGGATACTCTCAAGGTTACGATCGCCTATGCGTTGGCGGAGAAAGCAGACCATGTGACGATGGCTCCCCAATGCGAGATGCCGTCCTGGCTATTGCGAGCTTTCGTTGCCACCTTTGCATTCTTCTTCAAACTGCATGTTAAGCCGGCACAGATCAGCAACCCTCGAAGCAAATCGCACGTAGGAATTGGTGCGTTCAATCTGGTTCGTCGAGACGTTTACTTGGCCATCGGTGGTCACGAACCGATTCGCCTTCGACCTGACGACGATCTCAAGCTGGGAAAGCTTCTCAAGAGCAAAGGCTACCATCAACGATTTGCAAACGGCGTCGGATTGATTTCCGTCCCGTGGTACCGTTCCATCGGAGAAATGACGCGAGGTTTGGAGAAGAATTCGTTTGCAGGAATTGATTACAGTATCTCAAAGTGGATCGCAGCCAACGTAATCGTCCTCACATTGTTCGTGTTACCGTTTCTGTTGTTATTGGTAACGCATGGATGGAGTTTTTGGGTTACCGTCGCTAGCTGTGCCTTGATCTTGTTGATGGGTGTATTCAATTCGGTCAAGTCGGGCTATCGATTGGACCATGGCTTGTTCTTTCCCATCGGTTGTCTCTTGTTCCTCTTCGTCTTCAACCGAGCCATCATCCTAACCTTTTGGAGAAAGGGGATCGTGTGGCGAAACTGCTTCTATGGGCTCGATGAACTGAAGAAGAATGTTGTCTAACATTGGTGACGGACGTTTTTGCAGACAGACAGGATGGAATCGCTGCCAGCCTGCGACGCCAGCAAGAGACAGTCTGGTCCCGAAAGTATGCGGCGAACACGCAAAGAATGAAACCAGAGACTTCTTATGACGTGTTGACTTTCGTGTCAAAGAGTAAGAATTTGCGCAGAGTTGCTCACGCTCAAGTCTCATTCGGTGTTTTGAGGTAGAATGCTATTCCTCCCAGCTGTCAAATTCCTACCAACCCTGAATTCCGATGCTTTTTTCCGAGATGACATGGCCTGCGCTGAAAAGCCTGCCTCGCAATATACCGATCGTGATTCCGATCGCTGCTATCGAACAACACGGCCACCACTTGCCTGTGGCGACGGATACTCTGTTGTTGACCGAGATCATTCGTCGTGTAGATGCGAACATTGGGGATCGCATCTTGATTGCACCTGTTCAATGGTACGGTAACTCGCATCACCATCTGGAT
>Ga0315904_10003411_pt1 | contig 23369 bp, 17 predicted proteins | sample LakEriMetagenome_6_FD_203529 | JGI IMG/M metagenome (GOLD analysis project Ga0315904, IMG submission 203529) | Freshwater fungal communities from buoy surface, Lake Erie, Ohio, United States - Buoy 12 MA120 | ecosystem: Environmental > Aquatic > Freshwater > Lake | place: USA: Lake Erie, Ohio... | reverse complement strand
AGCGGTACAGTGGATGAGAAATATAGCATCAGAGAATGGTTGTGTGCTTGTCGGCAGTTTGATGATTAAAGAGCAGGAGAAGTTTTTTAATCGTTTGATTTGGATGCGGCCTGATGGTTCATTCGAGCACTATGATAAACGACATTTGTTTTCACTTTCTGACGAACCCACCATCTTCACCGCAGGGAAAGAGCGAGTAATTGTTGAGTTGAAGGGTTGGCGAATTTGTCCTTTGGTGTGTTATGATTTGCGGTTTCCGGTGTGGAGCAGAAACATAGATTCGGAGTATGATTTGTTGCTATATATAGCCAATTGGCCTGAGCGAAGAAACACAGCTTGGAAACAACTTTTGCGTGCGCGTGCGATAGAAAATTTGAGTTACACCATTGGTCTAAACCGTGTGGGCAACGATGGCGCACAAGTTTATTACAGTGGCGATTCGGCAGTAATTAGTCCGCTGGGCGAAGTGCTGTTTGAGCAAGCACATGATGAATGCACACATTCTTTTACTCTAGATTTTTCTGCTCAAAAAACATTGCGCAAGGAGTTACCGTTTTTGAATGATGCGGATAATTTTACTTTAACCACAAATTAAAAAGGATGCCATTACTCAATGATAATAAAAGTGAAGAAGATAAAAGTTTTGCCTTGCGCTGGTATCATGTGCGCAATCGTGTCCGCGATGAATTTGGACAACGTCCCGACATCAATGCTATGCTTTTTTTGATTGGCATCAATGAACTAGGCGTGGTGAAAGACGTGTGGGAAAAAGAAGAAAAAGAGCAACTGATGCACGTGGCCGTTTGCCGCTTGATGAGCGAAGAAGGATACTACACTTTTACGTACACTGATGATGAGGGTTGGCCGCATTATGAACTCAATACTGCCATACCGAAGGTTAGTTTAAAAGAGCAAGATGAATTGCTAAAGAGAAAGATTGTGGAGTACTTTGAAAATTTGTAGGAATAGAATTTTTATATTTTAAACTGCATTTCTACAGTAGCGCCCTTATCGGAGAAAACAACCATGTCTGCTAGTTGCATCATCAAGAAAACACCACGACCGTGAGTTTTTTCTAAGTTTTCCGGCTCGGTTGGATCCGGCAAGCTGTTGTAGTTAAATCCTTTCCCTTGATCTTTGATAATAAAGGTCAAATTTTTTCCGCGCGAGTCTAATTCATAATCAATAGTTACGTCTTTTTTAGGGTCGCATTTATTTCCGTGAATCATAGCATTATTGGCTGCTTCGGTCAGTGAAATAAGTATGTTGCCATACACATCATCTCCAATGTTCAATTCAGACTTTAGATCATCAATAAATTTCTCAACGATAGAAATATTGGACGGATTAGAATTAAATTTCAATGTTTTCACCACAGATTCTATTAATTGCATGTAACGTAAATTAAATTAACTTTTTATCAAATTCCAAAATAGTCTACGAAATACTTCAAAACAAGTTCTATTTCTACGGTGTAGGCACCGTAACGTTTCTAAAATATTTTTCTGTTAGGGTTTTGTAATACGGCTTCAAACTTGGTGGCACAGTTTTGTACCAATCATTTTCGCCTTGTTTTGCTTTTAAATATTCTTCCAATGAAGGGGGCAATTTTCGGTCGCGTTCTTTGCCTGATTGGCTTTCGCGTTCGGGTTGTTGCTCGCGCTCGCGCTCTGCGTTTTCGGCTTCAAGAAGTTTATTTAAAATATCTTGTTGGCGCTTCATCATTTCAGCGGTTAACTGTTTATTCACCAGGTTTTTTTCAGTTTCCTCCATTTGCTTGATGGCTTCGCCTACACCACCACCCGGTGCCTTTCCATCTTTACCTTGTTCTTTGCTGAGGCGTTCGAGTTCTTTGCGAATTTGCTGTTGCATTTGCGCCATTTCAGCAAATTCTTTACTGCTTCCAGCACCCATTTGTCCCGGCTTTTTGCCTTCGCCTTCTTTCTTCATCATTTCGCCCATTTTTTCCATTTTGTCTTTGAGCTGTTGTTGCATCTTCGATAAGTTGGGCATTCCTTTTCCGGGCTTTTTACATTTCATGCAGTTTTTCGGTTGGCCACTGCTTGGTTTTTGGCTTTCGCTCATTTGTTGTTGCATACTTTGTAAGGCTTCGCTGAGCATCAATGCCAAATTGTTGTAGCCTGTCATAATAAACTGCTGATTAGCTGCGGCTTTCACCACATTGCGGTCTTCCATGTCGTCAATACTCTTAGTTAAATATTTATTGACACTCGAAATTTCTTTAGTGATAAACGATTTGATTTGCTCTTGGCGTTTGGCTAGTGCATACAAACTATCTTCTACCATTTTTGAGTTTTCGCGAATGCGTTGTTGCTCTTTCATCAACTCAACAAAGCGAGGATTGTTGATGTTTGTGACTTTTACTTCTTTCAACAGTTTCTCTTCGTCAAACGAAAGCTGCACGATGTTTTCGAGCAATTGGCGAATGGCTTGCATGTCTTCAGCGGCTTGTTCTTCTTCCATACCTGATTTCATGTCGCTTAGTTTTTGTGCAGCGTCTTTCATGTTATTGGCCGCGCTTTTTTGACTTTGCGAAGCTTTGTTGTTTTGCTTTTGGTCTTGACTTTTTTGCGCATCGTCCATTTGCTGCTCAGCGTTGTCGAGATTTTTTTCTATGTCTTTAAAATCTTGTTCGTTTTTGGTTTCTTCATTCAACTTTTTCAATTCGGCTAAATCTTTCTTGGCTTCTTTCAGTTCTTCTTTCAATTTTTCTTGAGCTGCTTTTTGTTCGGGCGTGTCTTTTCCTTCAGGGTTTTTGCCTTGTTCTTTAGCCAAATCCTCTTGTTTTTTAGCGAGGTCTTCGAGGCGTTTAGCGGTTTCTTCTAGCTTCTGATTAAACTCCAATTTTTTGAAAAGCTCCAACATTCTGTCTAACTCTTTTTCTAGTTTATCGTTGCTCATCTCCATGTCCTCCATCTTGTCGAGGGCATCTTTTTTCTGTAAATTCTCCAACATTTTTTCGAGCTTCTCCATCAATTTGCGCATTTCATCGTCCATGGTTTTATTCATCAACTCTTGCAAGTTTTTTTGTTTCTCCATCACGTTTCCGCTCAGCTCTTTGAACTCATTTTGCTTCTCAAAATTTTGATTTAATTTTTCTTGAATATCTTTAAGTCGTTGTTCTAGTGCCTTTTGTTTGTCGAGTGTGTTTTCGAGTTTTTTCTTGTCTTCCCAGTTCATGTTTTGTTTTTCCATGAGCTTGTTTTGCATATCTTTCAACTCAGTTTTTAGCTCTTTGGCTTTAGCCATGGTTTCTTTCAAATCCGCTTTGAGTTCTTTGTTGTCTTTGGTAATTTCTTTGTTCAATTCATTGAGTGAGGGCATTTCAAACACCATCATATTGCTGCGTGAACTTTTGCTGCCGTTTACTCCGTCATTGTCGAACACTTCAAAATAGTAGGTCACTTTGTCGCCAGGTTTCACGCTGAGTTCAGATAGCGACCAATAGTAGGTAAATCGCGAAGCCAAGCCTGCGGCAAAAGGCACATCAATGGTTTTGATGATAGAAGCACGAGCACTGTCTTTGTTTTCTACTTGATAATTAAATGTCAATCTGCGAAGGCCATAGTCATCAGCAATTTCGCCTAAGTAGTAAAAATATTTTTGCGTAGCGCTGTCATTCTTTTCGTTTATGGCAATCACCGGATATAAATCGGGTATAACGTTAAGTGAATAAGCGGAGCTGTCCGGGTTTGTTACGGTAGCGTTAGCCACTTTGAGTAAATAGTTGGCACTTTGAGTAAATGATTTACTGAATATGAACAAATCTGTACCGCTCTGTTTGGGAGAATAAATGCTATCGCTAAATTGAAGCTTAAGTCGTTCTACATTTTGAGTGTTGAAGCGCCAAGTGAGTTTTGTGCCTGCAGGTATCACCATATCGCCCATGTTTTTTACCACCTCATCTGCTTTGCCGGTGTAAGTCGGATAGTCGCACACCACATCAAACGAAGCTATAATCGGTTTCGCGACTATATCAATTTGATAAGGCTTAGAAAAAAATCCGTTGGATGAAAAACGAATAGATGTATTAGCTTGCAGATTGACAAATTCATGCACAAATATACCGGCTTCATTTTTTTTCATTTTGAAAATCTGCTTGCCGGCCTCTACATACATTTCGGATGGTCGGGCATCCCCTTCAGTTTTTACCGACACGGAAAAGTTTTCAAACTGCAAAGCGCGGAGGCTATGATTGAGCAGCACAAATTTGAATGGTGCTTCTTTTTCAAAGTACGTGTCGTTGTGATAAAGACGCTTGCTACTTTCTTTAATCACATTTGGAGCAGCAATGATGATAAACAAAAAGAGAAATAGTGGTGGGGCTAGGTATTTTAGGTATTTGCGATTTTTGTTTAAGTCAATGGCAAACGAAAAGTTAATCGGTTTTAGCTCTACGGCTTTTTGATCAATGGCTGCAAAAAGCAACGTTGACTCTGCTGCAGTTTCTGCCGCATGTTTAAGTTGTAGTATGTTAAGTAATTTGTCTTTTACCTCGATGAAATGAGTGCCGATAATTTGCGCAGCTTGTTCGTAAGAAATTAACTTTCCTAGTTTGTAATAATGCAATAATGGTGCCCCCACAAAACGCCCTATAAAAGCAATGGAAGAAAAAATGAAACCAAAGAACAAGACTTTGCGGAGGTAAGTGGGCAAGTAGAAATAATACTCCAGCAAATTGATGGCCAAGAAAAACGCTAACACATAGACGGCAGAAAATATTGCTCCGCGCAACAATTTATTCGTGTAGTATTTACGAATAAAACTATCAAGCTTTTGCAGCAAATAAGAATAAGAAGACAGTGGTTGACTCATATTGCGTTTAAAGATAGAGCAATGGCATGTTTTCCATAAACATACTTTGCATCCAAAAGTATAAACGAATATGGATTATTGAAGTTGTTTTATTGCAAATATTACGAAATAAACAATAAAGATAATTTAGTAGAGAGAAGGCCGGTTAAAGAAAGGGGGAAGCCCTTTTCTTGTTTCAGATTTTAAAATAGTGCAATCCTACTCTGCTATTTTTCCATTAGCATATACCAATATTTTTTCTTCACCGGCCGTAGTGGTCAATTTTCCTTGCCCTTGGCGCACATTATTAGCCCAGTTGCCGGTATATTTTTCACCATCTGCCCAACTGAATGAACCAAAGCCATGCATCATGCCGTTCACAAATTCGCCTTCGTATTTGTCGCTATTGGTAAAAGTGAAAACACCTTTTCCGGTGCGGCTGTTATCTTTGAACTCACCCATGTACACATCGCCATTGGCAAAAGTCATTTTACCGAAACCTGCTTTTTTGTCGGCCATAAAATAGCCTTCGTAAGTGTTGCCGTTTTTGTAAGCATAAATTCCTTTGCCTGATTTTTGACCGTTAACAAAAGTTCCTTCATAGCGATCGCCCGAAGAATAATAGATTATTCCTTTGCCATTAATAACTCCGGCAATCATTTCGCCCACATATCTATTGCCATTGGCATATTGATAGGTTCCCCAACCTTGCATTACATCATTGTCGAATTGACCAATGTATTTGTCGCCATTCGGGAATTCATAATTACCTCTTCCTTGGCGCTTATCAGCCACCCAATCGCCATAATAGGATGAACCATCTTTGAAAATAGCTTTACCCACGCCCTGGCGAAGGTCGTTGGCCCACTGTCCGTCATACATAGAACCATCATAGTATATAGCGCGACCTTTGCCGTGTCGAGCACCGTCTTTTAGTTCACCTTCATATTTTCCATTCGTGTATTTGGGCACATCTTCTCCAGCAAAAGCAGTAGAAATAACCGAACCGACAAGTAAAAGAGAGTAAACAAACTTTTTCATAACAGGGTATTTTGACTTGATTTTACGCTTGGCGTAGTCAAAATGTTACAAAAGGCAGGTATGTTATTGAAAACTGGTGTAAAGAGTGTGGCGAAATGGCTCAAATTCGTGGCACAAAACCACCTCACGGACTTGAACCCTTTAAAGAAGCTGGCTTCGCAAACTTTTATTTATGGCATTCCGAGCATTGCCGGGCGGTTTTTGAATTATTTGCTGACCTATCTTTATACCCGAGTGTTTAGCACCGAGCAGTTTGGGGTCAACTCGGAGTTTTATGCTTACAGTGGTTTTTTTACGGTGCTTTTGGCTTTTGGCATGGAAACCGGGTTTTTTCGTTTTTACAAGAGAAATGAGCAATCAGACCAAGTTTATTCCACTACCCTTAACTTCATTTTAATAGCCGCTTTGTTGTTTTTGGGTATTATTTATGTATTTGCTCAACCTTTGGCGGACTTATTGCGCTACGAAAACAATGTAGAGTACATTCAATGGTTTGGTTGGATATTGGCTTTAGATGCTGTTTGTGCCATTCCATTTGCTCGACTGAGAGCAGAAAACAAACCCTTTCAATTTGCAGGCATCAAAGTTTTGGAAATTGTAATCAATGTGGCGCTCAATGTTTTCTTTCTCATCATTTGCCGAAAGGCTTATGAAACGCAATCCAATGCTTTTCTAGCCGGTTTATATAATCCGGCCATTGGCGTAGGCTATATATTCATTATAAACTTGGTGGCTAGTGGAGTTAAAATGTTATTGCTTTTACCACAATTTGCCGGAGCTTTGTTTAAAATTGATAAGGTTTTATTGCGCACCATTGTTCGCTATTCTTTTCCGATGGTGCTGATTGGTTTTGCGGGTGTTGTCAACGAAATGCTAGACAGAATGTTGTTGAAATATTTACTGCCGTATGATGAAATCACCAATCTTCAACAACTGGGTATTTATGGTGCATGTTATAAGTTGGCAGTGTTGATGTCATTATTCATTCAGGCTTTTCGATTTGCGGCTGAGCCGTTTTTCTTTGCTCAATCTGACAAAGCCGATGCGCCTAAAATGTATGCTCAAGTATTAAAATTCTTCACCATATTTTGTGTGTTTGTGTTTTTGTTGGTGATGCTTTATATCGATTGGTTTAAGCTGTTTATAGGCGAAGATTTTAGAGCAGGTTTAGGTGTAGTGCCTATCTTGCTTTTGGCTAATTTGTTTTTGGGTATTTATGTCAACCTTTCGGTATGGTACAAACTTACTGACCGCACGCTTACCGGAGCTTTTGTATCTATTGGCGGAGCGGCACTAACAGTCGTTCTTAATGTGTTGTTTATTCCTAAGTTTGGCTATGTGGCTTCAGCTTGGGCTACCTTGGCTTGCTACGGTTCGATGGCTATGGTCTCATATGTTTTGGGACAAAAATATTACCCGGTGCCTTATGAGTGGTGGCGATTAGCGCTATATATTTTTGGCGGTTTGATTTTATGGCAAGCGCAAGTTTGGTTAGTAAATACAGGCGTTATGCCATTTTGGTTTTCGGCCAGCTTCTTAATTAGCTTGTTTATGGTCGCTACATTTATGGCGGAGCGCAAAAACATTCGGCAATCGTATAATCATTGAATAAAATACTTTAGTGCCAAATTTGATATTTATAGAAACATGCAGAAAAATTTATTTATAGCTTTTGAAGGAATAGACGGCAGCGGAAAAAGTACACAAGTAAAACTGCTAGCTGAAAAGTTGATTAGCGAAGGACATAAAGTATATACCACTTGCGAGCCTACATCCGGTCCGATAGGTAAAATGATTCGTAGTGTGTTTAGTGGAGCCGCTAAAGCCGACCACCGCACCATTGCCGCACTTTTTTTGGCTGATAGATTAGAACACTTGACCAATGAAGTAGATGGTTTATTGTTGAAACTCAAGCAAGGCTACACCGTGATTACCGACCGTTATTATTTTTCGTCTTATGCCTATCACAGTGTGTATGTAGATATGGATTGGGTGATTGCCACTAATTCCATTTGTGCTGATTTGTTGCGCCCGGACTTGACGATTTATATTGATATTTCACCGGAGGTTAGTATGCAGCGAATTAATGCAGGTCGAGAGGCACTAGAGCTCTACGAAACCGAAGATAATTTGCGTCAAGTCCGCAGCTTCTATCAAATGGCATTTGATAAGCTGAAAGCCGAAGAAAAAGTATTTACTACAGCAGGCAATCGCAGCCCCGAAGCTATTAGTGAATCGGTTTGGGCAGAGGTGAGTAAACGAATTCAATAATTTATCTTCAATTTGCACCGCTTATTTCGACTTGTGAAAATTAATATCATCAATCAATCGCAACATGCTTTGCCGGCTTATGAAACAATAGGCGCAGCCGGAATGGATATTCGTGCAAACTTGACTGAAGAGGTTGTGTTGGAGCCTTTGGATAGAAAATTAATTCCGACCGGTTTGTTTATTGCGTTGCCTTTGGGTTATGAAGCGCAATTGCGTCCGCGCAGCGGTATGGCATTTAAGCATGGCATAACTTTACCGAACAGTCCGGCTACCATTGATAGTGACTACCGCGGGGAAATAAAAGTGGCGGTGATTAATTTGAGCAAAGAAACCTATACGATAAAAAATGGGGAGCGCATTGCACAGATGGTGATTGCCCGACACGAAACTATCGAGTGGGAAGTGGTAGAAACGCTCGATGAAACCAATCGCGGAGAGTCAGGGTTTGGTTCTACGGGAAAAAAATAGATTTTTAATTGTTTAATAAATAGAAATGAGAATTGTAATACCAATGGCCGGATGGGGCACTCGATTAAGACCTCACACCTTAACTATCCCTAAACCCATGTTGCCTATTGCCGGCAAACCGATTGTAGAAAGATTGGTGGAAGATTTGGTGAAAAGCACCGACCAAAAAGTGGAAGACATTGTCTTTATTATCCGTGAAGATTTTGGTTCAACCATTCCTAAGCAATTGTTGGAAATTGCCGCTCGCTTAGGCAGTCAAGGACATATTTGTTTTCAGAACGAACCGCTTGGTACGGCTCATGCCATTTTGTGCGCTGGTGATTTGCTTGAAGGCAATGTGATTGTGGCGTTTGCTGACACCCTTTTTCGCAGTGATTTTAAAATTGACAACGAAAAAGACGGAGTGATATGGGTGCAGAAAGTAGACAATCCATCAGCTTTTGGTGTGGTGAAACTAGACAGCAACAATGTGATTACTGACTTGATAGAAAAACCGAAAGAGTTTGTGTCTGATTTAGCTATCATCGGCATTTACTATTTTAAGGATGGCGCTTATTTGCGCAGCGAAATGCAGTATTTGATAGATAACGACTTTAAAGAAAAAGGCGAATATCAATTGACAAATGCTTTGGAGAACATGAAAGCCAAAGGCGCAAAATTCTACAAGGGTGAAGTGATTGAATGGCTAGACTGCGGCAACAAAGATGCCACCGTGAACACCAATCAGCGAGTTTTGGAAAACTTAACGAACGAAACTTTGGTGCATAGCTCTGTTGTATTGGAAAATGCGACAGTCGTTCAGCCGAGCTATTTAGCCGAGGGTGTTGTGATAAGAAATGCTGTGATTGGACCGCATGTGTCTATTGGCAAAAACAGCTTTATAGAAAATAGCGTGGTGAAAAACAGTATTATTCAAACCAACACGACTATAAAAAATAAGTTAATAGCGAACGCAATGGTGGGGAATAATGTTAAAATTGAAGGAAGAATGGAAGATTGGAGCGTGGGCGATTATAATGTAATTATTGAATAAGAACTATGCGTTATATACTGCTATTGTTGTTGAGTGTGTGGAGTGCCGAAAGTGTTGTGGCTGCAACTTTGCCCGACAAGGAAAAGAAAAAGAAAAAAGGAAAGACGAAAACGGAAGCGCCTCCTAAAGGAGATAAAGCAGACCTAGCTAAGCTGGAAAGATTGCAGCTTGACGCAGAGAAAGCAAAAGTGATTGAAGATTGGGAATTGGCTTTAAGTAGTTATAAAGAACTGCTTATTCAAGATCCAAACAACGCCAATGCTTATTATCAAATCGGGCAAATTTATTTCAATACCGGTAAGTTGGATGAAGCATCAAAGGCTATTCAAGTAGCAGCTAAGCTAGACCCCACAAACAAATGGTATCTTGAATCTTTGGCGGATATTTTCATGAACCAGGGCAACGCCAAGGCGGCCACAGAAACATTTAAGTTATTGGTAGAAAAGTTCCCCAACAATCCGGAGTACTATTTGAATCTCGGATTTTTATATGCTAAACAAACGCAATATGATGAAGCTATAAAAACGTATGAGCAGTTTGAGAAAAACTTTGGAATTGACGAACAAGTGATTGAAGAGAAGAAAAACCTCTACTTACGACTAAATAAATTTGAGAATGCCATCGCGGAAATCAAAAAATTGCAAGAGGCGTATCCCGATGAAACTTCTTTTGTGCTGCAAGAGGCAGACTTGTATCGCGCCAACCGTATGAAAGAAAAAGCGCTTGAAGTGTATAAGCGCGTTTTAGCTTTAGAGCCTGACAATCCTCAAGCGCAGTTGGGTGTTACAAGCTTAAGTTTACAAGGTGGTTCAGAGCAGCAAAACACCGAGAACCTAAAGTCTGTTTTTGATAATCCCAAAGTAAATGTAGACACCAAAATTGGTATTTTATTGCTGCGCTATATTCAAACGAACAGCGAAAATCCGGCTAAGCGAAAAGAAGCCATCGAGTTGGCTGAAATTTTGGCGTTGCAGCATCCTACCGATGCAAAAGCTCATGCCATTAAAGGAGATATTTATTACCTAGATGAGCAAAACGATAAAGCGCTTGCTGCCTATCAGCAGGCTTTAACGTTGAACAAAGATGTGTTTCAAGTGTGGCAACAAGTGATGGTAATTTATAACACCAAGCGAGACTGGAGCAATGTGATTAAAACATCGACTAGTGCTATGGAATTGTTTCCTAATCACCCAATGATTTATCTTTTTAGAGGAGGTGCGGAAACACAACTGAAAGAATATGAAAAGGCTATTAAAAGCTTGACCAAAGGCGAGCGAATGGCATTGGACAATGACAAATTCCGTGCGCAGTTTTTAGCCAACATGGGTGATGCTTACCACAGCTTAAATAAGCACACCGAAAGCGATAGCTCTTACGACAAAGCATTGCGCCTCGACCCTGAAAATGCTTATGTGCTCAATAACTATAGTTACTATTTAAGTTTGCGCAAGACCAATTTGGAGAAAGCTAAACAAATGAGCGCATATGCCAATAAACTAGAGCCGGACAACAGTTCTTTCTTAGACACTTACGCTTGGATTCTGTTTGAGCTAAAAGATTACAAAGGCGCGAAAGAATGGCAAGAAAAAGCGATGAAATCGGGTGGTGCGCAAAGCGGAACTATCTTAGAACATTATGGTGACATACTTTCGCAACTAGGCGACAAAACACAAGCGCTCGACTACTGGAAAAAAGCCAAAGAGCTTGGTGTTGACTCGTCAACCATCGAAAGAAAAATAGCCGAAGGAAAGTATGTGGAATAGTCAACGGACAGCCGAACTTGGCCACACTTATTGAGCTTAATTCTTTATTTCACTTCCAATTGCATGGTTTCGGCAATGGTTGCCAGAGATTTTTCATTCTTCTTAAACGTATCTTCAAGCATAGAGCAGGTCACTGCATAGCCCCAACCCTTCACTGAAAATAAATAAACCACGTTTTTCATTTTTTGACTTTTCTCGTAGTCAAACAGATAAACCATTTGTACTGCATCATTGCCGTTTATTGATATGTTTTTCTTCTCTATTAGCTTAAAACCATCCATGCTTTTGTCCATGTTTTCGAGGTTGATATTGAAGTATTGTTCAGCGGAGCCGGTAAAAGGTTCCACCGCCACATTTATGTTTTCGCGAAACAAATCATTTGCATCTTCGGGAGCAGATAGAAAAACCACGGGTATCATTGGTTGATAATCTCGAATAACTTCAAATCCATCGGGGCTGATAATCGAAAACCGATAGCGCTCGTTTTCATAGCGAGTTTGTGCATTGGTGGCGAAGGCGGAACAGCAAAAAACGAGTAGTAGGGCGAGTATTCTCATTTAGTAAAAATAACAGAAGCGATTAAAGCACGTTCATTTATTATCTCATATTTGGCACAATATTTACAACACTCCACTCATGCGCTTATTCATTGCTTTTGCTTTTCTACTTTTTTCAATAGCTGCTGCTGCGCAAAAAAACGCTAATCGCGGTAAAGAGTATGAGCGCTACATTGACTCCGTTCGCGCGGTGAATCCGAATGCACAAATCACTTTTGACACCTTGGTGAACCGTGTTTATGATCAGCAAATTCCCTTTAAAACACTTTCTGCGCGCACCAAGCTGAAGTGGAATGATGGCAAATCGGAGCAAGATTTTCAGGCGAGTATTCGGATGAAAAAAGATAGCATCATTTGGGGCAGTCTTTTTGGTGCCATGGGTGTAGAAGGTGCGCGAATAGTGGTAACGCCAGACACGTTTATGATTATCAATAAAATTGGCAATGATTATGCACTGCGCAGTTTTGAGTTTTTGCAAGCGTGGTTGATGTTTCCGATTTCGTTCAACATGTTGCAACAAACCTTGGCCGGACAGAAAGTCGACATCAGCGAAACGGCTTCTATGGCGTTTTTACAAGATAGTTCATTCGTGATTTACTACGAAACGGACCGCCTGCAAGAAAAAATTTGGGTGAAGCCGGAAAACTACACCATCACCAAAATGGTGTTGAAAGACAAGAAGCTGATACAGGAAATGACGATTACTTTTGGCGATTATAAAGAATTAAATGGAAAACCGTTCTCTTACGAGCGAAGTGTGGAGGTGGTACGCGGGCCGCAAGTGTTGCGCTTCAATACTACCATCACCAAAATTTCGTTAGAAGAGGAGTTGACATTTCCATTTGAAATTACCGATCGCTACAAGAAAATCGAATGACACTGAACCGGCTTTTTGCTCCCCCTTTTTTTCGCATCGTTCTGATGTTGTTTATACTTGAAGGGGTTTCCGTGTCATCGCTTTCTGCGCAACCTACCGATAAGCAAAAGAAAGAGCAGTTGCAAACTCAAATGCAAAAACTGCAAGCCGAAATCAAAGTTATTCAGCAAGCCATCAAAGCCAATGAAGCGAAGAAAGACAAAAGTTTGAGCGAGGTGCTTTCGTTGCAAGCCAAAATTCAATCGCGCGAAAAACTTATTGGCAATATCGCTAACCAAGTGAGCGACCTCGATGCGAGCATCGACCACACACAAGAAGAAATAGACGAAATAACCGTTGAAGTAGATAAGCTAAAAGCGGAGTATGCCAAGATGTTGTGCAAGAGTTATGAAAACATCAGTTTGCAAAACCAGGTGGCGTTTATGTTGTCGTCTTCATCTTTTTCAGATGCTGCGCGCAGATATAATTACTTGTTGAAAATTGCGGAGTATCGTAGCAACCAAGCGAAGTTGATACAAGCCAGAGTAAACGAACTACAAGCGAAGAAAGATGAATTGGTAGTGACCAAAGGCGAAAAAGAAACGATGCTTGAAAAGCAAAATGCACAGAAACTACAGCTAGAGGAAGAGAAAAAAAAGAAAGACCAAGCTGTGGCGGCTTTGTTGGATAAGGATAAAAAACTACGTCAGCGCCAAGTAGAGAAGAATAAGGCGGTGGCTCAACTCAACAACCGTATTCAAGCGATTATTGAAGATGAAATTCGCCAAGCGCGCAAAAAAGCAGAAGAGCTAGCCAAAAAAGCGGGAGGAGTTAAACCTTCAACAACAACTACGACTAATATTACTGGCGCTAAAAAAGTTGATGCCATGCCGATGACGCCTGAGGAGCAAGCCTTGGCGAAAGATTTTTTGTCTAATCGCGGCAAGTTACCTTGGCCGGTAGCCAAAGGACACATCGTGTCGCAGTTTGGCAAGCATGAACATCCGGTGTTGAAAGGCGTGATTATTGAAAATAATGGTATTGACATCAAAACCGAGAAAGGTGCAGACGCTCGCGCCTTGTTTAGCGGCACGGTGGTGAGTGTGTTTTACTTGCCGACCACACACAACTGTGTGATTGTGAAACACGGAGATTATTTTACGGTTTATTCTAATTTGGAAACAGTGAGCGTGTCAACCAACCAAGACATTTCTACCAAACAAACTCTCGGCAAACTCTACTCCGACAAAGCTGAAGAACTCACCAAAGTGCACGTAGAAATCTGGAAAGGAAAAGAGAAAATGGACCCTAAGCTTTGGTTGGCTAATTAGCCTTGTATTTCATTCAATTCACCCCCACCCCTCTCTCGCTTTCAGCGATGTGATATGCGCCAGGTGATGGCTGCAATGCCAAGCATAAAAACCAACATACTGTTCCAACACAAACTCTTGCTGGTGTTCGGGGTGAAAAAACGTGCGTTGGCGTTCGGCCTCGGTGAGTGCGCCAAGCAAAACCGCCCAGCGTTCGTGCAAGCCTTCGAGCAGTTTTAACGAACTGCTTATCGCCAAGGTTTTACCATCCGGCAACAACGCCCAACGCTCTTCAAAATAGGGCTTGATGGTGGGGTTATCTTCGGTGAGCGCGAGTTTGAAGCGGACAAAACTATTGAGGTGGCTGTCTGCGCAGTGGTGCACCACTTGCCTAACTGTCCAGCCTTCGGGGCGGTAGGGTGTGTCGAGTTGCTGCTCCGTCAGCCCATCGGTGGCTTCGATTAGCCTTTTTGGAAAATCGGCAATGATCTTCACCCAGTCGGCAAAGATTTCCGGGGTTACGGTTTCCGGTTGTTCAAAATGGCCGATAGGAAATTTCAAAGATTCGATGTTCATGGTCTAGTTTTTATTGATTATCCTATTGGATGTTTCATCCAAATATACTCCAAAACCCGTTTTTGCTCCTAGCTATCTGCCCCTTTTTTGGCTTGTAGCTTCCACATTTTCTCCTACTTTTGCGGTGTTAATCACACACTATGGAAATTCAATATGCCATCTTCGGATTGGGTACACCGGAAATTATCATCATTTTGATTGTTGTATTGTTGCTTTTTGGCGGCAAAAAAATTCCGGAGTTGATGCGCGGGATTGGCCAAGGGGTGCGTGAGTTTAACTCTGCCAAGTCTAACCTGAAACAAGAGATTGAAGAAGGTATGAAAAAAGACAACACCGCAGCACCAAAAGCCAAGGAAACCGAAGAAACCAAAGCGTAACCCTGTTTATAGTCTATCGATAGTGTCAGATTTTTTAACGGTCTGACATTTTTGTTTTAAAGCCCAAAAAATTGCTCTCTAAAGTGTCTTACACCACCATCGCTCACTACCAAGCTGAACTCACCTCCGGCCAAACGACCGTTCAACAAACGGTGGCCGATTTTTTGGTAAAAATTGAAGCCAATCGCCACTTAAATGCTTATCTCGAAGTGTTTGGTGAGGAAGCTACGCAGCGCGCTTTGGCACTAGACCAAAAGTTGGCTTCGGGCGCACCGGTGGGCAAACTTTTCGGGGCAGTGATTGCCATCAAAGACAATATCTGCTACACCGGCCACAAGGTGTCAGCCGGCTCTAAAATACTCGAAGGTTTTTCTTCCATTTTTAATTCAACAGCCGTTGAACGCCTATTAGCCGAAGACGCAGTGATTATTGGCCGCACCAATTGCGATGAATTTGCGATGGGGTCGAGCAATGAAAATTCGGCTTTTGGTCCGGTGTTGAATGCGCAGGACAACAGTCGCGTGCCAGGCGGTTCGTCAGGCGGTTCGGCTGTTGTGGTGCAGACGGGTTTGTGTCACGCTTCGTTGGGTTCCGATACGGGCGGCTCTATTCGCCAACCTGCTTCGTTTTGCGGTTTAGTGGGCTTGAAACCGACCTATGGTCGAGTGTCGCGCTATGGATTGATTGCCTACGCTTCTTCGTTTGATCAAATCGGGCCGTTTACACACAGCGTGGCCGATGCAGCATTAATCATGGAGGTGATTGCGGGTAAAGATGCACATGATGCTACTTCGTCATCGGTACCGGTGGCTGATTATGCTTCACAGTTAAATTTTACGGGAAAAGCAAAAATTGCGGTTTTCCCTACTACGCTCAACAGCGAAGGATTAAACACAGAGGTAAAATCTGCCGTTGAAAACCTCATTGGTGATTTGAAAGCTGATGGTCACACCGTGGAGGAAGTTTCGTTTGGGTTGTTGGATTATTTGATTGCGACTTATTATGTATTGACCACCGCTGAAGCTTCGTCCAACTTGGCTCGTTTCGATGGGGTGCACTATGGCTACCGCTCGCCCGAGGCTAAAGAGATGGAGGCTGTTTACAAAAAATCGCGCACCGAAGGTTTTGGCAAAGAGGTGAAAAACCGCATCATGCTTGGCACCTTTGTGTTGAGCTCCGGCTATTATGATGCCTACTATTCTCGCGCACAAAAAGTGAGAAGAATATTGACCAACAAAATCAATGAAATCTTTTCGCAATATGATTTCTTGTTGATGCCTACTTCGCCTACCGTGGCGTTTAAGTTTGGTGAAAAAACCGACAACCCCGTAGAAATGTACTTGGCGGATATATACACCGTAATGGCTAACCTTACCGGCCATCCGGCCATCTCGTTGCCATTGGCAGAAGACAAAGACGGTTTCCCTATCGGTATTCAACTCACTGCGGCTAAGTTTAATGAAGCTAAGCTTTTAGCTTTTTCCGAAAAACTCATGCAACCGCAAACGGTAAAATAGACACTTTACAAAACTTCTTAATAAAAAGCCGGCTCGCCTATCGCTCCTTTCTACGCTTGATTTTAAAACAAAAGTATATTAGCCTCCTTGGTGAGTTTTCACCAGCGGGGAAATTATTGATTAAGCCAAAGAGCCATGGAGTTCATAGATATGAACAACTTACGGGAGCGATTGCCAAACTTGAAACAACAATTTCAGGCGCAAAAGCCATTTCGCTTTGTGATGTTTGATCATTTTTTTAAAGCCGAAAAAGCAGAGCAAATCTTGCGCGAATATCCTGTGCCGAACAACGACACTTGGAACGGCACCACTTACATTGACCAGAAGAACAAGTTTGTAAAAAACAACTTTCAATTTTTACCCCTTTTCCAACAGGTTTTTAATGAATTAAATGCCCCGGAGTTTTTAGCTTGGTTGGAAGAATTGACCAATATCGAAGAGCCGCTTTTGGCTGACCCATCTTTGTTTGGAGCCGGTTTACACCAATCTATGAATGGCGCATTTTTGAATGTGCATGTAGACTATAACATTCATCCCGAAACCAAATTTCACCGCAGGTTAAATGTGTTGGTGTACATGAACCCGAACTGGAAAGAAGAATACAATGGGCACATTGAGCTATGGGATTTGACGGGAAAAGCGCGCCAACAATTGGGTCGTTTTTCACCTGGTTTTAACCGCTGTGTGATTTTTGAAACGAATGAAATTTCTTTTCATGGCCACCCCAAAAAATTGAACACCCCTGAAGGCGTTTCGCGAAAATCTTTAGCCACTTATTATTACACTAAAAATCGTCCGACACACGAAACTGCTGCCGAGCACAACACGATATTTGTGAACCTAGAAGGATTGCCCGGGCGAGTAAAACAATTGAGTTCTGGCGTAAAAGCATTTTTAGAACGCATCAACAAAAAGTAAGAACCAGCCGAATTATGATAGCTTATCTCAGTGGAAAAATAACCTTCAAGTGCCCAACGCACATTTACCTCGAAACTGGGGGCATTGGTTATATGGTGAAAATAAGCCTAAACACTTATGAGCGCGTGCAAAGTTTAGAGACTTGCCGTTTGCATACTTCACTAGTCGTTAAAATTGAAAATCAATCTGTTTCGGGCTATGATTTGTATGGTTTTTTTGAAGAGGGCGAGAAAGATTTATTCGAAAAATTAATTTCTGTTTCAGGGGTGGGTGCGTCTACGGCTCGCATGATGCTCAGTTCGTTCAAGTCTGATGAAATCAAGCAAGCTATTCTCACGGAGAACGAAGCGATGATACAAAGTATCAAAGGAATAGGGCCAAAATCAGCAAAAAGACTAATATTAGAGTTGAAAGATAAGGTCGGCAAAATGAGCACCGAGGCAATTTCGGCTCCTATGGGTTACAATATCGTGAAAGAGGAGGCGTTATCTGCACTCGTTGCGTTGGGCTTTAATAAACAGGCAAGCGAAAAATTATTGACCAAAATGCTTAGCAGCAACAGCGGCTTGAGTGTGGAGGCGCTGATAAAAGAGGCATTGAAACAATTGTAGACAAAAGGAAAAACAGTAATAAAGATAAATAGTTGACCAAAGGTGAGTGTAAATAAGTCGGTTTTAAAAAGTATAGCAGTACTGTCTTTTGTTTCGGTGCTCTGTGTGGCTTTTGCGGGAAAAGGAGTAATGCGTATCAGAGGATTGCGTTTCCTCGAGCCGGAGGCTATTTTAATTGACAGTCCCGATAAAGAAATTAAATTAAAATATCCACTCAAAGAGCGTGAAGGCGATTTTGTGAGTGACAAACCTAATGATCCGTTCTATTTACCCGACCCTGCAGCTATTGTTCAAGATGTAGAGTATGACCCCGAAACAGGCATGTATGTACTTACCGAAAAAGTAGCCGGACAGAATGTGCGTCCACCGGTGTACATGACTTATGAAGATTATTTATCCTTTACTGAAAAACAAGAACGCAATCAATATTGGAAAGAACGCCAATCGGCCATCAACTTAATTGAAGACAAAACGCTTATTCCCCCTATTCAGGTGAAGAAGCAGTTTTTCGATAAACTATTTGGCGGCAGCAAAATTGAAATTCGTCCGCAAGGAAACGTGGAGTTGACATTGGGCGGAAACACCCAGTTCACCAACAACCCGAATATTCCTATTCGCAACCGCAGAACCGGTGGTTTTGATTTTGACATGAACATCAACATGAATGTGATTGGGAAAATTGGCGATAAACTTCAACTCGGCATTAAGTACAACACGCAGAGCGGTTTTGATTTTGATAATCAAGTGAAAATTGGCTACACGGGTGATGAAGACGATATCATCAAAGTGATTGAAGCCGGAAACGTTAATTTGCCGCTCAACACGCGTTTGATTTCGGGAAGTCAAACTTTATTTGGATTAAAAACACAATTGCAGTTTGGGCGATTGACTTGGACCACGGTTTTGTCTCAACAAAGAGCGAAAAAGGAAACTGTAGTTATTGAAAGCGGAGCGCAACGCCAACCGTTCGAGATAAAAGCCGACCAATATGAAGAGAACAAACACTTTTTCTTGGCGCAATATTTTCGCGACCAGTATGACAAAGCTTTTACCAATTTGCCAAACATTAATTCGGTAGTCAATATCACGCGAATAGAGGTTTGGGTGACGAATAGAAATGGTACGACACAAAACGTACGCGATGTGTTGGCGTTGGCCGACCTCGGTGAAGCTACGCCTTATTCCAACAAAATCATCAGCACAGCTAATGGCGACTCTCGTCCGCGCAACGAAGCCAATGATGTTTACCCAAAGTTGGTTTCCAATCCAACATACCGCTTTGTAGACAATGCCGTGGCGACTATGTTGAGTCCTTCATTCGGTTTGTTGCAAGGGCAAGATTTTGAGAAAACTTACGCTCGCAAGTTGAATGAAACAGAGTTTACATTCAATCGTCAGTTGGGTTATATTTCTGTAAACGCTCAACTAAATCCTAATGAGGTGTTGGCGGTGGCGTTCCAATATGAGTTTAACGGAGCGGTGTTTCAAGTCGGTGAGTTTGGTAACCAAGTGCCACCCGATTCAAATGCAACGTCTAAAGTGCTTTTCTTGAAAATGTTGAAAGCCACTACCATCCGCCCCAACTTGCCGATTTGGGATTTGATGATGAAAAACATCTATTCGTTGGGGGCCTACAATGTAAGCAGTGAAGACTTTCGTTTAGATATTTATTACAATGATCCGGGCGGTGGGTTAAAAAGATATTTACCAAAAGGATGTTTGAGTGGCGAGCCGCTTATCCGTGTGATGAACCTCGACAATCTAAACATGAATGGTGACCCGCAGCGCGATGGTCTCTTCGATTTCTTGCCGGGCGTGACGATACTCACGCAAAACGGGCGGATGATATTTCCACAAGTAGAGCCATTTGGTTCAAACCTTCGTGCTTCCTTCGATGCCTGTGGCAGCGGCAATGTGGCCGATCAATATGTGTACCAACAACTCTATGACTCCACGAAGTTTTGGGCGCAACAATTTCCCGAATTTAATCGTTTTGTCATTAAAGGACAATATAAAGGAACAAACAACAGAGAGATTTCGTTAGGTGCCGGAAACATTCCGAAAGGCTCAGTGGTGGTGACAGCCGGTGGTCAGCGCTTGGTGGAAGGTACACACTACACGGTAGATTATAACTTAGGTCGGTTGAACATCATCGATGCGGGCATCATGAACTCAGGCCAGCAAGTGAAAGTTGATTTCGAAAATAATAACTTGTTTGCTACCCAAGTGCGTTCCTTGATTGGTTCGCGTTTAGATTATCGCGTGAGCAATAAATTGAATATAGGTGGAACTATCATGCAATTGAGCGAGCGTCCGTTTACACAAAAAGTAAATATCGGTGACGACCCTATTCGCAACACCATCATGGGCTTGGATGTAAAGTTTGAAGACAACGTGCCATGGTTAACAAAGGCATTGGATAAGTTGCCGATTTACTCGACCAAAGAAATGTCAACGGTGTCGGCTTATGGCGAGGTAGCGCATTTAAAACCCGGCCACTCCAGAGCTATCAATGGAGTAGATAAAGAAGGCCAAGTGTACATTGATGACTTTGAAGGCACGAGCAACGGCTATGATTTGCGTCAACCGGCTATTAGTTGGAAACTAGCTTCTGCACCAAGAGAAGCTCCGGGCAAAAATGGAAAAGTGATGTTTCCTGAAGCCAGTTTTATTAACGATACTTTGTATGGATATAATCGCGCGAGGTTATCATGGTATAGAATAGATAACTCGTTTTTTAGCAAACAAACAGCACCGGAAGTGGTCTACAATGACCCTGCTAATTATCAAAATCATTATGTTCGTTTAATTCCCTTGAATGAATTATTCCCTAATCGTCCGGTTCAAACGCTCGATCAAAATATTTATACGTTTGACGTTTCTTATTTTCCGAAAGATCGTGGTCCTTACAATTATGAATATCGCAGCGGTCCTGACCCGCGGTTACCGGCTAACACTTATGGGTTGAATAATGATGGTTCTTTGCGCAATCCCGAAAAGCGTTGGGGAGGAATTATGCGTAGCTTCGACAATAATGACCTAGAGGCGACCAACGTAGAGTTTATCGAGTTTTGGATGCTCGATCCATTTTTGTACAACACGACTTCACCCGGAGGAAAGCTGTATTTGAACTTGGGTAACGTGTCGGAAGATGTGTTGCGCGACTCTCGAATGAGTTATGAGAATGGTTTGACAGACAATAAACAACAATTGGACAGCACCACTTGGGGTTATGTGCCCCGTTTGCCACCATTGGTAGATGCTTTTGATAATGACCCAGCCAAACGTGGTTTACAAGACATTGGTTTTGATGGCATGAATTCTGGAGAAGAGCGTATTCGTAAAGCGGCTTTCTTGCAAAACATTAATAGCAACACGAATTTAAGTCAAACCGTTAAGGATATATTACAAGCTGATCCATCAAGTGATGATTATGCATTTTTTAGAAACGAAGACATATACGGCAGTACGGGAAACATTTTAACACGTTACAAAAATTTTTGTAGCCCGGAGGGTAATTCACCCGCTCAAGAAGGTAACGAGGTACAAAGTAGCGCACAGACCAATTTACCCGACAAAGAAGACTTAAATAGGGACAACACGCTTAATGAAAATGAAGAATATTTTCAATATGAAGTGCCTTTGTTTCCGGGAATGGATGTGGGCAACAATCCATACATCGTTTCAAAAGTAGATGAAACAAACAACACGCAAATTGGAGTAGACAATAATGGTATTAAAAGTCGTTGGTTGCAATTCAGAATTCCTATTCGTCAATACACCGACCGCGTGGGTAGCATTCCCGATTTTAAATCTATTCAGTTCATCCGTATGTTCTTGACTGATTGGCAAGACAGCGCGGTGTTGCGTTTTGCCACTTTAGAATTGGTGCGTAACCAATGGAGGACTTATACTTTACCGATTGATGATCCATGTGAGCAATTGGCTACAGAAAACGACCCGCCATTTTTGAATGTTGCATCGGTGAGTATAGAAGAAAATAGCGGTAAAAAACCGGTAAACTATGTGTTGCCGCCAAACATTCAACGCGAGCAAGCTTTGGGTCAACAAACCAACCAGTTTGTGCAACAAAATGAGCAAGCCTTATCGCTCACGGTTTGTAATTTAAAAGATTGTAAGTCGAAAGCATTATTCAAAAACTTAAACCTTGATTTAAGAAGATACAAGCGTTTGCGCATGGATTTGCATGCCAATAGAATTGAAGGTGAATTGCCGGTAAAAGATGGCGAAGTAGTAGCTTTCTTTAGAGTTGGTTCCGATTTCAAAGATAACTATTATCAATATGAAGTACCGTTGAAAGTTACGGATGACGGGACTTATAACAACGACAGCGAAACAGACAGAGCTTTAGTTTGGCCGGATTCGAATTTCATGGAAATTAACTTGCGAGATTTCATTGATTTAAAGATTAAACGAAACGAAACAGATGGCTATCCTCGCAATCAACCTTTTTATGGAAAAGACTCGAGAGGAAGAAATATCAGCATAGTTGGTAATCCGGACATCGGTGCCGTGCGCACTATCATGTTGGGTGTAAAAAATCCATCTAAGTTTGACCTCAATAATCCTTTGGTGGATGGTGATGATGGTTTGCCAAAATGTATAGAAGTTTGGTTTAACGAAATGCGTGCCACCGGCTTTGAAGAGTTTGGAGGAACAGCTGCTGTGGCAAGTGTAAGTATCAAGTTGGCCGACTTGGGTAATATCAACCTTTCGGGCGGCATGCACACACGAGGTTTCGGTCAAGTGGAGCAAAGAATTGACCAGAGATTTAAAGATAATTTTTATCAATACGACTTTTCGACCAACATAGAGTTGGGTCGCTTCTTGCCGACTAAAGTTGGTTTGCGATTACCATTCTTTGGCGCCTATGCGCAAAGCTTTAGTACACCGGAGTTTGACCCTTATCAATTTGATATTCCTACTCGAGAATTACTCAAAAGCATAAAATCTAATGAAGGTGCAGATTCATCTGCCAGCTACCGTGCGCAAGTGCAAACTATCAATACACGAAGAGGTTTCAACTTTAGCAATGTGCGCATTGTGCCACAAACAAAAGCCAAGAAGCCACATATCTATGACCCCGGCAACTGGAACTTCACGTATGCATACAACGAAATTTTATTCAGCGATCCATTCATTGAGAAAAACTCACGGAAAACATGGCTGGCTTTAATCGGTTGGAGTTTCGCTCCTCAACCAAAAGATTTTACACCTTTTAAGAAACTGATTAAA